>Ga0310123_10001246_pt1 | contig 21407 bp, 17 predicted proteins | sample CB6_AW_1057_MG_FD_203505 | JGI IMG/M metagenome (GOLD analysis project Ga0310123, IMG submission 203505) | Marine microbial communities from Western Arctic Ocean, Canada - CB6_AW_1057 | ecosystem: Environmental > Aquatic > Marine > Oceanic | place: Canada: Western Arctic Ocean | collected... | reverse complement strand
TCAACCTCTCCTTCCTGGAGTACTCGAAGCACCTTTGCCTGCGCCTTCAGGCTCATGTCGCCGATTTCGTCAAGAAAAATCGTCCCGCGATCGGCCTGCTCGAATTTGCCAATCTGCTTCTCGGTGGCGCCGGTGAACGACCCTTTCTCGTGACCGAACAACTCCGACTCGATCAGGTCGTCAGGAATCGCGGCACAGTTGACCTGTACGAAACGCTCCCGGTTTCGGGAGCTGTTCCGGTGGATCGCCCGGGCGACGAGCTCCTTCCCGACCCCACTCTCGCCCTGAATCAATACCGAGCTTCGAACCGGAGCCGCGCGACGGGTCTCCTCCGTAATCTTGGCCAGCACCGGGCTGTCACCGATCATCTCGTGGCGGACCTGATTGGCCCGTCGCCAGCTCCGGTTCTCGTTGATGAGTTTCCGCTGGTCGAGCGCGTTGCGGATGGTGACCTTGACTCGCTCGGTCGAGAGCGGCTTCTCCAGAAAGTCGAACGCACCGAGCTTGGTCGCTTCGACTGCGGTGGTCACCGTGCCGTGACCGGAGATCATCACGACAGGCACGGTCTCGTCCTGCTCTCGAATCTTTCGAAGCACCTCGAGCCCGTCCATACCCGGCATCTTGACGTCAAGGAAGACAAGATCTGGGCTATCGCGCTGCACCTCGGTAATTCCCTCCTGGCCGCTTGGAGCCAGACGACAGTCGTAGCCGTCGTACTCAAGGATCATCTTGAGGGAATCCCGGACGGCCGTTTCGTCGTCGATAACGAGGATCCCGGCTTTCATAGGGCAAACGGCCGTAGGTCGCTGGTCGTGAGTCTCGGATAGTCGGGGGTCATCGGTCGAGTGTCATAGGTCGGGGTTGCTATCGTTGGTACAACATCGTTAATCTGAAGTCGGCTGCGCCCGACCGCTAGCCATCGACTGACGACTTTCGACCATCCCCGATCGGTGACTCACGACTCTCGACTCTCGACAATTATAAGCAGCTCCGCTTCCGGGATGATCGGGACACCAAGTTCCTGAGCCTTCGCGATCTTGCTACCAGGATTTGCTCCGGCCACGACGTAACTGGTCTTCTTGCTGACCGACGATGTAACCTTCCCTCCCATCGCCTCGATCGCCAGCTTGGCTTCGTCCCGGGACTGCGACTCGAGCGTGCCGGTCAGCGCAAAGATCTTTCCGGTAAGCGCGTCGCCCCTCGAAACAGTATCTGCCTTGGCCACGTTTTCCACCATGGTGACACCGGTCTGTCGCAAACGCTCGAACAACACCTGATTCCTGGGCTCATCTAAGAAACGTCTCACCGCCGCGGCGACGACCTGGCCAACGTCAGGCACGGCTCCAAGTTTCTCCGTCGACGCCACCATCAGCGCGTCAAGATTGCCAAACGTTCGCGCAAGGACCCGGGCTGCCTGTTCGCCGACATGACGAATTCCGATCCCGTGGAGCACCCGCCACAGCTCGTTGGTCTTGCTCCGTTCGAGCTGGGCCATGACGTTTGCAGCCGATTTCGCTCCCATCCGGTCGAGGCCCTCGAGGGCCTCGGCGGTCAACGAATACAGGTCGGCGAAGTCCGCTACCAGCTCCTTTGCGACCAGCTGGTCGACCAGTGACTCACCCAGCCCTTCGATATCCATCGCTCCCCGTGAGGCGAAGTGCTGGAGTGCGCGTCGGATCTTCGCGGAACAGGTCGCGTTGGTGCACCGCCAGACGACCTCCTCGACTGGTCGTTCCAGCGGCGTGTCACAGGCAGGGCACCGCGTCGGCATTACAAACGGTGCTGGCTCGGCCTTCCCGGTCGGCCTGAGACCGACGATCGGCTTGACGATCTTCGGAATGACATCGCCACCTTTTTCGACCAGCACCATATCGCCGGCCCGGATGTCCTTCCGGGCGACCTCCTCGGCGTTGTGGAGCGTCGCCATCTGTACGGTCGTCCCGGCTAGACGGACCGGTTCGAGCACGGCGCGAGGCGTAACCGCCCCGGTGCGACCAACGTTGACCTCGATGCTGATCAGCCGTGTCGTGGCCTGCTCAGCCGGATACTTGAAGGCGATGGCCCACCGGGGAAACTTTGAGGTCGACCCGAGGCGGACACGGAGCGCCGCGCCGGCGACCTTGACGACGATCCCATCCGTGTCAAAAGCGAGTGACCGACGTTCGTCATGCCACTGATCGCAGAATTCCATCACCTCGCCGACGCCATCGCAGACCCGCCAATGCGACTCGACCTGGAGTCCCCACTGGCGAAGCTCGGTCAGCATCCGGTCGTGGGTGCCCGCCTCGGCGCTGGACGCTTCGCTCTCTTCGCCGACGACGGCTTGATACATAAAGGCGCTCAGTCCCCGTTTCGCGACAAGTGCTGGATTGAGATTCCGGATGGTTCCGGCGGCGGCATTGCGTGGGTTGGCAAAAATCGGTTCACCCGCCTCCTCCCGCTCGAGATTGATCCGGTCGAACGCCCGATGGGACAAATACACCTCTCCGCGGATTTCCAGGTCGCCGGTCGGGCCATCTCTGAGACGAAGAGGAATTTCCCGAATGGCCCGTATATTCGACGTAACATCCTCACCGCGCACGCCGTCACCACGAGTCACCCCTCGGACCAATCGCCCATCCCGGTAGGTCGTCGCGACGCTGAGCCCATCGATCTTGAGCTCGGCGACATACTGGATCAGTGCTCCTGGGTCATCGATACCTAGGCCTTTGCGAACCCGTTCATCGAACGCCTTTATCTCGTCCTCGGAGTAAGCGTTGTCGAGGCTGAGCATCGGCGCTGAGTGCTCGACTGTCTCGAACCCATCGACCGGACGTCCGGCCACGCGTTGAGTGGGCGAATCGGTAGTAACGAGATGCGGATGGTCTACCTCGAGCACCTGAAGCTCACGCAGTAGAGCATCAAATTCTGAATCCGAGATCTCCGGGTCGTCGAGAACGTAGTACCGCTCTTCGTGATGGCGGATGCGGGCTCGCAGCTCTTCGAGTAGTTGACTGAGGTCACTCACTTGAAGACTCGCTTGCCAGGTTTCAGAACCTGAGCGGGTGGCACCGAACCGTTTGCCTGTTAGCGCTTAGGGCCGACTCCCGTCGACTGTTGTTGTGAGGTCCGAGCACGACAGGAACTGTTCAGTGAGCAGGACCAGCTGAGCCTCACTGGTTTTGAAACCGTGGGCAGGCCTGATGCCGGAGACGGAAGACGGCCTAGCGGTCTCTGGACAGGACATAGTCTGGCAACGCCGCGAGAGCGTCGCGCTCGGCCGACGGCGGGAACACCTCTAAATACTGCTTGGCGCTGGACGCATACTCCACCGCTCGGTCATAGGCGTGCTCGACGGCTCGGTGCTCATTAAGTAGGTCCTTTAGCTCGTGCCAGGACTCCGACCTGATGGTCTGGTCGCCGACTGCCGCCCGGATCAGTTCACTCGACCGACCACCGTCACGCTGGAGCAACAGAATCGCTGGCAGGGTCATCTTGCCCTCCAGCAGATCTCCGCCGATCGGTTTACCCAGCGCTGTTTTGTCGGCCGTGTAGTCGAGTAGATCATCGACCAGCTGAAACGCCACACCCAGATTGAAGCCGTATTCACGCAAGGCGGTCCGCTCATCTGAACTGATCTCGCCCAGCATTCCCCCGATCTCGGCACATCCGCCGAAGAGGCAGGCAGTCTTGCGACGAATGATCTCCAGGTGCTCTTCCTCAGTGATATCGACGTCACCAGTCTTGGTGAGCTGATAGAGCTCACCCTCGATCATACGAAGCGTGACGTCGCACAGCAGACGCACGAGCTCCAGGGAATCGAAGGAAAGCGCCATCCCCATCGACTTGATGTAGAGGTAATCACCCAGGAGAACAGTGATATCGTTTCCCCATCGTGAATGGACCGCCAGCTTGCCCCGCCGCAGATCGGCGTCGTCGATGATGTCGTCGTGAACGAGCGTCGCGGTGTGGATGAACTCGACAACCGAGGCGTAATTGACGGCCTGTTCGCCGGAATAGCCGGCCAGACGAGCCGCCATCAACAGCACCGCCGGCCGTACCCGTTTACCGCCACTAGACTGGATATAACGCCCGATCTGAGGAATTAGATCGACTCGGGACTGGATGTGCTTCGCATACGCCTCTTCGACCTCCTCCAGCTGGTCCTGGATCGGCTCGAAGATTCGGGCTAGCTCAGCCGGAGCAGACGAACGAACAGTTTGCATAGTGCCGAAACGGATCAGACCACACTTGCTTTACAAGTGTCAACGTACCAACCATTTAGCCGAATCATGGCAGTCAAGACCCCGCACCGAAGAGTGAACCATACGATCTCGACGTCGCGGCCGCCACGTCTTCCGGATATTCCTGGCGGGTCTCAGCCAGCACCTCGACAACCCGACCGACCCACGCCGGTTCGTTACGCTTCCCTCGGAAGGGTGTGGGAGCCAGATACGGCGAATCAGTTTCGGCCAGAAGCCGATTGGCCGGCACGAGCTTGGCAGCCCCGCGGATTTCGTCCGCCCTGGGGAAGGTCACGATACCGGAGAACGAGACATAGAACCCGAGGTCGAGTGCCCGGCGAGCCAGGGCGACATCCCCGGTAAAACAGTGGAACACACCGCGGACCGTCCCACGTCCCTCCTCGCGAAGGATGCCGACCGTGTCGTCGTCGGCATCACGGGTGTGAATGACGACCGGAAGGTCCTTCTCGCGGGCAAACCTGACCTGCCGTCGGAATACCTCCTGCTGCACCTCTCTGGGCGCGAAATCGTAGTGGTAATCGAGGCCGATCTCCCCCACCGCACAGGTCTTTGGTGAACCGTCAAACGCGTCCGCCACAAACTGCTCAACCTCGTCGAGCACACCCCGAAACTTCCCAGCTTGATGAGGGTGGATACCGGTGGCGCACCGAGCCGACGGCCAAAGCTCGGCCACCTTCCTGAACCTGATAGCCTCTTCGGAATTCGTAGGGTCCAGGATGCAAAGCGCACCCGTTAGTCCCGCCGCCTTTGCCCGTTCGACCACCTCCGGGAGGTCAGAAACAAAGGAATCGTCGGCGAGATGACAGTGTGAGTCGATCATGGCTGTGAGTCGTGAGTCATGAGTCGTGGATGGTCGAGGGTTGTGAGTCGGCACACAGCCTGCAACGGCACCGGCATGAGTATTAAGCGAGTCGATGAACTCCGTGTGTGGCAGCAAGCCACAGAACTCACGAATGCAGTTTCTGCGCTCACAAAACAGGACCCACCTCAAAGAGACTTCGCGCTTCGTGATCAGCTCAGGCACACCTCAGTGTCGATCGTAGCAAATATCGCCGAAGGCTTTGCCCAAGGCTCCGACCGTGGCTTCGCCCGGTGCCTCGTGATCGCAAAAGGATCGCCAGCGGGAGTTCGTACTCTGCTCGCGCTGGCGTCCGATCATCACCAGATCCGTCCAGGCTAAGGCCAATCGCTGACCGAAATCTGCGAGAACGTCTCTCGAATGCTAACGACCCTCATCCGTTATCACGTACGCGAGGACCGCACCGTCCGCCACTGAGGATCCAGGACCAACCGCTGGCTCACAACCTCCAAGACCTACAATTCACGAACATCCACGACCTAGGACCATCGACGCTACCTGACCTGCGACCCCGGCGGTGCGGCCCCCGGGTCCTCGACTGTGAGCAGCACCGGCTTGCCGCCGTCGGGACCAGACGCCGCCAGGATCATTCCGTTCGATTCAAGACCGGCGAGATTCGCTGGTTTCAGGTTCGCGACGAAGACAACGGTTCGACCGACGAGATCTTCCGGTTGGTAGGCGCCAAGGATGCCAGCAAGCACCTGCCGCTCCCCGTCGCCGGTATCGAGCTGAATCTTGATCAACTTGCGCGACTTTGGAACCGCCTCGGCCGCCAAGACCCGGCCGACTCGAAGCTCGATTTTAAAGAACTCATCGATCGATATTCTTGGAGATTCGTCGGGCACCGGCACGGCCCGCATGGCGTCACCGGGTGCCGTCATCGGTGAGAGTCCGTTTACCGCGGCAGCCGTACCTACCGACCGTGAAGTCGCCGCTGGTTTGGTCGAATCATTCGCTTCTTCGCTCTTCGCGTGTTCAGTCATTGTGTCTTCCGCTTCCGTCTGACCCGTGGCTTCAAGTGGGACCGGCCATTTCTGCACGTCTATTCGTGGCCAGAGCGGGTCACCCTTCACGATGACCTTGTCTCCGGTTGTCATCCAAACTCCATCCTTGTCCAAACGCAGACTACCGATGTCGCGCGTCTCTCCGACACGACGGAGCACCTCCCCACACGATTTCGGCATGACCGGCAAAAGCAGAAGCGCAGCAATCCGGATCGCCTCGCTAATGTCGAACAACTGCCGATCTAACTCATCCGATCGTGTCGGATCCTTCGCGACCGCCCATGGCTGAACGTCAGCGATGAACTCGTTCGTTGCGTCGATCAGATCGAAGGCAGACAACGCCCCCTCGTGAATCGCAAAACGGTCCATCACCGCACGGTATACCTCGACAACCGATGTCGCCCGATCGGCAAGTGGCCCAGGCGTGCCCGTCGGGGCGACCAGCCTGCCGTCACGGTAGCGATGTGCCATCGAGGCCAGGCGACTGACGAGATTGCCGAAGTTGTTGGCGAGGTCGACGTTGTATCGCTCTTCGAATCGATCCCACGTGAAGTCGCCGTCGTTCCCGTAACTTATTTCTTTTGTCAGATACAGTCTGAGCGGGTCGGGCCCCAATCGGTCGGCCGCTTCGAGCGGATCGACCACGGTCCCCAGTGACTTGCTCATCTTCTGACCCTTCCAGTGGACCCAACCGTGGCCAAACACCTGCCGTGGAAGCCGAAGACCCGCACTCATCAGCATCGCCGGCCAAATCACACAGTGAAAGCGGGTGATATCTTTTCCAATCACATGCAGATCGGCCGGCCACCATTTCTCACAGAGCCCCTCGTCCCAGCCGAGACCCACGGCCGAGATGTAATTGATCAACGCGTCGACCCACACATACACGACGCTGCCGGGGTCGTTCGGGAGTGGTATCCCCCAAGCCTGCCCAGTCCGACTCATCGAGATATCCTCGGGCCCTGACTCGAGGAACCTCAGGATCTCATTACGACGAATCTCCGGTTGGAGAAACTCCGGGTGGGCAGCGTAGTGCTCAAGCAATGGCTGTTGAAACTTGGAGAGGCGAAAGAAATAGTTCTTCTCCTTGATCCATTGAGGAGGACAATGATGGATCGGGCAGTTGCCATCCACTAGATCCTTTTCCTGCTTGAACGCCTCGCACGAAATGCAATACCAGCCCTCGTAGGTTCCCTCGTAGAGATCCCCGGCATCGGCCATCTTCTGAACCAAGGCGGTGACCCCGAGGCGGTGTCGCTCTTCCGTCGTCCGGATAAAATCGTCGAATGAAATGTTCAGCCGTCGCCAGACACTTCGAAAGGCCTCCTCCATCTTGTCGCAAAACGCCAGTGGTTCGAGCCCTTCCTCTTTCGCGCGCTGATAGACATTCTGGGAGTGCTCGTCGTTTCCCATGAGGAAAAGGGTCTCGACACCAGACAATCGCTTGTAACGGGCGATGACATCGGCCGTGATCTTCTCGTATGCCGTTCCGAGATGCGGCCGGCTGTTGACGAAATCGATCGCGGTGGTGATGAAGAAACTAGACATGGTCACGAGGTCGTAAGCCGTGGATGGTCGTGGGTCGCCGGTCGCGAGTCGTGAGGCGTCGGCCACGGGTCAAGGGTCCAGAGTCGTCGGTCTTGAAGACCGGCTGCGATGCCTGGTGTGTACGGGAGTCAGGAACATAGACCCTGACCCTCGACTCACGATACGTGACCATCGACCAGCGACCCTCGAGTGGCGACCGACGACTTGTAACCATCCACGAACCTCGACTCACTACCTACGACCCACGACTTTCCAAGTACGCCCGTGTCGCCAGCGCCTGTACCTCCTTAACCGGCAATCCGTGCTCTTCGGCCAGCCTGAGGCAGTCCTCGAACTCAGGTGCGGTGTTCAGTATGACGTCTTCGCCGGCGCGGCGGGCGACCTTGAATCGAACCATGCCGAGCGGTGTCTGGACGTCGACCTGCTCCCGTTCGAGCCGCTCGCGATCCATCTCACGAAACCGTACGCCGATTGTCGTGGTCTCTCGAAACACGAGAGCACTGAGTGCCTCCCGATGCTCGGGCAACGCGACAACGGTGACGAGCGTTCCCGGTCGATTCTTCTTCATCTGAATCGGTGCATAGAACACGTCGAGTGCCCCGGCTGCATGCAACTGGTCCATCAGGACACCGAAAATCTGTGGATTCATGTCGTCGATCTCGCATTCGAGTACGACGACGTGCTGCAGCTGGGTCGATACATCATCCTCTCCGACCAGTACCCGGAGTAGGTTCGGGTGCTCAGCAAAGTCTCGGTCGCCGGCGCCGTAACCGCTCGCGCGCACTCGCATCGCCGGGAGCGCTCCGAAGCTTTCAGCGTATTCGGTCAGAATCAGCGCCCCGGTCGGCGTGAGTAGCTCCACCGCCGGACCCTTCGAATAAATGGGCACTCCCTCGATCAACCTGGCGGTGGCAGGTGCCGGAACCGGCATCACACCATGCTCGCACTTCACCGTCCCCGACCCCACATTAATTGGTGACACGACGATCCGATCCGCACCAAACCACTCGAGCCCAAACACACATCCGGCGATATCGACAATCGAATCAACCGCGCCGACCTCGTGCAGGTGGACTTCTTCGACGGGCACCTGGTGAATAGCCGCTTCAACCTCGGCAAGACGACGAAAGAGCTGCTTCGAGCGAGCCTTTGATGCCGTAGAGAGTGCCGACCGATCGACCACCCCGAAGATCTCGCCGAGGCCGCGGTGTGCATGATCATGGTCGTGATCGTCACCGTGATGATGGCCATCGTGGTGATGAGGATGGTGGCCTGGCCCGTGAGCGTGCCCGTCATCTTGCGTATGCCGACCGGTTTCGGCTTCGTTGATCACGCTGAAGCTTGTCGCACCGATACCGGACCGCTGTGTCGGGCCGGCCTCGATGCGCACACCCTCGAGCGCGAGACTTCCAAGCGCCGTGCGGAGCTCTTCAATCGGGAGGCCGGCATCGATCAGCGCGCCGAGAATCATGTCGCCTGAGGCGCCGGAGAAACAGTCGAAGTAGAGAATCTTTGACATGTGCTCGCGTTCAGATCCCGCGCGCCTCTTTAAAACTGTAGTACCTCGAGTCTGCCAGCACAACGTGGTCAAGAACCTCGATCCCCATCAGTATTCCAGCCTCGACCAATCGTTTCGTGAGTGCGATGTCATCGGCACTTGGCGTCGGATCACCGGACGGGTGATTGTGGAACAACGCGACGGCTGCCGCGGTGTGCGTGCAGTACATAACACGATGGCTGAGCATGTCTGCGACGCTCACCCCACAAGCCATTCGCCACGCACAGTGATCTCTGCCCAGCCGGTCAGGTAGATTCCGTCGACCTGCCAGTCGACGTGCTGGGATCCACCAGGCGCCACGACATCGATCGACCGATCCGCACCACCGAATGCCGATGCGGCAACCGCTGACGCACACGCACCGGTTCCGGATGCAGACGTGGGACCGACCCCACGCTCCCAGATCAAGACCTCGGCCCGGTCGGGCCGTTCCACGTGCACGAACTCAACGTTTGTCCCCTTGGGGAACGCTTCATGGGTCGCCAGGGCTGGCCCCAGCCGTCTGAAGCGAGCCTCGTCGAGCCGATCCGTCAGCACGATACACTGTGGATTCCCAACTGACAGCACCACAACTCGCAGGCGTTCTCCCACAACGTCGAGGTCGATCTCCATGAGACCGACCGGGACACCCATGAACGCCCGAAAGGTGTGTCTTGGCGGGGCCGACTCGAGCCGCGTCAAGACCTTGATGCCTCCTTCTGTCTCGATGACGGTCTCGCCACCCACGTCGTCATCATCGGCCACGATCGCGCCCAGGCATCTCACACCGTTTCCGGACACTTCGGCAACCGACCCGTCGGCATTGAACAGCTTCATGGCGGCACCCGCCGCCGTGAAGCGATAGAAGATGAGACCGTCGGCACCAACACCCAAATGTCGGTCACAGATCGAGGCGGCGACGCCGGAGGCATCATCGGCCGAGACCGCGCTCTCGTCAATGAAGAGGAAGTCGTTCCCGTAGGCGTGGGCCTTGATGAACCTGATCGACCCGCGGGACATCACGGAGCCTCCATCCCCTGAAACATCCAGGTAAACCCCGCCGTGAGGCCGACGGTGGCGTCGCGCGACGTGAGCCCCGTAATGAGCCCGCCATCGAATCGGATGGAACCGCGCGTATACCGCACTCCTGCTCTCATATACGACGTACTGTCGGTGCCGGGCGGTGCCCCTCGCCGTCGGGTGTTGGCGTGGCCGTTAACCTCGCCAACGATCTGGGTTGCTTCGGTCATGGTCCCGGCCAGCGAGAGGCCATAGACGACCACATCGTTCTGCCTGTCACCACGGGTCGGGTCGGCCAGGATCCCCATTCCGATGTTGCCGACGACACGAACAGCACCGATCGTCTTGCCCACCAAGAGGGTATTGATGAAGTCGAACGTGTCGAGACCAAGCCCGCTCTCGTTACCGGCATTTGGGAGACGGGTCGCAAAACGGAGCGCAACGGCTGGTCGCCGAGCTGTCTCCGAGAGGAACTTTGATTTCGCCCCAATGACGATATCATCCATGTCCGACGTGGTCTCGCCACTGATGTCGACGAAGCGAGAGAGTGGCGCCTCCCCTCGATTGGTCACGCTCAAGCTCTGATAGGAGACGCCGTCGATCTGGATCTCGGCGATCGAGCTAACGCCGATGCTGAACCCCAGTGTCGGCACCCGAAGCCGATGGCCTTCCAGCCCTGAAACTGGATACTGCTGGTCACGGACGTAGTCGAAGCCGCCCTCGACCAGCACGAGGCCGTTCCCTATCGATTCAGGGTCCTCGGTGACAAGTGGTCGCTGCTGCGCCAGAGCGGGCCACCAAGCAGACGTAAACAGCGCAGCGACAAGAGTGATCATGACGGCGAACCGGCTTGAATGTGTCATTGGTATCTCACTACCAATGGTAGCCGGTCGACTCTCGCCCCATCACCACCCTCGACCCGCGATTCATGACCATCCACGACCTACGACTCTCGACCCTCAGCCCTCGACCCATCCCAACGCATATAGCTCATCGCCGCGGCATCGTACACAGCATGTGCGACGATCGGGGCCAGCAGTCCTCCTGTCCAGATCGCCAATCCCCCAAGGACTCCACCCATCATCATCACCCAACACCCGAAAACCAAGGTACCGGTACCTCCCATGTGAAGAAGTCCGAAGATCACGCTGGCAGGGAGGAGGCCCAACTCAGCCTGTAGGACACCCCGAAACAGCAGCTCTTCGCCAATCCCAGCTCCAAGACTGATGACGGTGACCTCAACCGGGGACAGCTTGCTAAAGATCGGCTTCAACTCTTCGATATACAGACGGCGGATCGAACGTACACCGGCAATGTCAGGAGCGCCGCGTAACACATAGTAATTCGCTGCGCCCAGCCCCACCGCCGCAATGGCGCCTATGACGACGCCCTGAGTTACGCCACCCATAATCAACGAGGTCTGGCGCCACCGCGCCCACACCAATGCGATGAGGACGAGTAAGCCCTCACCGAGAATCGCCAGGCGAACTAGTGAGACGGACCGCATCAAGACTTCCGGGCGAATCCCGACCCCAGCTCCCCAACAAGGCTCCTCGGCTCACGACTCATGACCCTCGACCTTCCCCGACTTACGACTCTCGACTACCAGCGTCACTGGTCCATCATTAACCAGCTCCACAGCCATCATCGTCTGAAATTGGCCGGTCTCCACCCTCAGGCCGCTTGTGCGGAGCTTCTTGACAAACTCGTCATACAACGGACGGGCCTCCCCCGGCTGCGCGGCTGACTCGAAAGACGGGCGGTGACCACGGCGGCAATCACCGTAAAGGGTGAACTGAGACACAACAAGCAGCTCGCCACCGGCGTCCACTACCGAGCGATTCATCCGACCGTCGTCGTCTTCGAAGATGCGGATGTCCCGTATCTTGCCGACCATGTAGTCGACGTCTTCTGAGTTGTCCTCTTTGCCAACACCGACGTAGATCAGCAAGCCGGGCCCAATCCGACCGACCTCGGCGTCATCGACACGCACGTGCGCCGAGCCGACACGCTGCAGGACGACCCTCATCTAGTGGAGTGCCCTCATCTGGTGTCTCGACACTGAAAGGACGCGGTAACTCGGTCTCTAAACAGCCGCCCCGAGCTCGGCTGCGGCGCGTGCGCGAAGCTCGCCGGCTGGATTGAGACGGGTGTCCAGCAAATGGCGGGGCGCTACATTACTGAGGGCCTTGAGCATCGAGTTCTTGACCCCTGGGTGCTCCGTCTCAAAATCGAAAAGCAAGCGCTTCAGCCGTCGGCGTTTGAGACTTAAGTCACCGCACACCGGGCAGCAACAACCGATCACCGGGAGCTCATTCTCGCTGGCATAGGCGCGCGCCTCGTCCTCGCCCACGTAGACAAGAGGACGAATGACGACGTGGTTCTTGTCGTCTGACAGCAGCTTGGCCGGCATCGCCTTCAAGCTTCCGGCAAAGAAGAGGTTGAGCAATAGCGTCTCGATGAAGTCGTCGGCGTGATGACCCAGCGCGATCTTCGTCGCGCCTACTTCCGCGGCCACCCGATACAACACACCACGCCGCAGCTTCGCACAGAGAGAGCACGGCGTCGCGTCGGCATCAAGGACGTCATCCATTACCTCGCCGATCTTCGTGTGTTCGATCCGATATTCCCAGCCGCGCGACTCGCAGGCCAGCGAGATTTCATGATGCTTGTACTCTTCGTAGCCAGAGTCGACGTTGACCGCGATTATCGAGAAATCGACCGGCGCCCGACGGCGCAGGACATCGAGCACCTGCATCAGTGCCCAGCTGTCCTTGCCACCGGACAAGCCAACCATGACGCGGTCTCCGTCTTCGATCAGGTCGAAGGCGGTGATCGCGCGGGTCACTTTACGAGCCAGCTTCGCTTCGAGCTTCGAGCGATAGGCCATCGTTAGGTCGAGGGTCGCGGGTTGTGAGTCATTGGTCGTGGGTGGTCGACCAGATTCTACACGAGCACTAGCTGTTCGAACGCCCTCTCCCACGTCATCGCCGAGACGTCCGCGAGGGCGGCGGCGCCGAGACGTTCTGCCAAGCCGCGGTCGTCCGAGAGTGCGGCCAACTTCACGGCCAGCAACGACGGGTCGGGCGATGTCACAAAACCGTTTTCCCCGTTTCTGACCAACTCGGTGGGACCCCCGCTGTCGGTGCACGTCACTACCGCCTTTCCGGACGCGAACGCCTCGACGGTGACCAATCCATAGTCCTCCGCCTGTGCCGGAAAACAGACGCCGCGGCATCGAGCGAGTTGCGTCAAGAGCTCGTCATCGCCCACCGCTCCAAGAAACGTCACCCGCCTATCCAGACCACGCGTGCTGACCATCTGGTGCAACGAAGCCGACAGCTCTCCGTCGCCAACCACGACACAGTTCACGCCGGCCGCCACCGAATCACTAAGCGCCCCGATGACCAATCCAACCCGCTTCAACGGCGTCAGCCGCGAGACGACGAGGATAAAGTCGTCATACCCGTCACACCGGTAGGCGCGCGGGGGCGGAGGTGGATGGATGACAGTCGACGTCATCCCCCCCCACTGCTCGAGCCGCGCCGCGATCGTCTGTGACTGCGCGAAGAGTCGCGTGACATTCTGAGTCAGCAGATAGCGGTCGGCCATGTGGATGAGACGTCGTCGCACACCCTCCTTGAGACAACCACGAGCGGAGAGCGACGCGCTAAAGTGCGGCCATTGATCGTAGTACTCCCGCATCCGATGATTCAGCCAGCAGGTGTGCACCCGATGACGAACGGCGTAGCTGGGAAAGCGGAGACTGATGACCTGGTCGACCGGCTTGCCGTCGTGGGCCTGCTCCACGTCGGTCAGCCAGGTGGCGAGATAGGCGGAGGTCTGCCTGCCGAACCGGTTCTGTGGCGTCTTGAGAAGCGCAGCGTCGTGGCCGGCCTCACCGAGCGCGGCCACCAAAGCGTTGGCAATCACCAGGTGCCCCCCTTCAGAAAAAGGGGGATGCGACGTGGCGACAGTGATGCGAGCCACGTGTCTATCGACCGTCGTCCGCACGGTCTGCGACCGTGGAGGACGCAGCGTCGAATTGGACCGCCACACCGAGGAACCGCCGGTCGAGCGAGCCCGGGACCACGAGACGCGGGACGAACCCGTCTTGCGCTTCGACGGAGAGCACGTATGCCCAACTCCGGCGCGCATACACACCCTTTGGCTCCAGCATGACCGTCTGAGGACGGTCAGCCTCAAGCTCCACCGAAACCGAATCCCCACCCAGCTCGACGTCGACGCGATTGTCGACTCTCGAGTTCAGAGTCACCTGAACCGTCTCGAGCGGCCGGTGGTCTGTTCGAACGATGAGGTCGGCGCGCCGGCCGCCCGTGACCCAGATGCCGGGCGACTCCGGAAGATACGCGTTGTGGTCTAGGTAGTACAGCAGCAACGTCGGGTCCTGCCCGTATCGCACGCGGGCCCGTTCGGCGTCGAGCATGATCGGGAGATCGTTGACCATGGTGAGCTCGACCGGGAGGAGACGCAAGGGCCCACGCTCAACATTTAAATACGGCTGCTTCGCCGCGACGAACGGATTGACCAGGATCTGCACGATAAACAAGGTTCCACCAAGTGCGGCCCCGAGTGCCGGAACGACCGACGCCAGCGGCGGCGTGATGAAGAACAGTGCCGGATAGGCGCTTAGAAAATACCGATTGCCGAGTGGCCCCCCACCACCCGACCAGGTGTACGGCATATACACCATCAGGCCGACCGCGCAAAGAGCGACCGTACCGAGTACGACCCACTGCCAAACCTCGCGCGAGGCCCTACGCCACAGGAAGAGGCCGATCGTGACGACCCCTGGAAAGAAAAACGGCACGAAACCAAAGTGACGCCCCGCGACGAAGTAGCGGGTGTTGGTCAGCAAGAGCGTCAGGAAGCCCTCGATGCTCAGACGTTCCTCGACGACGACCTCGTTGGTCGCCCGCTGAATACCGATCTGTTCGAACGGCACACCGGGAACCTCGAACGGGAAGCCACCAGAACCGGTGTAGAACGTGCGGCGGTCGAGCCCGCCCTGGTAGTTAAACTCGCCGCTGATCCCGGCATTGATGGCAAAGCACAGGGCGACCACGACGACGGCGACCCCGCCATTCCCGATTCCCATCAGATACCGTCGGCGATAGAACGCCAGGGCGACCGGTGGAATGAGCAACAGCCCATTCGGGACCGGCTTTGAGAATGTCGCGAGGCCGAGCACGACCGCGGCCACGATGTCAGACAGCGGGCTTGCGATGAAACGGGCACCAAGGCGGTCCGTCGTGGGCCCCACCTCTTTGTAAAACCAGAGAAAGTAGGCCAGGAACACACAGGCAACGTTGAAGGTCTCCGACGTCCACCAAATGACGTAAATCGGCACGATCGATGCCCCGAAGAAGGCGACGGTGTAGCCGGCTGCCAATCCGGGTGCTGACCGCGTCGACAAGAACGCGGAGCCAAGCCAGATCATCCCGGCCGCGAGGAGGGTGTGGAACAGGAGGAGGCCATTGAGACCGGCGAGCCACACGAACGGAGCCACTGCAACCGAAGAGATGAACGCCTTACCGAAGTAGAGACGGTCCGGTTGGTCGTCAGCGCGCGTCTCGCGCCGAACGAAAGGGAAGGCTTCATCGAACCGATAGGAGGCCGTCGCGCCCCGCTTTAAAAAAATGCCTTCGGGCCCCGAATTATAGACTCGATAGAATCGTTCGAGGTCCCGAGCCTCAAACGCGAGATCACCGTCATAGGCGACGCTCAGGGCCATGGCGACGTATGTGGCTTCATCGCCCTTGATACCCAAACCGGTCCGTGGAAAATCGATCGACAGCGCCGCGCATGACCCGATGACCAACACGACGGTTGCGGCGAGGACACCTGGGGTTGCTCGGCTCGTAAGTCCCCAGGAGGTTCGGCGCCGCGCGCCGTGGTTCGGTTTCATGAGTCGGTTCCGACCCTGAGGTTACGAGGGATGGGCTGAATTCGACAAGAAGTCGAGTTTCTCGCGGGCCACCGCGGCCCGCCGGGTCGGACCCGACACCTCGTGCATCAGACGATAGAGCCGCTCCATTTTCAGTACGAAGCTCTCGATATCGTAGCCAGCACCAGTCACCCGAGCACGCGACCCAAGCTGCTGGCGGCGCGCCGGATCACCCAGCAGGCTGACGACCGCGGCGGCAATCGCCTCGCTGTCGCGTTTTGGTACGATCACAGAATCCACTCTGTCCTGAAGGATGTCGACCAGACCGTCGGCATCAGTCGCCACGATGGGCCGACCAGCCGCCAGCGCCTCGAATGCGGTTAGGGGGGTGCCCTCCCACAGGGATGGGAAGACGACGACGTCGAACGCAGCCAACACGGCGGCCACATCCCGAATAAATCCAGGGAAACGAAGCCGGTCACCCAACCCGAGCGTTCGGGCCTGGGCTTCGAGCGACGTCTGCAGCTCTCCCTCACCCACGATGCACAAGTAAGTATCGGGGCACTTCTCGAGCACTCGAGCGGCGGCAGCGATCAGAAACTCGTTCCCCTTCGACGGCATCAGACGTGTCACGGTCCCGACCAGCGGCGCGTCGGGAGGAACACCCATCTGTTCGCGTATCTTCTTCACCTCATCCGGTGTCCGCGACCGAGAGAACTCTTCGAACGGCGCACCAAGATAGACGACATGTGTTCGCTCCGCTGGCACCAGACGCGCGTTCACAACGAAGTCGGCGGTCGACCGTGACACCGCAATCGCGAGATCCGTATATGGGGCGAGCACACGGTCGGCGATCTTCTGAAACCACGGCGTGGACGTCAGGTTGGCGTGCTCATGCAGCACTGTAGGCCAGCTCCGGCGTGCGGCCGCAAGTCGCCCGAAGGTGGTGGCCCCGTACCCGTGCAGGTGGAGGATATCGACCTGCTTCCGGTCGAGCTCGCGCAAGAGTGCCGGCAGCGTCGTCGGATCGAACTTCGATTTGGAGAGATAGGTGACGTCGATCCCTCTCGTCTCCAGCGTGTCTTCAGACGTGTCTGGCTCGCGGAGGCTGATCAGCGACACATTGAAGCGGTCACGGTCGAAGCGGGGAATCATCCAGGCGAACAGGCGCTTCACCCCGTGCATCCGAGAACCTGGCCAGCCCAGATGGTCACAGATCTGAACGATGTTAAGTGGGCGACTCATAAGAGGCCCCGCTCTTTGTACCACGCTGCGGTTTTCGAAATCCCTGTTTTTAAGCCGACTTTCGGGTCCCAGCCAAGCTCGGTGCGGGCTCTGGTCGTGTCAAACGCACGGCTTTTTGTAAAGAATTCAACTCGACGCCGGTACAGTGGCGGATGGACACGAAGTGGCACGCAGACCGCCTCACACACAGCCCCCAGCAACCAGACCGGCCAGACCGGAAAACGCAGCCGAGGGGGGCTCACCTCGAGCTCTCCGGCTATCAGACCAACCAATTCGTTCAAGGTGGTATACGACGGACCAGCTAATATGTACGTTCGGCCGGCCGCCCGTTGCGTCTCACCACATAGACGAAACCCCTCGACAAGGTCATCAATGTAGGTCAGATGATAGAAGACATTACCAGACCCGAGCATGGGGAAGCGACCGCGGGCGACACCGCGGAACATCTTGAGGAACCGAGTGTCGCCAGGTCCGTAGATTCCGATCGGCCGGACCACGACCACTTCGAGACCGGTTTCGGCCGACGTCTCCCTCACCACACCCTCCGCCTCGAGCTTGGTGACCTGATAGATGTCCCCGGGTGCGAGCGGAGCGTCTTCGGTGGCTGGTGGATCCTCTACATGGCCGTGCACGCCACCAGTACTGCAGTGCACGAATCGGCGAGCACCGGACGCTCCAGCCGCCTGCAGTAGGTTGCTTGTGCCGGTCACGTTGACGACCCGATACGCGTCGTCGGTTTGCCCCGCGGTGCGATAGCTGGCGGCGATGTGGTACACGACATCGACGTCGCGACACGCTTCGTCCAACGACGCTCGATCGGTCAGGTCACCGGTCACAAGCTTGATACCCTCGGCCTCCAGATCCAGACCTCGGGCCAGGCTTGACGGTCGGACGAGGCCACGAACGTCGAGCCCCTGGTGCCAGAGATATCGCGCCAGGTGACCGCCGGTGAAGCCGGTCACACCGGTAACCAAGACAGTCACGAGACTTTCGACCGCGACGTCTCTGGCGACGACAACGTGGCCCGACCGGTCGTGAGACCAAGTAGCCGCTGATAGGCGGCGGCGGTCTTGTCCACATAGGCATCGCGTCCGTACCGGGTCGCCGCCAAACCGCGCGCTGCCTCGGCCAGGCGGTGCCGTTCGGCAGGCTGCTCAATCAATCGACCGACTGCGTCGGCAAACGGCTGCGCCCGTGGCGGGGACAGCAGTGCTGTGCGTGCGTCCAGTACCTGTGTGTGCGTCCGCAAGTCTGTCGCTACGATGGGTCGGCCGGACCGGAGATACGAGTAGATCTTGAGCGGAGTATTGGTCCCGCGCGTCCGCGGAGACACCAAGATGTCCGAGGCTTCGATAAACCAAGGGATCTCGCTGGGCGACCGCTGTCCGGCAAACACCATGTTCGGCGCGACTTCCCGGGCACGCTCCCTCATCCGCGCAACCTGCGCTGGCTCGCCGCCGACCACGAGTAATTGAGCGTTTGGATGGCTCACGGACAAGAGCGTGGCGACCTCAACGAGTAGATCGAGGCCTTGGTACTCTTCAAAGGTCCCGGTGTAAAGCACCAGAGGCTGTGACGCGCCGATACCGTATCGGGAACGGATGTCTGCGGGCAGCACACCAGAACCCCGATCGTCGATGTCACCACCCATGACGTTCTCGATTAGGAACGCTCGGTCGCCTGCTCCAGACTCCAGGACGGCATCCTGCAGCTCCTGGCAAATCGTGATGATGACATTCGACCCGCCCAACACCATGGCCTCCGCTCGCTCAAACAGTCGCCGCAGCAGCTGCGAGCGCGTGTACCGAAAGTTGTGGAGTTGCTGGGGCAGGCTCGAGTGCATGTCGTACAGGTGAGGAATCCCCGCGCGCCTTGCCAACCACAACCCGAGCAGCCCCGCCTCTTCGTGTGAGTGAATCGCATCGTAATCCGTGGTGCGTGCGAGCCGGAACGCCGTGATGGCCAGAAGAACGTCCAAGATGACCTTGGTGAGTGAGGGACCGACCCGGACCTGTCGAATCAACGGCGGACGCCAGCACCGAACGATCCGAAGATTGGGCAGGTGGACGTCTCGCCCGATCGGATAGGTGACCAGATCAATCTGGTACCCCAGCTCGCCGAGGGTTTTTATTCGGTGATATTCGCTGAACGGGGTTCCCCTTGGCTCGAAGAACGGCTCAGGGGCGAGCATGAGGATTCGTGCAAGAGCCAAGGCCAGCCGGAAGTATAACAGACGCCTGAAATCACACAGTGCGAGACCGCCGGCACACCTCTTGCCGTAGTGGAGACGACGGACCTTGGCCTGTGTTGGGCTGGATTCAGACCAATTGTCAGGGCAATAGCGAGCAGGTTAAGCCTGTCGAATGAACCCGTGGCCGGCCCGGAGGTCAGTGTCGAGAAGACACCATCTTTCAGAAGTGCGACTTAACTAACAAGACTGCTCGATACAGCCCCTTTGTCATCGCGACGGCCACCCTCTCGGCCTGAGCTGAGTAGAGCCGTAATTCACTCAGTTCGGACATCGCCGGTCCGATCGATGGGGTGACGATCTCTGTTTCCGCCTTGATGGAGCCGGGTGGTGGCCAGCTCGTTCGGACCGATGAGCAGCCCGTCACCCTAACGTTTGCCGCCGCCACATCCAACAGCGAGCGGCCCTTCTGGTACGAGATCGAGATTGGCAGCGACCCCAACTCCGTAGATATCGTGCATACGTCCAGCCGAATCATACCGCTCAGCGCGACCCAGAGCGGGCGTGCCAGCCAGGACACCCCGTCTGCCGGCGAAACCTACACGGTTCCAGAGACGCTCACGGCCGACCGCGTGTACTACTGGCATGTCCGAGCGACCGACGGCGCCAACACTGGTCCCTACTCGGAGACGCCACAGTTCAAGCTCTTCACTCCGATCACGATCGCGACACCGTGCCCGACCTTCCCTGTGGACAACGAGTTCGCCGGTAGCCAACGACCGTCGTTCAAGGTGAACTCGTCGAAGATCACCGGTCCAGCCACCAACATCAAGTATCGCTTCGAGGTCGCACGGAATGGGAGATTCGCCAACCTCACTACGGTGTTGGCGGTTGGCCCGGGTGGCGGAAAAACCTCGACAATTCCAGGGGGCCTTGAGTGGAATACACGCTACAAGTGGCGGGTCCGCGCGAGCGCGGGCGGAAGAGTTAAGGTCAGGTGGACCGCCCCTAGTCTGCCACGCAGACGTTCAAGACGCCGGCCGAACCATTTCGAGGTGGTACAGCAGGTGGCGGCCGAGACCGGCTATCTGCAGTCTGGAATCCACGTGACGAATTTCGTGCAGATCGTGGCCGAGCGTCTGGCTCAGGAAGATCCCAACTGGGGACGCCGGATCAACGACACTGGCCCCCTCGGTAATGGCACGGTGGCTATCAGATCAACGGCCAGAACGATAATCCGTACAGTATCGAGCTTGTCTCTGGCGCGACAGGCTCAAACCCAAAGATTCACTGGAGCGAGCACGGTAGCATCGGCGGGGTTTTGACATCTACCAAGTGGCCTCGCTCATCATGGATGAATCGGTCGTTGGGATCAGAGACCGAGACGAAGGCCACCGCCAAACTGAAAGCCTCCGACTGTCACCGACGTTGCCCCGCCACCGGCCACGAAGTCGATGGATCCGCCTGCGTACTGAACGAACCCGCCAACGCCGTAGAATTCACCGAGCATGTAGGAAACGTCCAAGCCGACGTTGAAGCCAACTCCAGTCTGGGCCATTTCTGCTACAGCAACGTCAGCCAGCGTTACCTGAGCCAGACTCGCCAAGGAAAATGGCGGCTCGTCAACAGCCGTCACCCCCGTCACCAGCGCCTGCTCCACTCGCATCACCGAGGGTCCGGCGAAGAGCTGGAGTTGAGCACGTTCATTCAGTGGAACGAACCAGACCGCCTGAAAGTGATACATGTTCTCCCGATGCCCGAGCGCCATCAACTCGGTGGAGACCATCCGTGGTCGATTCATAAAAAGTGGGTGTGGGACCGCCGCCGTCAGGGCGGCGCTCCCCGATGACACAC
>Ga0310123_10001244_pt1 | contig 21426 bp, 16 predicted proteins | sample CB6_AW_1057_MG_FD_203505 | JGI IMG/M metagenome (GOLD analysis project Ga0310123, IMG submission 203505) | Marine microbial communities from Western Arctic Ocean, Canada - CB6_AW_1057 | ecosystem: Environmental > Aquatic > Marine > Oceanic | place: Canada: Western Arctic Ocean | collected... | reverse complement strand
CATTATAATTGTATTATAGCAGAAGATGGTTCACCTTTAATTAATGAAAGTGGCATTGGCTCTGGTCTAAGTAATTCTTATTTTACAGTAGAAGATGAATATGGTGTAAATAACAACAACGCACTTGATGTAATATTTAATCTTGTTGAGACTACACATTGGCATCTACGAATGGAAGACACATCTCATATATGGTATGAAGATGGTACAAGGATGTTGTCTGAAGAAGATTATGTAAAAACGCCAGTTTACGAAATAGAGACATACATTTATGATACAATGGGTTATCACTTAAGAATGGAAGATGATTCTCATCTTATTCATGAAGATACTACTTATGCTATTGTAGAAAGAAGTCACCCAGCTGTTGTCAAGCCAGAAATAGAATATTATCTTTATGAGACTCTTGATTGGCATTTAATGATGGAAGATGGTATTCTACATCTTGGTAATGAAGATGGAACACGTTTACTTACTGAACAGGAAATGGCTGCGAATAATGTTTATAGTGATAAAGAGATTATTTTGAAAGAATCTACCGGATATCATGTAGTGTTGGAAGATCCGGATACCACTATAATCATTAAAACTGTAACTGTTGTTAATTCCAAATTTGTTATAGATGGTGTATCACAGGCCAAACTTCTTTTACAAGGAGGCATAACTTATCGTTTTGATCATAGTGATTCATCAAGTAGTGCTCATCCATTTAGACTTTCTCTAACAGCAGATGGACATCATGGGGGTGGAACGGCCTATACGGAAGGAGTAACAGTAGTAGAACCAATCGGTCCTGGGGCAGCTGGAGCTTATGTTGAAATAAAGATGCCAGACATAACACAAACAATTTATTATCATTGTCATGATCATAACGATATGGGCGGAACAATACACGTAACTGAACATAAAGGAATGATTATATTTGAAGATTCAACAACAGGAGAATCTTTGTCAAGAATGGTGACTGAGGAAGATAAAGTAAAATCTAGTACTCGTAATGTTACATTAGATTTACTTGGAGAAGTATTAGCCTTTGAAGATGGTTCAGGATATTTCATTCATGAGGGTGACACACCTAATAGAACATTAGTAACACCACAAGTACCAGGTGTCAGGGGTGCAGAATCAAATTACATGTATCCTTCTTTAAAAACTGGCTCAATTTCTATTGCAGCAAATTCAACAACAGTACAAGGATCATCAGTCACAGCATTTACTACTGAGCTTGCTGTTGGAGATGTTATCCAAACATCAGATGAAAATGTTATTCTAGAAGCAAGTGAAGATACAGTAATATTAGAAACATTAGAAATTATAGCTCATGAAGATGTAACAGTCGCCGAGGTTCAAAACCATGTTCTTAATGGAATAGAAGCCTATATTATTAATACATTTAAATGGTATATTGGTCATGAAGATAGTGCAGAAGCTGCACACGAATTTACCCCTAACGTAATAGGAAGCTATGTAATAAATCAAGATGATGAACACTATAATATGCTTGATGAAAGTTCTGATTATGGTAAAGGTATCGCTTTGGAAGATGATAGCGGACAGTTACTTATAGAAATTTCGGAATTTACTGAAGGAGTCGCCCTCCTTTTAGAAACTGGTGATAAGATGGTTCATACTGAAAAAGGAGAATTCAAAATAGCTTCAATTACTGATGATGATACCTTAACAGTAACAAGAAAACATTGGGAAGGTACGGATTTGGTGCCTTTCTGGAAACACACAACGGATTACGAATCTACCGCCGTTGTTTCGTATAAATAATATTTTAAATCATATAAATATAATAAGAAGTTAAACTATAATAAAATTGCAATTTTTGGAAGGAAAACAAAATGCCTGCTATAGTAACCAACAAATTCAGAATTCATAACGCTAAACAGTTTGTAGAGGCTTTTGATGAAGTATCTACAACATCTGGCGTAGCTGTAACTGATGCAAGCGGGTTACTTAATACTAATATGTACTTATTTATTGGTAAAGTAACTGCTTGGGCCGATGATACGGCCCCACCTACACCTACTGATTCTGTTTCTAATACGGTCTACAATCACTGGAGAGATATGATTGCAGCCAAGAAAATCGGATCTACAGATGTAAGTCATGTAGCACCACGTTATAATTGGACAACAGGATCAAACTATTATGCATATAGTCATGCTAATAATTCTTTGTTCGATCAACAATTTTACGTGATGACAGATGACTATAATGTGTATAAATGTCTTGCCAACAACAACGCTGGTGGAACATCTACAACTAAACCTACTGGAACAGGAACAGCCATTATCACAACTGCTGATAGTTATAAATGGAAGTTCATGTATCAGATCTCAGCCGCAAGAGCTCTTAAATTTGTAACGCCTAGTTATATACCTACACAGCGTGTACGTAAATCAAATAACGCGATTGCAAATACTACTGATTCATCTTTTCAATACGATGTTGAAATTGCAGCAAATACTTCAGGTAATGGAGCCATTGAAGTGGTTCATGTTACAACCGGTGGAAGTGCTTATACATTTGAAACCGGAACAGTTCAATCAGGACACACAGAAACCACAACTACCTGTAAAATTTCAGGTACGGGTTTGGCTACTGATCAAATCGTTAACAACGATATTTACTTTACTTCAGACGCCGCAAGTGGTGTTACAGGTAAAGGTGGAACGATTACAGATTTCCAAGCCGGTACTGATGTTGTAACTTGGACACCTGCATTAGCAAGTGCCAACGTTCCAGCAGACGGTGACGGATATTCTATCGGTCCTAAGATTACTATCACGGGTGATGGACATGGAGCAAACGTTCGCGCAACCAATACTGCATCTGGAGTTATTGGAGATATCTTAGTGGTTGCCGGTGGTAACAATTATGGTAACGCTGTAGCGACAGTTATTACAAACGCGGGTTCTTCTGGAGCTGTTTCACCAATCATCGGCCCACGTGGTGGACATGGTGATGATGCAGTTGAAGAATTAGGTGGGTTCTTTGTAATGGTTAATAGTCGATTGGAATATGGAGAGTCTGGAAACTTTACTACAAACAATGATTTCCGTAAGATAGGGCTCGTAGCTCAACCCTTATATGCTAATGGTGATGTTGCAACAGCAACAACTATTGACCAATGTGTAACTATAACAGTTCAATCTTGGAATAGTACAGCATTTGCAGAAGATGAACTTGTAACTGCATCACAGTCAGCTGCAACTGGTAAAGTTGTTGACTTCAAAAATAACACAACTCTAAGATTAGTTGATGTTACTATGGGAGCAAACACTACTGTTGGATATGACGCCATTGCCGGATCATTTCAAGTAAATGAAACTTTTACGGGAGCTGGTGGAGGATCAGCAAACACTAATGGTGTAGTTGGTGGTGATTTCGAGAAATTTTCTGGAGATGTCCTCTACATAGAAAACCGTTCACCGGTAACAAGAGCTGATGACCAAATAGAAGATGTTAAGTTAATTATTGAATTCTAATCATTTTATACTAGAGGAAGATTGAATGCCACTTTCTACAAATTTCAATGTTACGCCGTATTATGATGATTATGACGAAAATAGTAATTATTATCGTATTCTTTTTAGACCTGGGTATGCCGTTCAGGCAAGGGAAGTAACACAACTACAGACCATACTTCAAACACAAATTGAAAGATATGGTCAACATATGTTCAAAGACGGTAGTAAAGTTTTTGGCGGAGAAGTAACTTTAGATACTGAAGTTAAATCTCTTAAGCTAGAAACTCAAGAATCGGGGGAAAATATTAATGCTGCCTCCTTTTCTGGAACTACTGTTATTGGTGCAACTTCCAATGCACGAGCACGGATCGTGGCTTCGCAGGCAGCCACCTCCAGTACTCAACCTACGTTAATGTTTCATTACTTGTCAGGTGATACTTTCGATGACGGAGAAACAATCGCGGCCGGTACTGTACAAGCAACAGTTGTTAGTGCTGCAGGACCTTCTGGTATTACTGGAGCTACTGGTAATGGTTCAGTTGTTAGTGTCGATACAGGTGTATTTTATGTTGGTGGATTCTTCCTCTTTACTTCCGCAAATACTATAATCATGGATGCCTATTCCAAAACTCCTTCTGGGAGAATTGGATTAGAAATTACAGAATCAACAAAAACAAGTGATGATGATCCCCTATTACTTGATCCAGCTTCAGGTACTTATAACTATGCTGCACCAGGTGCTGCAAGATATAAGATTGAATTAGCTCTAAAAAACAAAGCACTTACCTCAACAGATCCAGTTTTACAACTCGCAGATGAAAATTTTATTCAGCTGTTAAAAGTTATAAGTGGTATTAAAAATGAAGAAGTTAAGTATCCCATGTATGGGGAACTTGAAAAAACTTTGGCAAGGCGAACATTTGATGAGTCTGGTGACTATACAATCACTCCATTTAATTTAGATCTAAAAATTCATAGAGGAATTTCAGGATTAACTGTGGCATCAGGTGTTGATGGTACTACGGTACATGGAAATAATACTCTTTTCTTAACTGAAGTAGATGTAGGAGATGAGCTTTACATTGGATCTAATACTACAACTTCAACTGTAACTGCAGTTGCTAATAATACAAGATTAACAGTACAGACCACTCTCCCCACAAATACAGGCGGTGCAATAATTTACAACGAGTCTGAAATTTCTGCTGGTATGGATGCAGGTAAGGCTTATGTAAAAGGTTATGAATATGAGAGTATCGATACTCAATATCTTGATGTAGATAAAGGTAGGGATACTGAATCTGTTACTAGTTATAGTATGACCTCAGAAATAGGAAACTATCTTGTAGTTGATACTGCCAGTAGTTTATTTGATGTTGGTTCTTCTGAAGTTTGTCAAATGCATTCAGTTCCTTTTGCCTCGATTAACTTAACTAATAATACCACATTCGCGGCTACTCAAGTTGGAACAGCAAGAGTCCGCAGTATGGATTGGGATACAACTTCTGGAAATTCAGCATACGCAGATACAAATCATTCTAATTATAGACTATATCTCTGGGATGTTAATACTTCAAATAATATCACAGGTACAGTTGAGACTCAAGATGCTAATACAAGAATAGTTCAATTAAACGCTGATTCTACTTCTTATGTTAATGATGCATATACAGGTGCAAGTATTACAATTAATACAACAAATGGAATTGATGTTTCAAATGATGTTAGAATTATTGATGATTATTATTCTCAAGTCAATTTTGTTACGGGGGAATCATCTACTTCTGGTATGAGTGCAGGTGATATAATTCTTTTAGAAGATGCCACAGGAGTTGCTGGTGATAAAGTATTGTTGATGGATTCTGGAAATTATGTTATAGCTAATTCTGTATTGAGTCAAGCAACCATTGCTAATACTACTTATGAAATAGATTTTAAAATTAAAGATGTAGAAAATATATCTACTGCAATATTAGGAGCTCCCCCTACTGTTAATACTCACGCCGATATTGCAGACACAGGAAAATATAATAGTAGTGGTTCAGGTAATACAATCTTAGGTAATACAGATAAGAATACTCTTGTCTTCCCATTACCTCAAAGCCCTATTAAAGAAACTTCAGGAACAGGTAATACAGTTAGTTATTCATTTAAGAAAGTTGAGAAAGCACTTTCGTCAGACGCGTCTGGAAAATTAACAATTACGTTATCTAATCCTAATTATCGGTTTATGCCTAGTGGTGGTACTTTATCTACAACAAATGCAAAAGAAAATTTCATTGTAGTTGTTAAGACCCCCAATTCTGCTCAAACATTTGTTAATGCAGTTTCTTCTACTGCCACAATTCCAACTGCAACAGCAACAGAAGCTAGATTAATGACAACAGGAAATTATCTTGACTTAGGAGCAGTTAATGATGCAGGTGCAACAATTAGGCCGGTCACGGTTAATGGTACAAGACAATCAGTAGACATATATTGTAACACTAGTGCTGTTTTTGTAGCAGATATTGTTTATACTGTAGAAAGTTCTTCTGTAAAGAAAGAGCCGGGGCCAAGAACAAAAACATTGGTTTCAGGAAACGGATCAGCTATTGTTGCAACTACTGGATCTCCCGCAGTACCTATAACTTCTGTAGCAGGAGGTCAGTTTTATTTTGAAACTCCAAATCAGACACAAACCGGAACGGATTCTATTCCTGTTTCGGATTCATTTAATTTGGTAAAAGTTGTTGATTCAGGACAACCATTTATCCATGTCACAGCTGCAATGATGGTGGCAACGGCCAATAATATTTCTGATAGATACACATTCGAATCAGGACAAAAAGATAACTTCTATGATCATGGTATTATTAAATTAAAGGCCGGACAGCCGGGACCCGCAGGTAAAATTATGGTTGTGGTTGATTACTTTGATTGGGATGGTGGTGAAGGTTATCATTCTGTAGATTCATATCCAACAACAGGATCTTATAATAAAGTAGATGCAGCAAGCACGTTACCGTTTAGTTATGGTGTAATTCCAGATTTTACTAGCCCCTCAACAGGAGCTACAGTTAATCTAAGAGATGCAATTGATTTACGCCCGAGAAGGGAAAATGCAACAAATGATATGGGAGACACATTAGCAATTGAAGGAATTCCAACTCCTGATCCAGATGGTACAATTACTTCATCTTTCAGTTATTATTTGTCAAGAGTAGATAAAATAGCACTTACCAAAGATAGAAAATTTAAGACACTTAGAGGAGAATCTGGCCTTAATCCAGTAGCACCTCCAGATGATGAAGATTCGATGACATTGTATTCATTGACTTTGCCGGCATACACCTTCTCTCTTTCTGATATCACTACACGATACGTTGATAATAAACGATTTACCATGAGAGACATTGGTAAATTAGAAAAGAGAATTGAAAGAATAGAATTTTATACTGCCTTAACTATACTAGAAAAAGAAACTGCCGCAAGAGACTTTTCTACTGGAGGAGCACGAGATTCATTATTCAATCCAACCGGAACCGCGTTCAAAAATGGTATATTGGTTGATTCCTTTAGTGGTCACTCAGTAGGTGATGTGATGAATGATGATTATAACATTTCAGTAGAATATGCAAAGAAAGAAATGAGACCGGGGTTTTACTATGATAACCACCGGCTTACATATAGTTTAGGATATAGTAATAACGTAACAAAGACTGGTGATCTAATTACTTTACCTTATACCGATACAGATTTTATTGTACAACCACTTTCAAGCGGTACTCAATCCCTCAATCCTTTTAATATTACAAACTGGATTGGTACAATAAAAACATATCCTATTTCTGATACATGGTTTTCACAAGGAGTAAGACCTGATGTTACAACAAACTTAGAAAGTCAGAATGATAATTGGGCATTAAGTCCGTCTACTGGCCGAACAGGATTTGGTTCTCAGTATGATGATTGGAGTACTAACTGGACAGGGAAACAAGTAACTGAACAACCACAATCTGGTGTAGATAAAGTAGGTAAAACAGGTAAAGCAAATAGAAGTACAGCGGAGATGACCGATTCTAAGTCAAGAGTTGGAATTAGTGCCAATACTCCGCCAGAATCAGTTCTTAAATCGATAGGTAATAAGGTTGTTGATTCAACGATTGTACCGTATGTAAGAGGGCAAACTGTTCAATTCGCAGCCTCAGGATTACAACCACTTACTAATGTTTATGTATATTTTAGTGAAACTGATGTATCTTCAGTTATAAGACCCGCGAGTAAATTGACACTTATTTCTGTTAATGGAGCTTTTACAGTAGGGGAAACACTTAAGGACGGTGCAAATAACTATGGAACAATTTTCTTAGCCTCTAATACGTTTAATAATACTGCTACAGTTTTTATTTCAAATATAACAGGAAATACTGCCGCAACTGATGGATCTCAATATGGATCAGCTAATTCTCTTCCAGAAGGTCAACGTGAATCGTTTGGAGTAGGAACTATTGGTGATGCTACTCACGTATTTACTGTAGCGAATAACGTAGAAGGATTAACAAGTACTGCAACAGCAAACGTTTCAACGAGATTTCATTATTCCGTTGGAGTAGCTAATGGTATTATGCAAACGGATGACTCTGGCCGGATTGCTGGAGAATTTCATCTTGCAGATGCAACTTGGAGATCGGGAAATAAACTTCTTAGAATTACAGATAATGCACTTAATAATGTTTCTGCTACTGTTACTTCATCAGAATCAACATTTGCAGCAAAAGGAATTCTACAAAGCCGTGAACAATTGTTAATTTCAACAAGAGAAACTATAAATCAAAGAGAACTTCCTAATGATATAGCAATTGTCAGAGATACTACTTCACGGGCAACAGAAAAATCAAATTGGGTTAATCCATTATGTCAAACATTTCATGTTGACCCCAATGCATTTCCAAAAGGGGTGTTCTTAAGAAATGTTACCTTACATTTCTATGCAAAGGATACTAATCTTCCAATTAAATTACAATTACGTCCAGTTGTTAACGGATTTCCAAGTGCTTCTAAAGTACTCCCATTTAGTGAAGTTTCATTAAATCCAGATAGAATACAGGTCTCAACTGTCGCAAACTCCGCAGTTGCAAATACGACTACAAAAACAACATTTGAATTTGACTCTCCTGTTTTCTTGACGCCTGATGAATATGCAGTAGTCCTTACATCAAATAGTACAGAATATATTATACACATGGCAGAAGAAGGGAAAACATCTACGGGATCTATTGCTAAAATATCCAAACCTTCATTTGTTGGTTCTTTTTATAAACCACAAAATGCAGGAGTTTGGGAAGAAGATCCAAATAAGTACGTAATGTTCTCTATGCAAAGAGCCGATTTCGATATAGGTGGGGGTGGTAGTAATAACTTTGCAAAATTTATTACCGCTGCAAATTCTGCCACAGGTAATACAGCAAACGTATTTGCAGATGTAATTAAAGTTGGAACTTCTACTATAGATTTTAGTGATACAGAAGTACAATGGAAATATGCAGCATCTAATAGTACATTTACATTAGCTGATGGTACTGAAGGATCTGCAGCCTATATCAAATTTAGTCCAGATCAGAACTATGAATTAACAGATAGAAAAAGAGTACTCGCATATACTAATGGATCTTTTAGAATTAGAGCAGAAATGAAATCTTCTAATTCTCATGTTACGCCTGTTATTGATGTTGATCGTTTGAATTTAATTTCTGTCGAAAATGTTATTGACAACGCTGCACTTTCAAGTCCAGATTTTTCAATAACAACTAAAGGAGCCGGTTATACAAATGTTATGTCATCGGCATATACCGCAACGATAACAAGTGGTGGAACTACAAATACTGCAACAGCAAACGTTCATGTTGAAATAACAATGAATGTTAATTCGAATTCTACTACAATTTCAAGTGCAAATGGTGGATATACGGTTGATGGTAGTAATCCCGGAGCATTTATCGTTGGTGAAGCTGTGATGTGTAATGTTTATGGTAATAGTATACATACACTTGCAGAAAATAGTGGTGTCTATGGTATTGTTTCAGCTGTCACTCACTTGGATGGTGATGTTACAAAGAACGTTTCTTCTGTTACTATTAAAACGAATGCAAATAATAAAACTATTCCTACTCCGGGCGGTACACCAACTGCTGGCACTACGGCATTTGCTAATGGAGACTTGATATGGGCAAATCCAAATGCACAAACAAATGCAGTAACTGGATTAGCTGGAAGTAATACTAAGATGACAATCTTGGTTTCTAATGGATATGTTTCAAACGTTGTAGTAGTTGATACTGGTTCAGGATATGTTACAAATCCAACTATCACAATGTCAACCGTTACTGGGGCCGGATCAATTAATACAGCAGTACAATGTACAGGAGAAGAAAGAAATAGTGGTGGGCCAATATCAGCAAAATATATTTCACGAAGGGTCACTCTTAAAGATGGTTTCGATGCTTCAGATCTAAAAATTGTCATAAATTCATATAAACCTTTAGGTACAGATGTTCATGTATATTATAAAGTTAAGAACGGGGATGACCCAGATGATTTTGATTTGAAAAACTATATATTAATGACGCAAGAGACTTCTTCTGGAACAATTTCTAAAGGGAAAGATGATATCGTGGAGTATATTTACAAAACTCCAAATGATACCACAGCATATACATCGAATAGTGTACGATATGAAACCTATAAAATATTTGCAGTTAAGATAGCATTAGTTGCAGACACTACATACGATATGCCAAGAGTAAAGGATATGCGAGCAATCGCACTAGATTAATATGTCAATTGTACAAACAGAAGATTCTAGATTTATGAGGGATACCCATTCGAAGGCATTATTGAATACAGATTACAATGCTTTACAACATCATAGACGAGAACGAATGTATTTTCATAAACAACAAAGTGATATAAATATATTAAGAGGCCAAGTTGAAGAACTCACAACAATAAGAGTAGAAATGCTTGAAATTAAAACTCTTCTTACAGAATTTTTAAATAAATAGGAGTCATAAACCATGAGTGCCAATGTCGCATTAACAGATACCTTTGATCAATGGAGAATCAAAACAAATGAATTAATTGTTGGTACGCAAGCTGATGGAATGAGTAATTTCATCAAGTTACTTGACACTACAAATTCTACGAGTAATACTACTGGTTCTATTATCACTGCAGGAGGTGTGGGTATTGCCAAATCGGTAGTGATTGGAGAAAATTTAAGAATACATGGAAATCTTACAACAGATGGAGATACTACAATAAGTGGTAATCTTATTTTTGGTGATGCAACCACAGACCAAGTAACATTCACCGCAGATATTAATTCCAGCCTAATTCCAAATGCCAATCTTACTTTTAATATTGGTAATACTACAATGCAATGGGCAAATGTTTGGGTAGGTCATGCAGGTATAACACAAAAGACCGATTCAGGAAAAACCGCCGTTTCAATTACCGCAGAAGATGCAGATCAAATAGCATTAAGTATTACCGCCAGTCAAACTACCGCAGATGTTGTTGACATCGTTGCAGATTCTGTAGCCGCAGCTAAAGTTCTTGATATTTCTGCAGATGCACTCACTACTGGATCAGCAATTTATGTTGATTCTAATTCAGGTGATACTAGTACAAGAAGTATTGTAGAGATTATTCAAAATCATGCATCTGCAACTGGAGCAACAGCACTTACTGTACAAGCTGATGCAGGTAAGGGTATATTCATTAATACTGATCTTGCAGCAGGAGGCCCAGCACTTGAAATTGATGCAGAACAGGTTAGCACTACTGTAGTAGATTTTAATTTTGATGCGGCAACAACTTCAACTGCAATGAGTATATCAGCAGATGGACTTGTTACAGGTACAGCCTTTAAAGTTGATTCTGATTCTTCTGATACTGGTACAAGAAGTATTGCAAGTATAATTCAAAATCATTCCTCCGCAGTAGGTGCTACTGCACTTACAGTACAAGCTGATGCTGGTAGAGGAATATTTATTAATACTGATCTTGCGGCAGGTGGATATGCACTTGAAATTGATGCAGAAATAACCACAACAAATACCGCTAAGATTGCAGCTATTAGTACTAGTGGAACAACATTAGAAGTATCCTCTGTTGGTGTATTAACAGGAAAAGTTATTGATGTTACGGCCGATGCGGCCACTACTGGAACTGGTATTAATATGTCAATGGACGGATTAACTACTGGTGCAATGATGGCTCTTACTTCAGATTCTGCTGAAACTGATACAAGAACTTTAGTAACGATTACAAATGATAATGCTTTGGCAGTCGCAGCAGTTCCACTTGTAGTAACACAAGATTCTACGAATTGTGTAGCAAAATTTATCGGAACATCAACAATAGTTGTTCCAGTTGGAACAACTTCCAATAGAGGTCCTTCTGTACAGGGTGGTATAAGATATAATACTACAACAAGTTCTTTTGAAGGATATAGTGGAGCAACATGGGCCGGGCTTGGTGGACTTATTGATGTTGACCAAGATACAAAAATTCTTGCAGAAACATCAGCAGGAGCAGATAATGATGATTTAGATTTTTATACTCAAGGAACACAACGGATGAAAATTGATGAAATCGGCGCAACAACAATTACAGGAAAATTAAGTGTTAAGGGCGGGTATTCAGCGTATCATCAAATGACGCATGCCACATTGGCATTAGGATTATAATAAATAGTATTGAAAAACCAATTATAAATAGTATTGAATAACAAGATAAAGGAGAACACCAAATGGCAATTCCCAGCGGATCTGGAACGGAAGTACTAAAGAACGCATTGTTCACCGTCACCGATACAACAGAAGCCAAACTGATTGACGGTGTTGCGAACCACGTATATACCGTTATAAGTATTTCGGTTTGTGAAACCGCAGGAGCAGCTGAAATTTTTAACTTGTTCATAGCTGATGACGGCGGTGCAACAGATTATGAAATTCTTTCAGATACATCAGTAAATGCAAATAAAACTTTTATATTCAATGACCGGGTCGTATTAACAGGAACGGATGAATTAATATTTAAATCTAATGGAGCTTGTGACATAGACATCGTGGTATCATATATCGATCAGGACTGGAGTTAATAAATGGCAAGAGGTAAAACAGGAGAAATAGGAGCACACGCACAGAAAATATTTAAAGCCTCTATTGCTAGTGCAACCTTACCTTCAATTACAGCTTCTAGTGTCCCAAAAGGTAAAACTTGGATAGCGTATGGAGTTGCAAAAACAGTTGAGGCCGCAGCTTATGTCGCGTCCTCCGTACAGTCAACAGCTGTTGCAACAGCTACCGCAATTGCTAGAGGTGAAGCCGAAGGTGGTACAGAGTCCGGAGTAGATAGTGGTACTGAAGGTGCTGCAGACAGCGGAACAAGTGGTGGAATATTCTGTAATCATGGAGGACATGCATGGCGAGCACAAGGTTGTGCTCAATATTGTGCCCATTATTGTGCAAGATACTGCGCCCACTATTGTGCACACTATTGTGGTAGATATTGTGGATTAGCGGGATATGGATATGGTTTTGGATACGGATACGGCTTTGGTTTCGGTTATGGATATGGAACAGCCAGAGGATATTCCGCAGACTGTACCGCAATTGGTGTTCATGGAAGTGGAACGTGGACTCAAATTGTCCCTGCAGGATTTACAGTAACTACATGGTTATATTACGAAGAAGAGGTTTGTTAAACCAAAATAATAAACACATAAGGAGTTAAAGGTTTATGTCAGGTATTGTAGGAGCGAAAGGAAGAACAGGAGAAGTCGAGGGAGTTGTATTTAAAGCTTCCATTAATAATGCATCATTACCATCAATTTCAACCTCTAGCGTCCCAGTAGGAAGAACATGGATAGCACACGGAGTTTGTAAACTTGTCGAGGCTGCAACGATGGCTATAGGAGCAGTACAAGCAGAAGCAGTAGCGGCGACAAACGTAAGTGAGAGATTCGCAACCGAGAGTGGTACTTCCGGTGGAGTAGATAGTGGTACTGAAGGTGCAGCCGATAGCGGAACAAGTGGTGGCGTATTCTGTAATCATGGGGGTGCTTACTGGCGAGCACAAGGTTGTGCTCAATACTGTGCTCATTATTGTGCAAGATATTGTGCACATTATTGTGCTCAGTATTGTGCAAGATATTGTGGACTAGGAGGATACGGATATGGATTTGGTTATGGTTATGGCTTTGGTTTCGGTTATGGATATGGAACCGCAAGGGGATATTCTGCACAATGTAAAGCCATTGCTGTTGCTGGAAGTGCTTCGTGGACCCAAATTGTACCTGCATCTTTTACAGTAACTACATGGTTATATTATGAAGAAGAGCAGTGTTAATAAATATAACGAATAAATAATAATAATAATTTAATTTTTAAGGAGAAGATAAAATGGCCACTTCAATCGAGCCCGGCGAGTATAATACATTTAGTGATATTCGTTATAAGCTTCATCTAAGATTTTGTTCTGAACTGGAGTTAACGAATTCAATGGTAGCGCCCGATAACCCTAGACGACTAACAGAAGCCGAAGTAGCAGCGTTCACAGCGTATAGAGCGGCTTGGTATGATATTGCCCACGGCTCCATAGACAATATGCGTACGAATGAATTCGCAGAAATGTTACTACAAGGATTAGAATATCCAGAATTTCCTGAAGGCTGGAGAGTAGTAACTCGCTCTGTTGGAGATTTACCCCCAATCATTTGTAAAATTGATCACCTCGATGTATATGATAAAACTCTTGAACGAGAAGAAGGAGAATTCACATTCAGCATCACCGAAGGCGCAGGTGAGCCAGGTAGCAGGAGTTCAGGCTCGGTTATTGGGTAAGTAAAAATATTAAGTGATAAATACATAATGAAAGTTATAGATAATTTTGTGAATCAAGAACAATTTGATGAATTACAAGAGTTGATTCTTGGTGCGAATTTTTCGTGGTATTATAATTCTATGATTGATTATGCAGAGGATGTAGACAAATATCAGTTTATCCATTGCTTTTATACCAACCATTCTCCGTGTTCTCCATATTATCACAATTTAAATCCTATATTGGAAATAATAAATCCAATATCATTATGGCGTATAAAAGCAAATTTACTTACTATAACACCGAATATTGTTGAAAATAATTTTCATTATGATATAGGTGATATATCAAATGAAAAATTAAGCCAATTGACAACATCTATTTTTTATTTGAACACTAATAATGGGTATACTGAATTTCAGGATGGAAGAATTGAAATGGAAAACACTATAGTTAAAAGTGTTGCAAATAGAATGGTCACTTTCCCCGCCAACTTGAAACATCGTGGAACATCATGTACAGATGAAAAAACAAGAGTTGTTATAAATTTTGATTATTTCAAAGGTTGATTTATTATGAATAATACAAAAAATATTTTATACTATTACCACGATTCATGTGGTTTGGGTGATTTTTATCTACTATTTCCCATATTTGACGCATTAAGAACCAAGCACAAAAATGACAATATTACTTTATTATCAAATGATACAATAAAAGATATTGCATATAATAAAAAATGGTTTGATAATTATGAAAATATTGTTGACTCTGATTTTCCAATAAATCGTTTTGATAGAGTTTATAACTGGGATATTCAAAAACAGGGTATCACTTTATTCTATCCCCCCAAAAAACATTTCTGGGAAATTGTTTCTGAGAATTTAGATATTACATTAAATAGATCCAAATTTTATGAAATTTTTAGATTAGAGGTGACGCTGGCGGAAAAATATCAAGTGGATCAAATACTTCCAAAAGACAAAACCAACATCGTTCTACACACAGGACATTCCTATAAATTTCCCTATGGTAAAACTCCCGATTATGAGTGGTGGTATAATTTAACAACAGAATTACCTGATGCTAACTTTATTCAAGTTGGTACAAAACAGGAACCACCTATTGATAGACCTTCCAGAATAGTTCCAGATTACGAGATTCATGCCGAGAATTGTATTGATTTAAGAGATGAGCTTAATCTTCGACAAGTTGCATATTTGCTTGAACGCACAGATACATTTGTCGTTATTGATTCAATTGTTGCTCATTTATCATTACATTCAAATAAAAAAGGTATTGTGATATGGGGTAGTTCTAATTCTAACACACATGGACATGAGCACAATATAAATTTGGAAGCAATACGGCATTGTGGTAAACCTCCTTGTATTGATTTGGGAGGTTTCATTGTTCCAAATGAGCAAAATCAAAACTGTTGCCTTATGCCTGACAATGTTAAGGAAGATGTTTGGCCACTTATGGCTGAAGTAGTACATGAGATAAATTCAATATGAAAAATTTATATGTCGTACATGGAGGATTGGGAAAAAATATTCTTTTCACCTCATTAATTCCATCTCTGTGTAAAAAAGATGGAGTTGAAAAGATTTCTGTAATGACTCCCTGGCCTTTTATATTTCGTTACAATAAACAAATTGACGGAGTTGAGCCGTTTGATAGACAGTTTGGTTGGAAATTACATCCACATCTAACAAAATATGACAACATTATTTACCACGAACCTTATTATTCTAATTATATTATAGATGAAAACATACACATGGTTGATGATTGGGCACAGGGGTTAGACATAGAACCTGTTATCAATAAACCGTATGTGCCGATAATGAACATTGATCACGGCCACACATTTTATTCCATATCTCCAGATGAAACTTGTGATCCACCTGAAAAAAAATATTGTGTAGTTCAAGTTAATGGTGGGTACGGGCAACAAGGTAATAATATAATTATTCCAAGAGATTATAGACTTGATCTCGTTCAAAAATTGTTATCTAAAATTAGAAATGAATTTGATTTAGATGTGATTTGTTTTCGACTGGAAACCGAGCCAAAACCATCCGATACTATAACATTTAAAGCCAATACTGAAGACGGACTATTAAATATACTACCAATTATTAATGATTCAGAATTTGTTATTAGTATAGATTCTTCACTAAAGCATTTGGCGGCATGTACCGATACAAAAACAATAGCTCTTTATAATAAAACAGAAACACGTCCAGAAAAGATTGGATATAGTTTTCAAACTAATCTAATATGTGAAAATGATATTTGTATTGATATAGACCCTGTAGATATTTTAGAAACAATTAGGAAAGAGTGTTATGGCTAAAGGCTCTATATTCACCAGAGTACATAATAGAATAAATTATATTAATTTTCAAGAAATTTTTCCTATTAAACCAGGACTAAAGGATCGTGTAGAAATTGTTAAATTAGATCTAGGTGAAGAATATCCAGAACCTTTCAATTATTTCATCACTCTACATGATGTATATCTATTTCCTGAACGGGTAAAAGAATATGCGGAATCTCTACAATATACAAACGCGGCCAGTATTGTGAATTATGCTCCAGTATCTCGTACTTACGCTTCAATTTCCGCCGTTGTAACTGAAACTCTTACTGAAATTATCGGAAATGTTTATGGTCGGCATTTCACGCATTATCCTCAAGATTATATCGCCATGTTTTCATTTATGTCTGATGATGCAATGACTTTTCACCGGCATAATGATGGACATTTTGACATTCAAGATAATGACGAAAAAATTTTAAACGGTGTTTTACATTTAGAAGACCATATTGGTACAGAACTTATGATGTATAAAGATATTCATCATATGACTCGTCCGTTAAGTGGGGCATCTGCTACTTTTCCAAAAGGTGCAGATTCTCATCTTAAAACAGTAGGCCGATCCTCTGGAAAATGTAATACACTAAATTGTTATTATGGTCACATTTTACATAGACCCGATTTTCCAAGTTTCAAGGATAAGCATAAAGGTGGGCGGTTAATTCAAAACCTGTTCTATGATGATATGACTAGGAAATATATTGTAGATAAAACCGCAGAAGCATCAAAAAAACAGTTCGATGCAATTGAAGATTTTATTAAATATGATACAATGAATGATTTCTTACTAAGTGAGGCAACGCCGTGGAAAGACAACAAAACGTTGAAATTAACTCACAGTACTCAGAACATAAATAAAATGAGTGATCCCATAATATCAAAATATATTAAAGCAAAAAAAGAAGTGGGAATATATGATATCTCATTTAAAAAAAATCATAACGAACTAGCAGAAGAAGAATGAATTTTAAAAAACGATTTTCTATTGCCCATCCTGAAAAGGATATGAAGGATTTTCCTAATCATTATTATTTGGTTTTGAAAAATACCCCACAATCTATTTTAGATGAAATAGAAGATATTTACTTTGGTAAAATGTTTTATTACACATATAGGAGACAAAGAAAATTTGTCGGCAATGCTATGGGGCAAGAAGCGACCGATGGACATATAGATAGTCTTCTCCGAATACAAGAGGAGCTTGGAGTTGAAGTTTCTCTTACAATGAATCAAACTGTATGGCCTAATGAAATGATTCTAGAACAAACTTTACAAGATGAGTTTGTAGAATGGATTGGTAAGTATTATGATAGAGGATTAAGAAGTTGTACAATCTCTTCCAAACATTTAATGAGGACAATGAAATTACAACATCGATGTCCTAACATGAAATGGAAGAATACTGTAAACCATATAATATCTGATGGACAACAAGTAGCCGATACAATAGGAATTGGTTATGATACAATACTTCTTGATCGTTCATTAAATAGAAACATTAAAGAGTTAAGAAGAATTAATAAGTTAATACAAAGACAAACAAGGCCGGTAAAAACATCGCTTCTCGTATCAGAGGGGTGTTTATATAGTTGTCCTTTTAAATTAGAACATGATATGTCATCTACAGTTATAGGTGGAAATTATTGGGGTGGTGACAATGCTCTTTCGGCTCTTTCGTGTAATAATTGGAAATCTGATGAAATGGACAGACTACCAAGAAATGGTATTGACATGGTTACTACTGATAAAGAAATGTTAGATCAGTATTTGGATAAGAAGGTGGGGGGAGTAGACATACTAAAAACTTCTGGTAGATTTGATGGCCGATTCTATAACAAATATTCTGAAGATGATATTAAAAATAAGAATATAAAATTAATGAGACAGTTGAGAGTACAGAAAAAATTCTATACTGACCCGCTACCTTTAGTTGCATCATCATTTGGTGATGTTTATGAATTGAATGCAGTTCCTTTTGATCAATGGTTATTACTTTATCCAACAGAAGATGAAGCAAACTTAACAAAAGATAGTTACCAAAAGTATTATGATGAATATTTACAGGATGAACTTTGGTTATCTGAAAAGGGTAAGAGGTTGAATAGAATACTTTTAAATTGTAAATCACAATGTTATGATTGTCATGAATGTGAAAGAACATTTGGAATACCAGATTATGACAGTTCAGTAAACGAGATAGATGCAGAAGAAAGATTTGCCAGAGTGAGTTAGAATGAATATACTAGGAATAAACGGATCTATAGGATGGGATGGTAATATTGGTTTTCTTACCGATTTTACTCATCAAGATTATTGGGTACATGGATCAGGCGCTACACTTTTTGTAGATGGAGAATTGATAGGTTCATTGTCAGAAGAACGATTGACAAGATTAAAGCATGATGGTGGGTATCCAAAAAATGTTATTGAGCAGCTTCTTCTGAGGAATAATCTAACAGAAGATGATATTGATATGGTAGCTTACGTAAGCAATCCGTGTATGTTAGCATATAGTTTAAAGTTGCAGGGACATACTAATAAACAATTATCATTTACATTTCCAAATGCAAAAATAATGTTTGTTGATCATCATCTTGCACATGCATCAGCATCATTTTTAAGCTCTGGGTTTTCTGAAGCAAATATATTTTCATTTGACGGTGCTGGAGATTTTCATCCTGTTCCTATACGTTTACGGTTAAATAATTCTGTTTTTTTTAATGGTTATTATGATGATAAAGAAATGGAACCTGTACAGCAAACATTTTTAGATGATGATTTTAATATCTTTGGTTCTATGTACACAGAATTTTCATCAATGATCTATGAGCTCAAAACTGGGACTAATAAAAAACCTCATGAGAAAAATGTACATGAAGAAACGGAAAAAACAAAAGCTAAATTAAACCTATCTTCATTCCATAGAGCTGTTGATATGACAGATTATGAATATAATTTTGATGATAAAATGACTATGGGTCCTATTTTACGTGAAACTCATCCTGGTAAAATTATGGGACTGTCTTCTTATGGAGATTATACTAATGTTGATGTCCCAGATATATTTAATTTTATGCCATCTGGACAGGGTGAGGAAATGCCAATTATACATTGTAATCAATCGTTAAAGAGGATTATTATTAATAGAAGTGAAAACAACGAGTTTACACCAGAGGATTTAGCCAATTGGTTACAACATCAATTTGAAAAATATTTATTACTGTATTTAAGGAATGTTAATCCAAGAGCTAAATTAAAAAAATTATGTCTAGCTGGTGGTTGTGCATTAAATATCATTTCAAATTCTAAAATTATAGATGAGGGCATATATGAAGATGTTCATGTTAATACAGCGCCAAATGATGATGGATTAAATTTTGGTGCAGCAATTTACTGTGCGTGGCAAAATGAAAAAGATTTAATACTGCCTGAAAATATTGGTTGTATCGGATTCGATTATCCACTTAATAATATAGAAGAATATGAAAATAAAATATAAAAAATATGAAAATTTTGACAAGTTATGTGAAATAGTTGTTGATGCTTTATTGGAAAATAAAATAATCGGATGGTTTCAAGGGAGAAGTGAATTTGGCCCTAGAGCTTTAGGGAATAGGTCTATACTAGCAAATCCAACTATTAAAGACAATAAAGATTATATTAATGAAAAAGTAAAACATCGGGAAAGTTGGAGACCGTATGCACCAATCATGCTAGAAGAATATTTACACGATTGGTATGATATTCCTAAAAAGTCTTCACCTTATATGTTATTTAATGCCACTATTTTACCTGAAAAAGATGGTCAAGTACCCGCAGTAACTCATGTAGATGGAACGGCCAGAGTACAGACAGTAACCAAAGAATTAAACAAACCGATTTTTCAGTTATTGACCGAATGGAACAAAAAAACTAATGTTCCTATATTATTGAACACTTCATTTAATGTTGGTGGAGAACCTATAGTAGAATCCCCCGAAGACGCGATAAAAACATTTAAAGGTTCAAATATTGATGTGTTAGTTATGGGAAATTATATAGTTACAAAATAGCCACAGATTTTCTTTTCATATAAATAGTATAGAAACAACTATATAAACTACACTATTATAAAAGGAGAAGGATTGTGGCATTGACCCTCCAGAAACAAACTGTAAACATTGCATTAGATCAAGGTTGCACGTTTGAAAAAGTAATCTACGCACAAAATTCTGTTAGCCAGAATGTCACTATTTCTACAGGTACTTGTGCCGCTAAGATGCGTCAGTCTTACTATTCATCAAACAATATTCAGACAATAACTACCGCAGTTGCAGGATCAAATGTAACAATTTCGTTAACTGCAACTCAAACTGCGGCTCTTTCCCCTGGAAATTATGTTTACGATGTTGAATATACACAGTCAGGTGGTACAATAGTAGAACGATTGGCAGAAGGAATTATAACAATATCTGCGGAGGCAACGAAATGACACAACCAACTACAAGAACAACTTTTAAGGATTATTGTAAACGGAAACTTGGCTGGCCAGTAGTAGAATTGAATATTGATGATGACCAAATGGAAGATTGCATCGATGATTCTCTTCAATTTTATCAAGAATATCATTTTGATGCAACCGAAAATACATTTCTAAAACATCAAATATCAGGCTCTACTCTCAAACTAGCGGGAGCTCCAACTGGAACTTTT
>Ga0310123_10001243_pt1 | contig 21465 bp, 21 predicted proteins | sample CB6_AW_1057_MG_FD_203505 | JGI IMG/M metagenome (GOLD analysis project Ga0310123, IMG submission 203505) | Marine microbial communities from Western Arctic Ocean, Canada - CB6_AW_1057 | ecosystem: Environmental > Aquatic > Marine > Oceanic | place: Canada: Western Arctic Ocean | collected... | reverse complement strand
GAGTTGTGCAAAATGAACAGAGCCGAGGGATCGACTGGCCCGCCGAGAAAAACGAGGTCGTCGGTTTCGGGGAGCTTGAAATGTTCCGAGAGGACATGGGCAACCGTTACGGATGACGGCCGATTCACCACAAACCCCATGGCTCCATCCGGTCCGTGTTCGACCATCAGCACCACGGTTTTGTAGAAATTACGGTCTCTAAGATGTTTGCCGGCGATGAGATACTGCCCGCGTAGCGACTCCGACATAAACCTAAAAACTCCGGCTGGGAGCAGATGGCGCGAACCATCCCGAAGCGTGACAACCCTAACTCAAACTTAGTACTTCCCTCTCCGATATTCGGCCGCGAATTTGCAACGGCCGAATTTCAGTGATTAGCGAATTATACGAGACCTTTCCAGAGAAAAGTAGGTTATGATGTCCTGAAAGACGTCGGAACCGCGCCAGCGACACTGGAAAATCCCGCTGTGGTGCCCGACCCTCAGCCCTGTTTGAGAACACGCAAACAGCCCAGGAGCTGGTGATACTTAAGAAAGTCAATGGTTGCAAATTGATCAGCCCAAATGTTCCACAATGCTGCTCCCGTCGGCATGTGTTGAAGTCGCTGTGGGCCGGTGCGGTTGGCGGGGGATTGACGCACCGCACGGAACCCCTCTTCGCAGCCGATGATGTGGAATGGCTCGCGGAGGTTCGCCGCCCGCTCGGCACAATTCCGCGGGAGAACACCGGCTCTCTGGATCCACTGCTGGTCGATACCGACGGCCGGCCCATTCGGACATTGGCAGCCTGGAAAACGCATCGGCAGGAGATTCGACAACGCTGGATGACGTTTCTCGGACCGATGCCTGGGAAACGGGCCGCTGTCAAATTCGAGATTCTTAAGCAAGATCGGCCACAGGGGTGTCTTCGACAGTTGGTCCGATACGAAAGCGAACCGGGATTGAAGGTCGAAGGGTATCTGTTGCGCCCCAACCAATCGGTGAAAAACGTCAAACGGGCCGGGTTGATGGCCCTGCACTAAACAACCCGTGACACCATTGAGCAAATCGCCGGTGTGAAAGAACCCGAATCGCAACAGTTGGGCCTGAAGCTGGCTCGCCGCGGCTTCGTTGTTTTCTGCCCGCGCTGTTTTTTATGGCAGGGGATGTCGGAGTATCGGCAGGCGGTGGAGGAATTCGCCCGCCGACATCCGAAGACGCTCGGCATGCACAAGATGTTGTACGATGCCATTCGCGGTGTCGATGTTCTCGTTTCCCTGCCCGAGGTTGATCAGAACCGTATCGGAGCAGTGGGGCATTCGCTCGGTGCGAAAGAGACGCTGTACCTGGCGGCGTTCGATGAACGGATTAAGGCGGCGGTCGCCAGCGAAGGGGGGCTGGGGTTCCGCTCGACCAATTGGGACGCGCCATAGTATCTGGGCCCAGAGATCCAGCAGCCCGATTTCAAACTGAACCATCATCAGCTACTGGCCATGATCGCTCCGCGGCCGTTTTTGGTACTGGCCGGTAAAATCGGACGGGGCGCGTCCGACGGCGACCGCAGTTGGCCGTTCCTCGAGGCCGCGTTGCCGGTTTACAAACTCTTCGGACGACCGGTCCGGCTAGGGCTTTACAATCACCGTGAAGGCCACACGATTTCGCCGAAGACCTACCGTCGACTCGAAGAATGGCTGACGGTTTATCTTGACGTGTGAATGATCTCGACGTGTCAATCCAGCCTCACGTCCCGGACCGTGTTTCTTTGACGACCCCGGCCGCAGGGTGCCGACTGCCGGTTATTGACGCCTCTGTTGGCCTGTCGTCCCTGCATAAACCGGGTCACTCTTCGTCATTCCCGACAGCCGGACAATCAGCAGGCGCTGAACGTCGGCGTTCTTTCCGGTGCCGCGAAAGAAATAACGACCAACCGAGCGGTCGTCTTGGCCGTCGGCAGTGATCAGCACCATTTCCCCGACGTTCAGCGTGATCGCGAATCGCTGAGAGAACAACGGGTGAATCTCTTGGGTCGTGCGCAGTTCCCAGCCACGCTGGGTGGCAATTTGACGCAGACGGTTTTGACCGTAGTGGATTTCCGGCACGAATTCGAGTTTGGCCCAACCGTCCTGATCGCGTGCGGTCTTGATTCGAAACACGAATTGTGCGTTACGGAAGTCCTTCGTTTCTACGACTCCGTCGTGGCCGCGAATCTCCACCGAACAATTCGGTAGCAGCCTGCTGAGCGGGACGTAAGTCTCGCCAATCGAAGAGAGTACGACTCGCCGGCCGACCAGTTGATTCGACCGTTCGTCACTTCCGCCCGTCGCGAATTGCGATTTCAGGGCGAGCATCTCCTCAAGTGCGGGTGGCGGATGGGAGCCGATGTGCCCCACTCGAAACCCGTTTCGGCGAAGACTCTGCCGAGTTGCCACGTCGAGGCCACCGACCTGATCCACCTCATTCCACAATATCTCTCCAAAAAGCGGCTCACCCACCGGCCGCTCGACGAACACAAACTCGAGCTGAATGGCATCGCGCGAAGTCGGAATGACCGGTAAGCTGCTCGCCGATTTGGCCGGAACGTCTGTGATGTCGTGGAACGACGCTGCGATTTTCCCGAACGGAGCACAACCCGACCCCGCTACGGATAGTGCGAAGATTCCGAGCAACAGAATCAGCCGTGCAACTCTTGACATGGGCTGTGGAGAACATTTGTGGAAAACGCGGTGGGGAGAAACGGTTGAATGTCCCGATTCATAAAATGCGTTGCTTTATGAGGTGCGTTGCAAATGAGGCGGCGAAGTCTAAACAAGTGGCGAGAGTGTGTCAATTTGTGTCATTGGTGCGTGTTGCTCACGTTGTCAGATTCGGGGCGGTTTGCTATGATACCCCCCGAGCGAATGAGAGAGCGGCTGCTTCTCGATGACCCCCAGATTGGCCGCATTCACAAATTCACCTGCGGGAGTACCGGAGAGACACGACGTGGAGATGCGTGTCGGCCTCGGGCATGACATTCACCGGCTGGAAGCTGGACGGCAACTGGTGCTGGGAGGTGTCTCGATTGAGTACGACTACGGTCCGGTCGGGCACAGCGACGCCGACGTCCTGCTGCACGCGGTGACCGATGCTCTGCTCGGTGCCATCGGTTTGGGAGATATCGGCGAGCGGTTTCCCAATACCGACCCGCGTTGGGTCGGCGCCGACTCGGCAGTTTTCGTCCGAGACGCAGTTTTAGCCGTTCGCCAGCGTCACTGGGAGATTGCCAACCTCGACTGCACCATCTTCGCCGAGAAGCCGAAGCTGGCAGGCCACAAGCCCGCTCTGCGTCAGCGTCTGGCCGAACTGCTAGGAATTGCCGCCGATGCCGTCAACGTGAAGGCCAAGTCGGGAGAGCAGGTTGGCCCGGTGGGCCGGGAAGAAGCTATCGCCGCCGACGCAGTCGTTTTGCTCGTTCGCAAAGAGTGACTCCTCATCCAAACATTTTACTCAAATTGTAAAGTTCAATAGGATTGTTTCGACGCAAAGACACCAAAATTCGTTTGAATTTTAGTCCACCGCCAGCTTTGTTCTGGATGAGTTTGAGTCGGCAGGAAACCAGCACAGGCATCTTGTCCGCAGGTGCGGTACTTTCCGAGAGCACTCGCCAGAACAAAAGGGCCCTATCACGAGTGAGCTTCTGAATTCGATGACTCTTCGCGTCTACAACACTCTCTCCCACGAGAAGGAAGACTTTCAGACCGTGGTCCCCGGCCGAGTGGGAATTTACTTGTGCGGTCCGACTGTTTACAAGCCGGCTCACATCGGTCACATGGTCGGGCCGGTCATCTTCGACACGGTCAAACGGTATCTGGCCTATAGCGGGTACGAGGTGACGTTTGTCGTCAACATCACCGACGTGGACGACAAGCTGATCAACCGGGCCCTTGAAAACAACACGACCGTCGAAGCGCTGGCCCTCGACATGACGCAGGATTACTTTGAGAACCTGCAAACCATGGGTGTCGACATGGTCGATCATTTCCCACGCGCCACCGAGCACATCACCGACATGCAGCAGATCATCGCCAAGTTAGTCGAGAAAGGTTCTGCGTATCCGCTCGACGGCGACGTCTATTTTGAAGTGACGAATGACGAGGATTACGGCAAGTTGAGCCGGCGAAACGTTGACGAGATGATGGCCGGTTCGAGGGTTGCGGCCAACGAGAAGAAACACAACCCGGCCGATTTCGCCCTCTGGAAAAAATCGAAACCGGGAGAACCTGCCTGGGACAGCCCGTGGGGGCCCGGTCGGCCGGGCTGGCACATCGAGTGCTCGGCCATGAGCATGAAACTGCTCGGCGAGTCGTTCGACATTCACGGCGGCGGGCTCGATTTGATGTTCCCACATCATGAAAACGAGCTGGCCCAGTCGGAATCGTGTACTGGCAAACCGTTCGCCCGCTACTGGATGCACAACGGCCTGATGCAGGCGGGCAGTTCGGCCGAAAAACTGGGTGGAGCGCACGACCGCCACGGCGACCGCCTTGCCGATCAGCAGTCGCAGGAAGCCAACAAGCTGGCCGGTTCGAAAGGAGCGGCCTCGGTCCGCGAGCTCTTTGCCGTCCACAATCCGGAAACGGTTCGTTTCTTCCTGCTCTCGACACATTATCGCAGCCCCATCGATTTCAGCCAAGAAAACATCGCCGAGACAGGCAAGAGCCTGGAAGGGTTCTATCGGCTGTTCGAGGTTTTCGAGCGGATGACCGGGCGGAGCTTCTATGCACTCGACGCGCCAGCCGTTCGGGATGACACCACGACGCAGAAGGGCGAGCCAGCCAATTTCTTTGCCGAGCTGTTACACTTGCGCTCGCGATTTCTGGACGCTATGGACGACGACTTCAATACCGGCGGAGCGGTCGGTGTGTTGTTCGAACTGCGCAGGTGCATCAACGCCTTGATCGGCAAACACAAGCTCGACGTCGGCAAACCGGCCGACGATCGTTCGCTGATCGCGCTGACGACCGCGCTGACTCTGCTGAAGGAGCTGGCCAATCTGCTCGGCGTGTTTCGCAAGCCGATCGTCCAAGCCGACGGGGACGACAACGAATTTTCCGGAGAGTTGATGAAGTTGATCATCTCGATTCGCAACAACGCCCGTAAGAACAAGAACTTCGAGGTCGCCGACCAAATCCGCGACGGGCTGACGACTCTAAATGTGACACTGGAAGATCGTCCGGACGGTACCCGTTGGCACCGTGAATGAGTTTGTGATCAGGTTGCTGGCAGCACGTTTTCCCGATTGGACTGCGAATGGCGTTTTCTGCCGGTCCAAAAAAACCGGACATCTCTTCTGCTGGCCTTTATCTCGGCATCGATCCTGGGCTATCCTGCACCGGTTATGCGCTGTTAGAGCGGACCGAGCGGGGGCCGGTCTTGCATGAAGGGGGCGTCATCCGCTCCACCACACGGCGCTCGCTGGCAGAGCGCGTACACGAAATCGGCAGCGGAATGCGTGAACTGATCGAAGAGTTTGGGCCGCAGGTCATGGCCGTCGAGCAGATTTTTTCGCTGGGACGCAATCCAAAGTCGGCGCTGCTGATGGCACACGCCCGCGGTGCCATTCTGTGGACTGCTGCGGAACGAGACATCCCGGTCATTCACTTCATGCCCACGCAGGTCAAGCGGCTGTTGACCGGTAGTGGCCGGGCTTCGAAGGAGCAAATTCAGCACGCAGTCCGCAACGAACTTCACCTGCGCCAAGTTCCCAAACCCAACGACGTCGCCGACGCCGCCGCGGTCGCCCTGTGTGTGTATCACAGTATTTGTTTTGCCGCCTGACGGAGACGAGGAAACGTTCATCCTTTGCCGCAGCTGCGACCGTTCAGAGAAAGAGAAAGCCATCTTCGCACGGTTCGAATCGCGCATCGAAGAAGGCTTGAAGAAGATCTAAGCCAGCTGTCAAAAGAAGAAGCAGTCGCCGATCAAGATTGCCGAGCGTGTGGAACGTTTGAAAGGATCCAATTCGCGCGCCGCGCGTTTGTTCGACATGAAGATCGAAGAAGGCGGCGACGGTGGCGCGAAGTTGATGTGGACCAAGAACGAGTCGCATCGCAAATGGGCCGAGCTTACCAACGGATGTCACGTCTTGCGTAGCAATGTCCTCGACTGGACGTCCGAAGAACTATGGCAAGTCTACATGCAGTTGACGGAAGCCGAACTGACGTTTCGCATTCAAAAGAGCGACCTGCGAATTCGACCGATTTTGCACCAGAACGAAGAGCGGGTCTTGACCCACATCCTGGTCGACTTTCTGGCCTACGTACTTTTGAAGACGCTCGCCCAGATGTACCGCCGAGCAGGTCTCGGCAACGAGCCACGGCGTGTGTTTGACGAGCTCGAGGAGATCCGTTTGGTGGACGTGATCGTTCCCACTTCAGAAGGCATTGAAATTCTCCGCCGTTGCGTCAGTCGCCCGAGCGAACACCAATCCATCTCGCTTGACCGCCTCGGCCTCGAACTCCCGCGAAATCTCGACGACACCGAAATGTAGTGAAGACTTTCAGTGTCCGCCCCTTGAAAAATAAGGACTTACCTTCATAACTGTTCAAGTTGGGGTAGCAGCATGACTGCACCATGGGAGAGGAGCAGCCATCCATGAAGACCAAACCTGGCGTCTCGTCCTTGGGGACTTCGCCAGTTCGGAGACCTCGCCGCAAAAAACCCCGGCCTGAGACCAGACCGGGGTGTTCGATTCGTTGCCGGAACGGATTGCGGCTTGACAGGCGTTATGATTCGCTATTGGTTGCGTCGGTTTCCTCTTCGGCCGAGCCGACGACCGCCAGTTCGGGTTCCTCTTCAACTTCAGCCGAACCGGTGAATTCGAGCTGCTTCTGATCGCCGACCTCTTTGACGGTGACGGAAATTCTGTTCTGACCCTCGAAGGCGCCGCGAAGCAGCTCTTCGGAAAGCGGATCTTCGATGTAGGTCTCAACCGACCGACGCAACGGTCGGGCGCCGTAATCGGTGTCGCCGCCCTTGTCGATCAGGAAGCTCTTGGAATCGTCGGAGAGTTCTAGCTTCAGGCCGCGCTCGCCCAACCGTTCCCGGACTTTGGCGAGTTCGATGTCGACGATCTGCATCAAATCGTCGTTGGTCAGCTTGCGGAACACGACCACCTCGTCGAGCCGACCGAGGAATTCGGGTTTGAATTCCTTCTCGATGTCGACCATCAGATTTTTCTTCATGCTCTCGTAGCTGGTGTTTTCGTCTTTTTTGCCGAAGCCGAACCGAGACCCGTGCGCGATCGTCTCGGCACCAACGTTGGTTGTCATGATCATCACGACGTTCTTGAAGTCGACCTTGCGTCCGAAGCTGTCGGTCAAATGACCCTCCTCCATGATCTGCAGCAGCATGTTGAAGACGTCGGGGTGCGCCTTTTCGATTTCATCGAGCAGCACGACCGCGTAAGGCCGGCGGCGGATCCTTTCAGTTAGTTGTCCCCCTTCTTCATAGCCGACATAGCCCGGAGGGGCCCCGATCAGCCGGCTGACGTTATGTTTCTCCATGTACTCGCTCATGTCGATCTGTACGAGAGCGTCTTCGTCACCGAAGAGAAACTCGGCCAACGTTTTTGCCAGCAGAGTTTTGCCGACGCCGGTCGGGCCGGAAAAGAGAAACACGCCGGTGGGCCGTTTCGGATCTTTGAGCCCGCTGCGGCTGCGGCGGACTGCCTTGGCAATCTGCTTGATCGCTTCGTGCTGACTGATGACACTGGTGTGTAACTCCTGTTCCATCTGCAGCAGTCGCACGGCATCTTCGCTGGAAAGCCGCGTCAGCGGGATCCCGGTCATCTTGGCGACGACCTCGGCGATCACCTCGGCATCGACTACGCCGTCGGTCTCTTTCGACTTTTCGCGCCACTCGCGCGTCAGGGTGTCTTTCTTTTTGCGGACCTTATCCGACTGGTCGCGAAGGTTGGCGGCCTTTTCGAAGTCCTGGTTGGCGACCGCCTCCTCCTTGGCCTGGTTCAGGCGCTCGATCTCCTCTTCCAACTCCTTCAGGTCAGGAGGCCGGACCATCGACTTCAGCCGGATCCGGGCGCCCGATTCGTCGATGACGTCGATCGCCTTGTCCGGCAGGCAGCGGCCGGTGATGTACCGGCTGGCAAGCTCGACCGCCTTGGTCAAGGCGTCGTCAGTAATTTGGACCCGGTGATGCGATTCGTAGCGGTCGCGGAGACCTTTGAGGATCTCGATCGTCTGGGCGCTCGAGGGCGGCTCGACCATCACCGTTTGGAAGCGGCGCTCCAGCGCGCCGTCTTTCTCGATGTACTTACGGTATTCATCGAGGGTCGTGGCGCCGATGCACTGTAGTTCTCCACGGCTGAGCGCGGGCTTGAGCACGTTCGAGGCGTCGATCGCGCCTTCCGCACCGCCGGCGCCAACCAATGTGTGTAGTTCATCGATAAACAGGATGGTGTTCTTCGCGCGGCGAACCTCGTTCATCACCGCTTTGATGCGTTCTTCAAACTGGCCGCGATACTTCGTACCGGCCACCATCATGGCCAGGTCGAGCACGACGATTCGTTTGTCCCGCAACAGTTCGGGCACGTTGCTGGCCACGACCATCTGGGCGAAACCTTCGACGATGGCGGTTTTGCCCACGCCCGCTTCACCGAGCAGAACGGGATTGTTTTTTTGTCGTCGGCACAAAATCTGAACCACGCGCTCGATTTCAGGCTCGCGGCCGATGACCGGGTCGAGCTTGTCCTGGCGGGCCAGTTCGGTCAGGTCTCGGCCGAAACTGTCGAGGGCGGGAGTCTTGCTTTTGGCCGATTTTCCGCTCGGTCCGCCGCCGGTCCGCTCGCCCGATTCGGCACCTTCCAGCCCGTGTCCGAGCAGGTTCAGGACCTCTTCGCGGACATCTTCAAGCTTCAGACCAAGATTCATCAGCACCTGTGCCGCCACGCCTTCCTGCTCGCGCAGCAGTCCGAGCAACAAATGCTCGGTGCCGACATAATTGTGGTTCAGGTTACGGGCCTCTTCCATGGCATATTCGATGACTTTTTTTGCCCGCGGTGTCTGGGGCAGCTTGCCCATGGTGACCATGTCGGGGCCGGACTGCACAATCTTTTCGACCTCAAGCCGAATCTTGCGCAGATCGACCTCCAGGTTCTTGAGCACGTTGGCAGCCACACCTGAACCTTCTTTAACCAGCCCCAGCAGAATGTGCTCAGTGCCGATGTATTCGTGATTGAAGCGCTGCGCCTCTTGATTGGCCAACTGCATCACTTTTCGGGCTCGATCGGTAAATCGCTCGTACATCCGAGTTACTCCACGTGTCGGAGAAATTCCGAAGTTATTTGTACATCAGGCAGACACAACTGAAATACCACATCGTCACAGCGACTAAACCCGTAACTCGTGATAGTGACGCTGGTGTTGAGTCACGGTGATTCTTGCATCGATGAGAATAACCTTCGCAGTCGCCTCATAAAAATACGCTTCAGTCCGAACTATGACAGGAAATTTCAGCAACTCAACGAAGTTGCTGCAAAAGACTTTGGCGCTTTGGCTGATTGAATCAATGCGGAAGTCCGTTCCAATTGCAGGATTCACCTCGCCCATCCGTTTCTTCTAAATCGGCATCGTAACCACTGCCATTTGGCAAAGCGCAGCAATCGTTATGCCAAAAACCGTCATGCCAAAATCCGTCACAAATGGTACAAACGATTGAAATCTTGTTTGTCTATGCAAATGTTCGTCTGTTGACCGAACCGGTTCGCGAGTCGCTGAACGGGCGCCGCCCGCCGGATGCTTCGCCCGCACCGATTTGTTCGAAATGCGTTACAATCGGTTTGTGCTTCTATAGCGATCGTAACGAATTTTAGTGGGCGGTTGCGAATGTGGCAAGACGGGCCCCGTGCGGTCAATCGTAAGTTGTTTTGTACCGCCATGTTGAACGCAAGCCGTCGACGACCTCGACACACAACAGGGAAGAGACGGAGAAAACGCTTCTTCTGGGTATTCTCTCCCTCTGATCCGAGCATTTCTTGAAGTTCTCAGTGATGATCCTGACCATTTTACGCAGGATTAGTTGAAAAAGGTACAAAAACAGATCGCATGACCGAAAGGGACCGGAACGCAGAGATGACCAAACAAACGTTGACGGAAGGAGCCCGCCGCGCCTTAGAGCGGGCTGCCAATTTGGCCGAAAACATTGCCGCATGGCAGGTCGAACCGCAGCATCTGCTGCAGTCGCTGGTGATGGAAGAATCGAATGCGGCCGAGATTCTGGCCGAACAGGGTCTGACCGCGACGGCGGTCGATGCGCTCTGTCCGCTCGATGAAACACCCGCGGACGATCATCCACAGCCGGGACGTCGTGAAGGTGTGGATGGCAAACCAGTACCGCACAGCGAAACGCTGCAGCAGGTCATTCGGAAAGCTCGGCAAGAAGCGGGGTTCATGGGCTTATATTCCGAAGTTGGCAGCGAACATTTGTTGTTCGGTTTGGTGACGGTCGACTCCCCGGTCCGGCAACTCTTGCGAGACAACGGTCTGAAACTTGAAACGATTACCGGTCGTGTCACAGAGGATTTCAGTCTGAGTGCTGAACCACTTGAAGTTGATTTTGATCTCGTTTTGCGGCAGCAGTCACAGCAGCCTGAGACCGACCAGACCGATACGTTTCGGGTCATCGACGCCGCCGCAAACCGGGCCCGTGAAGGACTGCGGGTCGTCGAAGACTTTGTCCGCTTTTCGCTCGATGATGCCCACCTAACCGGCCTGCTGAAAAGTTACCGTCACGATCTGACCGAGGCCCTCAAGAACATCGATGCGACCGTTCTGCTGGCCGCGCGTGACACACAGCAGGATGTCGGAACCGGCATCAGCACTCCCTCCGAGACAATCCGCCGCTCTTCCAGAGACGTGGCCCAGGCCAACTTCAAAAGGCTGCAGGAAGCGGTCCGGACGCTGGAAGAATTCGGCAAGATCGTTTCCCCGGAGTTGGGCGAATCGCTCGGTCAATTGCGGTACCGGTTTTACACACTCGAAAAGGCAGCGCTGCAAACCCACCGAAGCCGAGAACGACTTAACGACCACATCCTGTATCTGCTGGTGACCGAAACGCTCTGTCATCACGGATCGGAACCGGCGATTCGGGAATCACTGGCGGCGGGGGTTAGCATCGTTCAGGTCCGCGAGAAATCCATGTCCGACCGCAGTCTGATCGAACATGCCGGGCGCGTTCGCAGGTGGACCCGTGAGGCTGGCGCACTGCTGATCATGAACGACCGGGCGGATCTGGCCGTGCTGGCCGATGCCGACGGCGTGCACGTCGGCCAGGAAGAACTCACTGTCCGACAAGCCCGTCGAATTGTGGGACCGGGCCGGCTGGTCGGCGTCTCCACACACAGTATCGAGCAGGCTCGGCAAGCTATCCTCGACGGAGCCGACTATCTCGGTGTCGGCCCCGTATTTCCGTCGCAGACGAAACAGTTCGATCAATATGCCGGCCTGGAACTAGTCCGCAGGGTGGCCGCAGAGATTGCGCTGCCCTGGTTTGCGATCGGCGGCATCAATGCCGACAACATTCGTCAGGTCCACGAGGCCGGAGCAACGCACGTCGCCCTGAGCAGCGCCATTTGTGGGTCCGAGAAACCTGCAGAGACAACGCGACGGCTGCTGGAGTCTCTCTGTCAACGCTGAGTAGCGGACGACCCACCGCCACCCGTCTGGTCGGCTGGGTCAAAGCAATAGTCCGGATTATTCATGAGGTGTTCGCCCGACTAATACAAGCACAAAGCGCAAGTGAGTGTGCACGGCATGGACTCACTCGCTTGCGCTTCGTGCTTGTATGCGCGGAATTTTGGGCAAGATAGCTGCAACGTCTTTTTACCACTTTGCTTGCGTGAGTTGAGGCTCGCCTCATGAATAATCGGGGATAGCGATGGCCCAGACCCGAAGCTTACGGGTCTTCCCCGTTGGTCAGACCCGTCGACCCGATCTGGAATTCAACCTCTACAGGGACGGTTCGAATGTTTTTTGCGGGTTGCTGAAAACCTCAGCGCACGTTCGGATAGAACCCGGCAAGACGATTTGGTGAAACGCCGCATTGTGCCAGCGCCAGCAGCGACCAGTTCCGCAGCGTTTGCCGGACCACCCCCTGTTGCTGCCAACGGCGGGGCGAGACGTGAATGCGGCCCTCGAGCAGAGCAATTTGGCCGAGCCGTTTCAACCGTTTCATCAGGAACAAGTCTTCCATCAGTCGCACATCGGGAAAACCGCCGACCTGCTGAAACGCTGTCCGTCGGACGAAGATTCCCTGATCTCCGTACGCCCATTTCCAGGTTCGAACTCGCTGCGCATTGCCCCACTCCAACAGCCGGTAGCGCATGCCAGGAGCGTCGATCACCTGTCGAAAGCAACCGCCGACGACTCGCGGTTCGGCAAGAACATGATGAACGGCCTCCAGCGACCCCTCTTCGATCCAACAGTCCGCGTGCAGGAAAAGAAACACGTCGCCACTGGCTGCGGCGGCTGCGGCGTTTTGCTGAGATGCCCGTCCCTGAGGGGCGCTCAGACAGACGTCAGCGGCGCCAGCACAAAGCAGCGTGCCATCGCTGCTACCCCCATCGACGACCACAATCTGGCAGGCTTCCTGCAAGGCCCGAGTCCGCTGCAAAACACTCGCAATTCGGTCGGCTTCGTTCAGGGTGGGAATGATGATCGAAATCCGCATGTCACCGCAATTGATACTAAAATGGTTTCAAAGTTTTGTCTCTTGCGTCAATTTTCAAAATACGAAAAACGAAGGAACCACGGATTTCGCGGGTTGACACAGATCAAGTCTCGGCGGTCGCGAATCTGTGCCCATCAGTGCTATCCGTGGTTTCGATATTTCTTTCGGATTGCTTACCCTTTGATTGCGGCTTCGCTGCGTTAGGACATGGCACGACCTTTCGTGCGAACGAATCATGACTGGTTGCCAATTCGACAGATCATCCGACCAATACAGTTCTTGAGAAATTCTTGCAATTGGGACTTTCCTCGTTTTACGATTTCTGCTTACAATCGAAACAGCTTATTCGTTTCATTGTTTAACCGGCCGTCCCCGACTTGGGAAGGATTCGACTGTTATGTTGCACTTTACGTGCGATCTTTGCGGACAACAATTGGGTGATCGACGTTACGTCGCAAAGTTGGAAGTTTATCCCGCCTTCGATCCCGAAGATATCGACGAAGATGATCTCGATGCCGATCATCTCCAAGAGATATCGGAGATCATCGAGGAGATGGAAGCGACCGGAGAGCTTCATCTCGAAGACTGTGGTCCGAAAGATTTCCGCTTCGATCTGTGTCCCAACTGCCACCGCCGATTCATACGTGATCCACTGGGACGCGAGGCCATACGCCGCTTGAACTTCAGTAAGAATTAGCAGCTTGTTCCACATCTATGGACAGGCCAGCGCAGTCGGAATCATTTCTCAGAAAGAGGATCGCCTGGACATCGAGCGAACTCTGGAGAGCACCGTGACGGCCCCATAGCGGCACAGTGGTTGACTTTAGCGCTGTTGAGTCTGGTCGCGGTCCGAATTGTTTTCCCGCTGTGGCGTCCAAATCCGTTTTCGTTCGACTCGCAAAGACTGTCTCTCGTGCAGCGGGTCATTGATGGCGACACGCTGCTACTTGAAGGCGGGACACCGCGTGCGGCTGTTGGGTGTCAACACGCTGGAAACAAAACATCCTCGTCGTCTGCCCGAACCGCTGGGGCTGGAAGCTTCCACCTTTACCCGCCGGCACGTCGAGGGCTGTCACATCACCCTCGGCTTCGACCGGGAACGGCGGGATGATTATCACCGTGTGCTGGCCTATGTCTTCATCGGCGATTGGTGTCTCAATGAAGAACTCATTCGAGACGGATACAGCCAGGCCGAAACTCGATTCCCCTACAGCAGTGTGATGAAATCCCGATTTCGCGCAGCCGAGCAACAGGCACGCGATGAACGACGCGGGCTCTGGGTTGCAGCGGATTGATGTCAGGCGGAGGCCGTTCGATAAGAAACGCAGCCGTGATGGCAAGCGCCACCACCTGGTCAACCAGAAGTCCGTCGCAGAGGGTTTTTCGTTGAGCCGCTAAGCGATTGAGGGGGAGATGAGGGGAAGGAGAGAGAGGGAGAAGGGGAGAAAAGAGACAACTTTTTCGCATCTCCCGCTCCCCTTATTCTCTCCTTCTCCCCCCTCTGATGCGAATTTTTCTTGATGTTCTTGGCGATTTTCGTGACCATCTTGCGCAAGATTTCAGTGAAAAGGTATTAAGATCGGCTGCTTGTCGTTGCTGGTTCTGGAAAACGAATCACCAACAACGTTCGATCGTCGGCTGCGCTGATTTCGCGGGTGTGGATCTCCAACTTTGACCAAATTCTGCTGAGGACATGTTTTGCCGTTTGACCGTCGCCGCTGGTCATCACCTCGACAATCCCCGCCGATCCGAACAGTCGATGCTGTTGATCCTGTGCTTCACTGATACCGTCGGTGAAGGCGACCAGCAGGTCGCCGGGCTGCAAGTGCGCCGTTGAGCGGCCGTAGGTCGAATCGGAACTGACGCCCAACAAAAGGCCGTGCGAGCGAAGCGAAAGTGGACGGCCGTTTCGCAATAACAGCGGAAGCGGATGCCCCGCATTCGTATAAACAAATGTTCTAAGGGCCGTGTCGAGCACCCCGTAGACTAAGCTCATAAATTGGTAGGCGGGGGTGATGTCGAACAGCATGTGGTTGATGCGTCTCAGAATTCCACCGGTATCGGTCATTTCTCGAACGTGACCGTCCGAGAGAGTTCGCAGCGCTCCGCGGACCGCCGACATCACCATCGCCGCCGGCACGCTGTCTCCCGACGCATCGCCGACCGCCACGACCGTGCGGTGTTCGTCGATCGGAATCAACTCGCAAAGATCGCCGCCGAGTTCGTAACGGCTGGTGCAAATCGCCGCCGAGTCGAAACCGAACCGCTTCGTGCCGAGTGTGTCGAGGTTGCTCGTCTGGCTTTCCGACGCGACCAGCAGGTCACGCTTCAGGCGATGTTTTTCAGCACTTTCGTGCAGCAGGACCACGCGTTCGAGGAAGGATGAGATTTGCCCCGCAATCGACTCCAGCACCTGCGTCTCTCGCTGGCCGGGAACCCGCTCGCGGCGGTCGAAGGTCCACAACGTCCCCAGCGGGCCCGATTCGGACTGCACGGCTACGCACAAGCCGATTGCGCTATCTTTGGGAAGCCACCGCGAACTCTCCTCGTCGAGACGACGGCGCACCAGCATTGGGCCATAAACCAATGCCTTGAGATCTGGAAGATCGTCATCGAGCTGGCGATGTGCCTGCGGAATCTGGTCCGCTCTCAGGTCCCATGTTCCCCGTAAATTCAGTTGATTGGTTGAAGGATTGAGCAGAAAAAAAGCAGAACCGCGGAAACCGGTCACGGCGACGGCGGCCCGCAGCAACTGCGTCAGAGCCCCGGTGAGGTCCTCTTCGCCAGCGGTCGAACGTCCGATGTCGACCAGCGTCGAAACGTCTCTCGTCCGCGAGTCGAGACCCTTCTGCGCTGAAAGGAAGCGGTTTATCAACCCCGCCACGATTTCGGCCAACTCGCAAACCGACAGGAACGACCGGTCCCGTCTCTCGTCCTGGGGCAGTTCGATTTGCAGTCGACCCAACAGCTCGTCGCCGTCGTTGAGCTCCACCGCCCAGCAGCGGTCGAGATCACCTGTGACAGGTTGATCAGATCTCTCGTCCACGTCGGCTCCACGCGGCGCAAACAGAAGGGGCCAACCGGTGGCTGTGGAAAACCGGCAACACATTTCGTCAATCCAATCTGGTGCAACGGTTGTTTTCGTCTTCATCAAGTTCATCAAAAGAGGTCGTCGCTAGTCTCGCCGCCTCGAACGCCCTGTTCGTCTACGGCTGTACGCAGAATGTGAATACTCCACCCCGGAATCAGAATCGGCACAACCGGAGCCAATTGTCGAGTAGCGGAGCCGCTGAAACGGTCCTACCGGATCCGCGAACCTTAACGATTGCAAGGATTGGAAGCTTTGCGGTCGATGTGTGTAGCAGATTTTGGCCACGAATTCAGCTGAGAGACGACCAGATGCTTAAATACCGTTCAGGTTGGCGGAGCCAGGCTGTCGAAATCAGGACGATTCTACTAAGCTAGGGGAGGATTTAATCCGCAAAGCAGGTGCCGGTCTCCGCTGCGGTTGCTCACTACCGTTGTGATGCACATCATTGCTGGCGATCGTGGAGGGGTTTATGCTCCGCATTCTGGGCGGCAACAAAAGACTCTGCGATGGCCTGACACGTCGTGACTGGCTGCACGTGGGCGGATTGGGATTTCTCGGAATCGGATTGAGCGACTTTCTACGTCTTAAAGATATCCGGGGAGCGACACGACCCGCATTTCCGGCGGGCACTTTCGGCCGGGCTAAATCGTGTATCCTGCTGTTGCCCTACGGTTCACCTCCGCAGCACGAGACCTTCGACCCTAAGCCCCAAGCGCCGCAAGAAATTCGCGGGCAGTTCAAACCCATTCCCACCACAGTCCCCGGCCTACAGATTTGCGATGGCCTGCCGCGCATCGCAAAGATCGCCGACCGCATCACCGTCGTTCGTTCGATGACGCACCCGTATCCGGTGCATTGCACCGCTTACGTGACCAGCGGCATTCCCAACTACTCGGTCGCGCTGGAATCTCGGCCGCGTGATCCGAAACTTTGGCCGTACATTGGCTCGGTCGTCGATTACGTGCTGGAGCAGCGTTCACCGAATTTCATTCCCCCGGTTCCCCGCAACATGGCGATGCCGTGGAAAATGAATTCACGTGGTGGTTCAGCGGCGGCGGCGGTGCAGGCCGGTCCGTATGCGGCGTTTCTCGGGCCGGCTTACGACCCCGTCCTGACCGAGTTCGAGGGAGAAGGTAGCCGCAAGATTTACAAGATCAGTCCCGCTGGTGGAACGAAATATGAGATCTTCGATCCCTATGCTGGAGTCAAACCGGATGGCCGGTTTCGCCTCGCCGGCGCTCAGCGAAGAGCCGACATGACGCTGGATCGACAAAATCGTCGGCAGTCGCTGCTGCAGCAGTTCGATCTAGCTCGCCAGGAACTCCTCGGTACGAATTCAAAGACCGAGAGCTTCGACCGCTATCAGCAACTGGCGCTGTCGCTGATGACTTCGGCCAAAGTTCACCGGGCGATTGACATCCACCAGGAACCGATGACCCGCCGCAATGAGTACGGCATGACGCTGTTTGGCCAGTCGTGTCTGGCGGCTCGCCGTCTGGTCGAAGCCGACAGCCGGTTCATCACTGTTTTCTGGGACGAGTACGGTTACATCAACACCGACTGGGACACGCACTGGAATCAGCATTATCGGCTCAGCGATCGATTGCTGCCAGGTTTCGACATGGCCTTTTCGGCCCTGATTTTGGATCTGGAGCAGCGGGGGATGCTCGACGAAACGCTGGTGGTTTGGATGAGCGAGCACGGCCGCACGCCGAAGTTCAACAAAAACGCCGGCCGGGATCACTGGTCGCGGGTGTATTCGATTGCCATGGCCGGCGGCGGTGTCGGCAAAGGAAACGTTGTCGGTGAGAGCGACCGTCACGGCGGCGACGTCCGTTCCAATCCCGTCTCTCCGAAAGATATTCTGGCCACGATCTTGCATTTGCTCGGCATCAACGCCCAGACCACGATTCCTGACCAGTTGGACCGGCCGGTGCCGGTCGCCGGAACCGGTGTCGTTCGCGACGACCTGTTCTGAAACCATTTGTACTTGGCCGCCTATTGCCGGTGGGAAACCACACATGCCCATGCCGACGTTCTTCAGTCGGCCGACGGCTGTTCGGCCGCTGGGCGGTCCAGGTCGGAGCGCGGCAGCGGAATGCGCTGCGGGCTGGCCATCTGCCCTAGCAGCTTGGGCCGTCGAGGCCGGATAACCGTAGAGTTGCGCGTACGACGATCAGCTAGCGTGGATTCAACAACATCAACACTGGTTTGGCGAATGCCGATCACGTCTGGCTGCTGCCGTTTGGGTGCGAGCATCAGTCCGAACGACGGCGTTCGGCTGTCGCTGTCGACCTGGAACGCCGTTTGAGCTGTCCGGCAACCAGCAACGCCGATGAACATCACCGTGAACCAGATGACGGCCGAAACTCGCTTTCGCATCGGTTGATTAACCTCTTTGGCGATGGTCCTATCGAGGCTGGCAGGTTGGCGGTATTGTAGCCAGATTCGCTAGATTTCGGGAAGACACAATTTCGGCCCCCATGACGCGGGGTGAGCCCGATTTGCCGGCCTCGGTTCGATGATCGATGTAACGAAGGATGGTGAAGGTGGTGTGCGAGGATCGAAACGTGGATTTCAAAAATGTCGCCGAAAATCACGCCGGCACCTCAAACAGCGGGAAACATCGATGCAGCGAAACAGGGTGGATTTCGGGGCCGTGATCGGATACGTTGCCTGAGATGTCGCTTCGTCAATCGGTGAGGCGCATTCCCGGGGAAAATCTCGATGAAAGTCCGTGGACTATTACTGACGGTCTCGAGCCATTGGCCTGTTGAGCAACGGTAATCGATTTCCGGTCTTTTGGATCAGGTCGAGATTGATATGAAAACGAAATGAGGGCGAACGAACAATGATCACTCGTATCAAAAAAGCAAATGGTTTGTTCGTGTCACTTTGTGGGCTGGGCTGCCTGTTTCTAGTTCAGGCTTGCCCATGTTCGGCGCAAGCAGGCCACCTTCAGTGGACTAAGTCGACACCCCTTCCCGAGCCGCGTGCCGGCTATGCCGCAGGCGTTCTCGACGGAAAGTTAGTGATTGCTGGTGGAACCTATTGGGAAGGGAAGAAAGGTCACTGGACCAAGAAAATCTTTTCCGCCAGCACTCATACCTTCGACCCAACTTCCCAAAAATGGGAACGCATCCCCGATGCGCCGATCCCTTTCGGCTATGCCGCTTTTACGGTTGTGAAAAATCGGCTTTACGTGCTGGGCGGCTACACTGGAACGGAAGCCAGCCGAAAAATCTTAACTTTAGAGCGGCAAGGGCGCAAGTATGTCTGGAAGATCTTTGGCGAACTACCCGAGACCCGACTTTTTGGCTGGGCGGCTGGTATCGGTTCTTCGATCTATCTTTTAGGTGGCGTGCACCAATTCGAGCCGACTGACGAAACGGGTACCTGTTGCACCTCAAAAACGGCAACAACTCGGCTCACGGTTTTCGACACAGCTCATCCCCAGCGTGGCTGGCGGGATTTGTCTCCTTACCCCGGCGACAAACGATGGCTGTTTTCGGCTGAAACCGATGGAGAGACCATTTGGATGCTCGGTGGGACTTATTCCGAGAACACCGAGGATGTCCCGACTAAGTTCAGCGAGGTGCTCAGTTACAGCATCTCTAAAGATCGCTGGAAAAAGCTGCCTCCATTACCACCGGAGACTTTGAATACCAGGCCATTAGTCTCCATGCTTGCTCAGAACAAGATCCTGTTGATGAGCTTTGCCAAAACCGTATGGCAGTTTGACTTAAGCACCATGGAATACACCAAACTCGCGCCCCTGCCGGAAGAAGCCTTTGTCGACAAATTCGTTTGGCTCAACAATCAAATCATCGGAGCAGGCGGTGAGAACAAGATTGAAGGTCCTCGCCGCCGATCGGAATGGACGTTCATTGGAAAGTTCGCATCTGATTAGCAAACATGTCTACTCCGCCGATAATTTAGATACAAATGTTCTGTTCGACTTTATGAATTCTTACGATCCGGCCGGTTCCGTCTTTTCCGAGGTTAAACGGAAAGAGTTGACACGGCTCTGCGGCAAGTTTCTAATAGTGCTTTGGATGCTCGAAGGCAATGGCACAGTTTGTGAAGGCTGCTTGGTGTAGGCGAGTTGCCGACGATATTTCTGCCCGTCAACGAAGCGGAAACAATTTACCGCCTTTGGGTATGGTTTCCAGATTTTGGGGAGGTTACTTGATGCAGAAAGTGTTGAAACAGGGTGTAGTGTTAGCTCTTGGGTTTGCCGTCGCCGGCGCAATGTTGATTGCGGGTCTGGGAAAAGCGCAGGCGCGCCCGAATTTTCCGAGGGCGTTTGTGACTCAATATCCGAAATTGCAGGCGAAGGTCAAGACCGTCAAGTGCGGCGTCTGCCACCCGAAGAAGAAAAATGCCAAAAAGAAGATTCGCAACAACTACGGCAAAGCTTTGGCCAAGGTGCTTGACGCCAAGAAGGTGAAAGACAAAAAAAAGCTGAAAGCCGCCTTTGAGAAGGTCGAAAAGATGCCGAGCGCAACAAAAGACAAAACGTTCGGTGATTTGATCAAAGCGGGCAAGCTGCCCGGCGAGACCAAATAAGGCGGACGCGGTCCTATTTAAGAACGTGCAACAAGGCTACCGTTTCGGTGGCCTTGTTGTTGCGCGGTGGAAGAGTTCGGCGGTTAGCTGTTTTCGCCGTTCGAGCGTCTGTTGTGGAGATGAAAGTCGACGATCAACGGCAGGTAGTCGGAGGCCCATCTGGCAGCATGACTTCGCACAATCCGCGCGTGACGCACAACGAGCGCTCCGCGACAGAAAGCCTTGTCGAGCGAGTCAACCGGTAAGTAAGCCGGAAACGACCGAAATCTCGACGAAGGTGCCGTCACCTGTTTGAATTTGCCGGCTCCGAACGGACCACGGGCCAGCGTGTTTCGCCAATCGTTGAAATCCCCGACAATGAGCGTCGGCAGATGTTCCGAGACGCGAAACAGCCGATGGCCGAGTAAATGTCGGAACTGCCAACGCCGTTCCCGTTCTGCCAGTCTCAAATGCCAGTTGACCAGATTCAGCAGCCCTTCCGGCGTTTCGACGACGACCGCTTGCGCCCCGCGCGGTTTTTTCGCGCCCAGCCGCAGCGAAATTTGATGACGTGACCGTAGCGGCCAGCGTGACAGAATCAGGTTCTCATAGCCACCCGTTTTCAGGTGAACGTTCATCTGAAACAGCCGACCCGAAACATTGAAGTAGTCAGCCAGAAGTTTGGGCTGATTGTGGTTTTTGGAGCGGCGGACCTTGCGGTCGACCTCCTGCAGGAAAATCAGATCGGGATTCTGCTCTTCAATCACAGCCATCACCCGCTCGATGCGGTAACGGCGGTCGCGACCTCCAATTCCCTTGTGAATGTTGTAGCTCAGAACTCTCACTGCCCTCACCCGTCACACCCCTGCTTGCAGTCTGATGATGACCACCCGGTTTTGCAGCCGGCCGACACAACAGTCTGCCGTGACATTGCGGGACGAAATCCAGTTAAAAACTATCCGCTAGACTGAAGCCAATGTCCATCTCTGCTGCCGGCAGATGGTGTCATTTGTACAGATTCAGTTTCCTCAAAATCGGCTGATTTAACAAGTTTCACTGTTGCCAGACCGTCGTCCTTTTCGATGTGAATCGATAACCCGGCCTGTCGTGCGCGAACGGCCGCGACCT
>Ga0310123_10001242_pt1 | contig 21478 bp, 12 predicted proteins | sample CB6_AW_1057_MG_FD_203505 | JGI IMG/M metagenome (GOLD analysis project Ga0310123, IMG submission 203505) | Marine microbial communities from Western Arctic Ocean, Canada - CB6_AW_1057 | ecosystem: Environmental > Aquatic > Marine > Oceanic | place: Canada: Western Arctic Ocean | collected... | reverse complement strand
AACTCCTATGTGATAGGGCCTCTTGCTTCCGACAACTTCTCAGTTCCGGCCGTCGATCAGGCAACCATCGCCCTCTCGAGCTTATCTGGATACGCAGCTTGGGCGATCGCATCTTCACGGCTGATCATGCCATTGAAGAACAACTCGGCAATGGCGTTATCCAAACTATTCATACCCAGTGCACGATTGGTCTCAATCACATTGGGAATCTCGAATGCTCGATCCTCGCGGATCAGGTTTCGAACCGCCGGCGTACACAGCATCACTTCAACTGCCGGCACCATGCCCTTCTTGTCAATCCGTTTGAACAAGGTCTGCGACACGACGGCCTGTAGCGTATTCGCAAGCATGGAACGAATCTGGTTCTGTTGATCTGCGGGGTACATATCGATAATTCGTTCTACCGTCTGCGATGCATTGACTGTGTGCAACGTTGAGAATACAAGGTGCCCCGTCTCGGCTGCGGTAATGGCAGCTGCCGTAGTCTCCAGATCACGCATTTCACCAACCAAAATGATGTCTGGATCTTGGCGCAGCACATGCCGCAAACCGGAGGCAAACGACGGGGTATCAGCACCAAGTTCCCGCTGCTCAATGAGGCACTTGTTGCTGACCAAGGTGTATTCGATTGGATCCTCAAGAGTGATGATGTGCTTCTGGTAGCGATGATTCATTGTGTCGATCATCGCAGCAAGACTCGTCGACTTGCCCGAACCGGTGTCACCGGTCACCAAAACCAGCCCCCGGGGCAGGTAGGTGAGTCGGCCAATCACTTCCGGTAAATTCAGCTCAACCAGTGGGGGGATATCGGTTTTGATCGCACGCAGAGCAATGCCTACGGCGTGGCGCTGCATATGGGCATTGACTCGAAATCGACCCAAATCCGGAATCTCGTACGAGAAGTCTGCATCCTTGATTTTCTCGAAAGCCTTGAGCTGCTCTTCACCAGCCATCTTTATCAGGCATCGCATGGCGCCCTCGGCCGTGATGACTGGATAGTCCATAGGTGTCATGATGGTGTGCAGGCGGGCCATGGGTGGATGCCCTGCGATCAGGTGTATATCGGAGGCACCAAACTCCACGGCCGTTTTCAAAATACTATCAAGGTCCATGAAATCCCCAAGGAAATCACACGTCGGGTCAACCGCCGCGCTGGTCGAAGTTGATCTGTGTCCACTGGGGGTAGGTATCGTCCCAAGAGGCCACGGGCATAAGTGCCGCCGAACAAATCAACGCAACCCGCACCAAGTCCATAACCGTTACACCACCACCATCAGGCCGACAACGGCTCATCAGGCTCTAGGAAATGCAGCACGTCAACTGATTGGTCAAACTGAACCCCGACGTCAAATGCTTCCGGCTGGATCTGACGGCACCAAGCAATTCGACCGGACACGATGCCACCAACGCCCTCAATAGCCTGTAGCCCCAAGGTGCAACGCGTACCTGGTTGGATGAATCCACCATGCAAGAATCCCATGCCACCGCTAGAAACGTTGTGACATCGTACAAGGTAAATCCCCGGTGTCTGGCCTGGATATCCCAGACGCAGGATGCACCGCATCTGGCTGGCGTAGCGAGGCTCGGCCGGGTTTCGCCTCTCGTCAACCGACCTTTGTACGGATTCCCGGGCAATCTGCTCCAGCAACGAAATCCACCGCTGATCGCTGATCCATAGACGCAGCGAATCCACCCCCGCGTCCCTTGGCGCCGGAGGATCTGGTGCCCAAGGCTTGAGCCGATCGTCCTGATGCAACCTTGGGTACAAACAACCGGCTCCGTACGGAGGCAAAGAATCGCAGACATTTGTGTCTGATTCGGGCAGAATCCCTGCCGGCTTGAGTTAACGATTGGGGAAGAATCGGTGGCCTAAGTTCTGCAAGGCCTGATCGGAGTTGGCCTCTTAGCGAACACGCTCAGCCTTCGGGTCACGGGACATCAGGCGGCTGATCGCCTCCAACGGATCTAACCCTTCGAAGAGCACCTGAAACACAGATTCGGTAATGGGCATCTCCACGCGATACTTCTGGGCTAGAGTCAGGACCGATCGGGTCGTTGGCACGCCCTCAACAACACCTGGGATCTCCTCAAGGATGTCGGCAAGCGTCTTCCCCCGACCCAGTTGTTCTCCGCAACGGCGATTTCGACCAGTTGGACTAAAGCACGTGGTCGCAAGATCACCCACGCCGGCAATACCGAAGAACGTCTCAGTCGCCGCACCCATCGCGACTCCAAGACGTGTGATCTCTGCCAACCCCCGCGAGAGCAGGGCGCTCTTGGCGTTGTTGCCTGCCTGTAGGCCATCGAGAATGCCCGCGGCCAATGCGATCACGTTCTTGGTTGCACCCGCTAACTCCACACCGATCAAATCGGTATTCGTATACACACGAAACCATGAGGTGGTAAACACCTCCTGCAGGGTCCGGGCAAACGCATCATCATCCGACGCCGCACAAACCGTTGCGGGCAAACATTTGGCCAACTCATCGGCCACTGTAGGGCCAGAAATCGCCGCTAACGGCCGGGCTCCGCGGTCTGGATCATCTGCACCGTAACCCAAAACATCTGCAATTATCTGAGTAGGGCGCAATAGACTTTCCTGTTCGATACCCTTGGCCACCGAAGCGATAGGCACCCCCACCGGTACATGGGTAGCTAAACGCTGCCAAACACTGCGAATGTACTGGGTGGGAACAGCATTAAGCACTAAATCCACATCATCAAACGCCACGGCCTCATCGGCAGTGAGCTGGATTGCCTCTGGAAGCCGATACCCTGGTAGATATCGATTGTTCTCTCGCACCTGCACCAGATCGGCTATATGTTCGGCGAATGCTCCCCAGATCCGTACCTGCAGCCCCCTCCCATGCAGCAGCAGGGCACAGACCGTGGCCATGGCGCCGTCACCGATGATGCTGATGCTTCGTACCATGGTTGGCAGTTCGCTCACGCCAAAAAAGTTCTCAGCCAACCATGTTACCGGCAGTCGGCTGGGATGCCAGCCGACTGCAAGGACCGGTAATATCAGGAAGATTCGGCCGGTTGAACTGAATCCAGTCTTAGATCAGCCCCATTTGCACAGTCGTAAAATTTGTGAGGCAAAAACGGCCCTTACAAATAAGTGCCGACCGATGGAAAATGAAGTAATATAATCAAATCGGGCCTTACCAACATCAGGCATGTTGGCGGTGGTGGCCGCTTGACGGCAGATCGGGGTTCGAGACTTGTCATGACACGTAGGAGTAGCGACGGCGATGCACAGATACATCCTTCGATCCGTTTCGACAAGTTCCAGGTGCCCGCAGTGGATTGCTTTTGGCCTACTGGCCTTTACGACAGCCTTGACGGGCTGTGAAAGCGACTCCTTCATGAATCCATCGGTCGTGGGTCGATGGGAGCACACACCGGTCACCCTACCCATCCTGAAGCGCCTCGATGTGATTGAACCCGCCGATGACGGCCGACTGGCGGTCACCAGCGTACAAGCCAGTGACCTGATTCCTGACATGCGAGAATATGTTATTGGACCTGGCGACTTAGTCACCGTTGTTGTCTTTGAACTGATCTCGCCAGGTCAAGAGTCAGTCAACACGCGGCGCGTTGATGAAACCGGCCAATTACGCCTACCGGTGATTGGTCCAATCCGGACCGCTGGCTTTAGTGCCAGCCAACTCGAAATAGAGATCAAGAATGTCCTAGAACGCAAGAGTATTCTGCGCGACGCACAGGTCAGCGTGATCATGCAGGAGTCGCGTCAGAACACCTTCAGCGTGATCGGCCAACCACTCCAAGGTGGTACCGCCATCGGCACCTACATGATTCCCAAGCCTGACTTCCGCATGCTTGACGCCTTGGCTCTGGCCCGCGGGGTACCCGGGCGCACGAAGAAACTGCATATCTTCCGCCAGACGCCGCTGAGCTCCGAAGTCGCCGGTGATTTGTCGAGCGATACCACCAATGATGGCCAGTTGGAACCCGCACCGCCGGCCACTACAGATCCCACCCAATTGATCGAGGAACTCATTAAAGGCATCGATACCGAACCTGAGGTCAATACCCCCAGCCCCAAGGCACCAGCCCCGCAGGCTATTGAAAGTGGCCTGGACCATGATCCGCAGCCAGGTCAATGGGTCTACGTCGGCAACCGCTGGGTAAAGATTGATGTCCATGGACCCGGAGCCGTTACCCCCGAACAGATTGCGGGTAATACTGGCCTCAGTTCGCTGATCACTCAACGCATCATTGAGATTCCCTATGAACGTCTGCTCAACGGCGACATGCGTTACAACATTATCATCCGGCCCGGTGATGTGATCCGCGTGCCCGATTCGAGCGCGGGCTATGTCTACATCATGGGCCAAATCAACCGACCAGGCGCGTACACCGTGCCTGGCGAAGCTGCTCTGACCCTCAAACAGTTGGTGGCGTCGGCAGGCAACTTGTCGCAGATAGCTATCCCCGAGCGCGTGGACTTGATTCGCCGAGTGGGCGACAATGAAGAATCCATGATTCGCCTGAATGTTCGAGCTATTTTTGAGGGGACCGAACCTGATATATTCCTCAAGCCAGATGACTTGCTGAACGTCGGCACCGACTTCATCGCTACGCCGCTGGCGATCTTCCGTAACGGATTACGCATGACCTATGGGTTTGGCTTCGTGTTGGATAGGAATTGGGGATCCGATGTATTCCCATAAATAGAGCACTGGCCTATTTTCTGATTTGTTAGCTCTGCACCGCCACTGCCTGGTTCCGGAAAATCCGTAGGTCACCGCTATCTTGCGACTCAGCGGTTTCTTCGCCTATTGCTTCTGATAAGATCCCGTACAACTCCGGTTGTGCCGGTCAGACTTCTCCAACATGCTAGGGGCTAACACCCCCGCAAGCATCAGTCTGACCAATGGCCACTCTCTTGGTCCATCTCCCGTTACATGGTATAATTCAATATACAAAATCCGGGCTGGCTTGGGTGCAGTTCAGGTCCTATAACTTGAGTTCGGGCCAAGCACTACGGTGGATATGTGGCAACTGAACTCGCCCTGCTTGGCCCCATGCACGATTAAGGGCTAAGAATTCCCCATTTCCAAGGGCGGATGTCGGGGATGGCAACCATGTCGTACCGATTTAGCATTCGAAAATGAACTGCAACCTCGGCCTGACCGTAAATCCCGTGAACAGACAGCTCGTTCGCTAATTGGTCGATAGACAAATCGTTCGGGAATCGAGCGGCCGAAAGAAATTTCCCTTGACCGGGTATCTGAGGGCAAACACACTCCCTTGGCAACCGGAAAGTGAGTGAGAAAGAGATCGGCATGACCAGCGCCTCAATGACAAACCTGACGGATGGATCGCATCCCCGGCCACTGATCAGCCGGGAGGGCTGGCTGTGGATTGGTCTACTGGTGGGCTTGTTTGCCGTCTTGCACTGGAGCTTCCTCTATCGCATGTGGCGTATCGCTACCAGTGATAACAACTGGTCACACGCACTGGTGGTCCCGCTAATCGCCGGTTATTACGTTTTTCAGCAGCGAGTAAAGCTGGCAGCCCACACGACCTGCGTCTGCTGGTGGGGTGTGCCAATCATGCTTCTTGGGCTCTACGGTTACGCCGCTGGAATTTACCCCATTCAAAACGACATGGCCCAGGGGTACAGCATGATTCTGATGCTGTTTGGCCTCGTGCTGTTCCTGCTTGGCGGGCGCATGATGAGCATCCTGTGGTTTCCAATCGTCTATCTGGTATTTGCCGTCAAGGTCAGTGACCGCATCTGGAGCCAGGTCGCTGCACAACTACAGTGGGTGGCGGCCAAATGCTCCACGGTGGCCCTGCAACTGATCGCTGTGTTCATGCCCCGCCTGGAAGGCGTTGAAAACCGTGGTTCGACAATTGACCTGACATTTTGGAAAGCCGGAAATCTGATCCAAGAACCCATCAATATCGCCGAAGCATGTGCAGGACTGCGAATGCTCATGGCATTCCTAGCGATGGGCGTGGCCCTGGCATGGCTATGGGAGCGACCTTGGTGGCAGCGAATTGTGATGATCCTGCTGGCCGTGCCGATTGCCGTGAGCGTAAACGTAGGTCGCGTCACTGTGATCGGCGTCCTGTACACCTACAACAGGGACATGGCGACCGGTGATTTTCACACCTTCGTAGGCATGATCATGTTGATTCCAGCCGCATTCCTGTTCCTGCTGATTGGCTGGATCCTGGATCAGATCATCGTTTCAAACGATGCCCCTGCACGGCCACCAGCCCCATCTGCCACAGATAGATCGGAGCCCCAGCAACCGATATCTCGTGGCTTGGTCTCAATTTTTATCGTGATCGGTATCCTGATTGCATTGGCATCTGGCGCGGTGTACATCACCATGCAACAAATCGAGCCGCCAGACGTGGCGATCCCCTCGGTTCCCGTGCTCCTGACCCGCGGCGCCATCAGCCTCATGTGGCTGCTGCTGCCACCCGCAATCATGGGCTCGATCATCGGACTGACCATCCTGCCTCGATTGATGCCGACAGCCGCGGCATCGACCCGGCAAGTGCGCATTGCCCTAGCAACCGCAGTAGCGGCGGCGATCATGGCCACTAGTTTCGCCGGTCAAAGTGCCGTCATTGCCAAGACCAAAATGGTGCTGCACAAGAAGGCAGTACCGCTTCGGCACCACCTGTACAAGATGGCCGCTGTTCACCCATGGGTGCTACACATGAGCGAACCACCCCTGAGTGCTGAACTGCTCGACGAACTGGGTACCCGAGACTACATCACCAACATCTACAAAGACACCCAATGGCCCAAAAACCAGCCGGGCCAGTTTTTACGCCTGCACGTGCCCTACTACACGGGCACGGCTGATACCGTGCCGCACGTACCCGAGCGTTGTTTCACCGCTGGCGGAGCGGAGTACCAGGGAAAATCAATTGAAGTGATCGATGTTCGGGGTCCGGAATACCGAACCCAGGATGGCAAGACCCTCGCATTCAGCGAACTGTTAATGGACTACGTGTCCATCCCCGATACCCAGATCAGAGCCACACAGTTTCGCTATGCCTTTGGGTCGTTGCAATCCAATGTCATCTACTTTTTCGCTGCTAACGGTAAGTTTCTACCTGGTCCTGACCATGTGCGTGCCCAAGGGTTCGACCCGCATGATGAGCACGCCTATTACTGCAAGATTGAACTGATGCCTGGTCGATTCATACAAAACCAGAACGGCAATCCCGTGTTCATTGGCATGGCTGATGAACAATTGGCCCGCCAACGGGTCGAAAGCTTCCTTGCGGCAATGCTGCCTGAGATCATGGCCTGCCTACCGGACTGGACCGAAGTCCAGACGGGCCGATGGCCGGGCGACCGCTCCGCAATACCAGCACCAGACCCGAATCCTTAATAAACTCCGCCCGCCGGTTGAATCGGCCAAACGAACCCAGAAACGGAAGTACTGAAACCATGCCTGCCAAAGTCAATACAAAATTCGTCGTCATCCTGAGTACCACCATCATTGCGTTGGTGCTGGTCCTGTTCGGTTTCTACTACGTATTCGTACACCGGAGCTCGTCTCGCCTCGAACGACAAGCTGACATGCTCGTCACCCAAGGCGACCTGCGTCTGGCCTTTGAAACCTATGAGAAGGCGATCGGTAAGGACCGTACCAAGGTCCAACTGATTGAGAAATACCTGCAAACGCTCAACCAGGTCGAGGCCTTGGACCGAGTCGACGCCCGAAACTTCATCGGCAAGACCGGTGAGGCGCTTCGCATGCTCACAGAACTCCAACCGTCCAATATTGCTCGCAAGAAAGATCTGTATGCCCACCTCATGATGCTTAGCAATGAGTTTGGCCAAAATGACCTGTTATACCAGCGAGCCAACTCCAACCTCGAAAACAACCCCGATGACTTGCTGGCCAGGAAGTACCGCGGTATTGCCCAGATGAGAATGCTGTCTGAAACTATGCCCCGCAGTGACCAGGTACAGGCCCGAGAGGACCTTGGGGCATATAACAAGGCCCATCCTGGCGAACCCGAGGTAATGTACCACCTAGCAAAGTGGAACCTGTTCGAAGCCCGGCAGCAGGACCGCTCCACCGGCGATCCCGATGAATCTGAACGGCTCCGAGGTGCCGCGGTCAAGATTACGCAGCGTATGCTTGAACAGGATCCGGAAGATCCTCATCGGCAGTGGATGCATGTGGCCATCCTGCTCGATCACCGGATGATGCCCCGTAGCCGACGACAGGCTATCAATCGCCTGACAACTATTGAACCCGGAGCCATCGTGCGGCTGGTCGAAGCTGACCCCAAAATCGACCAGGCAGAATTATTGAGCCTGAACACAATCCTTCGCGCGCTGCGGACGCACCACCTGGTCGAAGCAGCTCCGATCGTTGAACAACTCGAACAAACATTGCTTTCCAATCCGGACAAGCAGCGAAACAGCCAGCTATTCCAAGGTGGTGTCGCTGCGCTGACCGCCCTCGCCGTTGGTATGTCAGATCCATCCATCGAAGCATCGGATCTGAGCCGAGCCCAACACCTGATTGAAACCGCCTTGGTGACACAGCCAGATGCGATTATCTGTCACATGCTACTGGGCACAGTACTGGAGAAACAGCGGATGTACGACGAAGCGCTAGCCGCGTACATGCAGGCCCGCAGCGTCAAGAAACCCACTAAGCCCGTGGCGCTGTGGAAGAACGAAACCATGCTGGCTGAAGCCTCACTGCGAGCTGGACGGCTGATGCTGACCCGCGCCGAAATCAGCAAGGACCCGCAGCAAAAAGAGCAGTACCACGATCAGATTGAGCAGATCATCAGCGACCTCGAAACCATCGGGATCGACTCAGCCCCGCTGAACCGACTGGCTGGCCAACTACATTTCAATCGTGGCGAACACTCCCTGGCGGTGCAGAAACTCAAGAATGCTTCCGACAAGCTCCAAAACAATGACCCTGAAATCCTATTGCTGCTTGCCCGTGCGGAACAGAAGACCAACGACTGGGGATCCGCAACAGATCACCTAAAAAGATTGATCAAGTTGCGCCCCGACGTGCCGCAGTTGAAGCTGCACCTAGCCGAGATTTACCTGCAACACGGTGAGCCGGACACGGCCAAGGACATGCTGCTGGCCCTGTACCCTCCTGACAACCTCACTCCAGATGATCCCGAGGCCGAGCCGAGCCCCGACCCCGAAACTGACACCACAGGTGTCGTACTTTTGGCATCGATCTATGCGCGTGAGGATCAGACCGACAAGGCGATCCATTGGTATGAGAAAATCGACTTGGATCGGTATCCCGCCGTAGCCGCCGAACTAGCCCGGTTGTACGTGGATAATGAACAGAATGACCAGGCGATCTTACTGCTCGAACAGCGGATCGCTGCCAATCCCAAGGACCTCCGGTCACTAGGCCAACTGTTGTTACTCGTGGACGAGCAGCGCCGGGACGAACTGCTTGCAAATGCTGAACAGGCCGGAGTAAGTCCAGACAAGGTTGAACAGCTTAAGAAGGCATTGTCCGGTGGTCAGCAGGGACCACGGTTGACTCTGGATGATGTAGCCGATACATACGCTTCCCAACAAAAGGATCCGCTTCTGCAGGCGGTCGTTCGGGCCCGCCTCTACAACCGGGGCGGAGCACACGATAAGGCGATAGCAGCTACCGAAAAAGCTGCCGCAATCAACCCCGATCACGCTGATGTGGTAGATCTGCGTTTCCGCCAAGCCCTCCGCGATGATAATTTTGAACAGGCCAAGCATCTGGCCAGCCGCGCCGGGCAATTGAACATTGATCTAGCTCATGGCGCCTTTTATGAAGGGCAACTGGCCATCGCCCAGAAACAGTGGGCGCAGGCAGCCGCGGCGTTGCGCCGCGGGTTGAATGCCCGTGAGATCTACTCCGAAGGCTGGCGACAACTCGGTGACGTACTTGCTCAAGACAACAAGTACGGTGACGCGGCGGATGCCTATCGACGGGCTATCGCGCAGAAACCCGACAACGTAGTTGCCCGAGTCGGTCTAGCTCAAATCGAACTACGTAGTGCCAATCATGCTGCAGCACTGCAGCACATGCGGTCGGCCCACAAAGCCGCCCCGACAAACTCCAAGATTCTAGAGGGGTACCTGCGGCTGGAACAGCAGCACGGCAACCCGGAAACAGCCATCAAGGTACGCCAGCGATTGATTAAATCAACGCCTGGCTATGTCCAGAATCGGCGATCACTGGCTATGCTTCTGATCGATCAGGCTCAACACCTTGAGAATGAGGTCGAACAAAACCCAGATGATGCCGAGGCGACTCAGAAGCGCAAGCGGGCCCAGACCTATCGCACCGAAGGCAAGCAGGTAATCACCAATCTGATCGAACAGGAGGGTAGGTCTCGTGCCAACGTAGCGACATTTAGCTATATCCTCCGTCAGTTGGGAGACACCGAGGGTGGCAGGCGCGAGATCGAGAACTACATCGAGAATCGCGGCGATCTTGTCGACGAGCTGGATTACATCTTTCTGGCAGGTTACCTTACCCAGATTAGACAGATTGATGATGCCCTCCAGGCCTACTTCGCTGGGATCGCATTGGAGGATCCGGAGTTCAACCAGGTTTCACGATCGCTGGCAGACACGTATTTCAACCTGCGCCGCAATGCCGAATCGATTGAGATCTACCTCCGTCTCTACGAGCAGAATCCGCAGGACACCCGGTTGGCACTACGGCTGGCGGAAAACCTATTGCGTTTGGACCGCCCAGATGAGGCAGTGCAGCTCCTAGATGCGGGGCAGCTGCAGCACAACATTGAGGCGATAACGATGCGAGCGATTCTAGAGATCGCCCGCAATCAAACCGAGGAGGCAATGCGCCTGCTGAATATTGCAATGCGCATTGACCGTAGCCGGGCACAGACGTATTACCTGCGGGGCCAGTTGCTGGCCGCCGACCCGGCCCAGTTGCCCGCCGCCCTGACCGACCTGAACCGTGCACTTGAACTGAATCCGCAGCTGCATCAGATCTTTGCTCCTTTGGCCAATGTGCACGCAAAAATGGGGAACCTCAAGGAAGCGATCCGGCAACTGCAATTTGCAATAGAAGCCAATCCGACCAACCCAAACCTCCGCCTCCAACTTGTCCGGATATACCAGAACAATGAAGACAGCACCAATGCGAGACGCCTGCTCGAGCAATCCGCTGCCGAATTCCCGGAACAACTGGGTTGGACCCGGCTGCTCGCACAGCAGGCGATGCGCGATAAAAACCTGCCGCGAGCCGTCGAGTACATGAAGCAAATTCTTCCGACTGCTCCAACACTCCAGAACGTCATGGTCCTAGCCCAACTCTACCTGCAGCAGGAGAAACCTGCTGACACCTTGTCGCTAATGAAGGAGCATGTCGTTCTGGTCAACCAAAAACCAAGGCTGCAGGCGGTACGTGGCACCGCTCTGGTGGCCCAGGGGCAGGCTGAAGCGGCCAAACAAGTCTTTGCCCGAGCCCTAGAGCGATGCCAGAACATCAATCAAGCTGAAGCGGTCAGCCACCAGATGACCGCGGCTTTCGACCCTGCAGAGTCCCTAAAATTGGTCTCTTCGATCACCCAACGATTTGACGATCTATACTTCGAACTGCTGGCGAGTCGACTGCAGATAAGCATGAGCCAATACTCAAAAGCACTCGACCGGTTGGGCTCAATCAAACCCCAACTCTCACCCGATAATTCCAGAATGCGTCTGCTTCACCGCCAGTTAGAGGGTACTGCGCTGCAGGGCACCGGAAACTACGGTAAGGCGAGGGAGATCTATGAAAGCCTACTCGTCGACTATCCGAATGACCTTAGTACGCTAAACAACCTCGCTTATCTACTTGCCGATAACCTGGGCGAGCCGGAAGTAGCGTTGTCAATGGCCGAACGAGCCGCCCGCTTGGCTCCGCTGAACGCACATGTGCTGGATACCTTGGGATGGGTCCAGTACGCCTCAGGTCGAACATCCGAAGCCAAGGACAACCTCGAACACAGCGTAGAACTGGAAGAACTCCCATTGAATGTTTTGCACCTAGGCATCGTATACGAATATTTCAATATCCGAGAGCGTGCTCGGGACCATTATAAAAGAGCTATTGGGCTGGCAGAAATGGCAAACGATCCCGACGTGCGGGACAAAGCAAAAGATCGCCTGAGCACTCTGGGCAACTAACTTAAAACAAAGAGACAGAAACCAATAGTAGAAGGGCCCTACGTCATGAGCCTCAATCCCCATGCAACGACAACGATGATGGCACCTGCCACTGGCCCCCAGACCCCGGGGCGTTTCAAGTCCGTGGACGTAGTCCGCGTACTGCGCGAATACCTATGGCTGCTCGTGGTCATGACGGTTATCGGCGCTATCGTCGGCCTTATCACTTGGGGCGTGCTACGGGTCACGATGCCACGATGGACCTCGACCACCTACCTCGAAGTCACCCCTATGAGCGATGAGCCGTTTACAACGGGCCAAGATGACATGATGGGGACCAAGCGGGATATGCTGGAAACGCTGATTCAGAACGAAGTGATGATGATCCAATCAGAAGGAATCCTATCCGAGGCAATCAACCGCTCCATCGTTCAGGAAAACACCCAGTGGATTAAAAAGTTCGGCACGGACATGCGAGAAGCATACGAAGAACTGATCGACGATGCGTTGTCAGTTTCGATGATACGCAATACATCTCTGATCAATCTGTCAGTTACTACTCCTTATGAGCACGACGCCAAACGCATCATCGATGCAATCACCAAGGTCTACCTGCGACAGAAGTCGGATGCGGTCAGCCTCGACAGTCGCGAGGTACGCAACGCGCTACAGAAAGAGTTGGAGCGTTCGGAAAACAATACCCGACGCCTGAGCGACCAGATCGCTCAGTTCGCAGCACAGGAAGATATCGAAATCCTCGACGTCAGCAAGAGCACCGCCGCTACTGAATTGGCCGCACTAAGCCAGCAAAATAGTGAGTTGACCGCCTACCTCGCCTCGGCCATGGCGGTCTACCAAGGGCTTCTGGCCCAGCAGCGCACCGGCCAGATCGAAGCCAGCCCCGAAGCCGTTCAGGAGATTGAACAGACTAGCGAAGTGCAACGGATGATCCTCCTTGAAAACGATCTGATACAGCGTCTTGAAACGACCCGGCGCCTGCTCGGAAACAAGCACATGACCTCGCGGCAGATTGAGGTGAGCCTGGAAGAACTGCGGGCCCAAAAAAAGATCGTGATAGACCGCAATCTGCGAGAATTGGAGGCGGCTCGGTTTCAATCTGCCGCCAAGTCGATTGAGAATATGAAATCTCAGTTGGATGGACTCGCCCCCAAAATCGAGGACGCCACCAATCGCATGATCGATCTGACCGGTCGGCTGGAGCGCTATCACAAACTGGTTGAAGAGCGAGAAATGGAGTGGAAGAAGCAGATGCGACTCGACGAGGCCCTGGCCGATATTCGCGTTACGCTTGAACGTGACAAAGTAAATGTCAAGCAGCGAGGTGCCCCAACCACGGCAGAGTTGACTTTCCCCCTGATTCACTATGTCATTCCCATCGTCGCCTGTCTGACCCTGCTTGGAACCGTTGGCATGGTCTTCCTGATCGAGTCACTCGACCAGCGGGTCCGTAGCCCCTCTGATATCAAACTGATGCCTGAAACGGAACTGCTCGGGCTGCTACCGGATGCCACTGAAGATCCTTCGGGCGAAATTCATATCGAACGGATCGTGGAACGTCAGCCCACCGGACTGATCGCCGAACAGTTCCGGCACATCCGTACTGCCATCCTTAACAAGATGGACCGGCGAGGTTACAAGACACTGCTAATTGCCGGCGCCCAGCCGAACTGCGGTGCCAGTTCCACGATCCAAAACCTTGCCGCCAGCTTTGCCCTCAACGGCCGGAAGGCTCTCATGATTGATGCGAACTTCCGCCGGCCCTCCCTGGGCCGAGCCATGGGCGTCGAACACGGGGACGGGCTGGTTGACCTGTTGCGCCACGATGTGTCAGCTGGAGACATCATCCAAAAAGTGCCGGATCTGGATCTGTGGATACTGCCAGCAGGACATACAGAAGATGCACAACCCGAACTGCTAGAGTGTCCACGGTTCCGCTCCCTGTTGAGCGAACTAGAAGCCGAGTACGACCTGATCCTGATTGATACGGCACCTGCTCTTCTGGCCTCGGAGAGCGAGATACTGGCCCGGATGGTCGACTCCATCGCAATTATCATCCGCGCCGGTGAGGATAAGCGGGGGATGATCGAACGCATGATGCGCAACCTCGATGGCCAGCGTGGCGATCTGCTGGGTGTCATACTCAATGGCGTCCGCTCCAGTGCCGGCGGCTACTTTAAAAAGAACTACAAGGAATTCTACCGCTATCGCAATGGGTCAACGGGCAACGGGAAAACAGCCGATCACGACGCAACTGGACTTGCCGTAAACCGCAAAGCTGAATCCCTGGACCCAACAATGACCCGCGACAAAGAAGACTCCTGATTCGGTTCACCCAAGGGATGAGAGACTCCGCCCATTGCGCAACAAGACGCTCATCACCGGAAGAGCGGGATTTATCGGCTCGCACCTTGCCGAGAACAGCTGTGTGAACAGGGATGCCATGTTGCACTCGTCAACGATCTGGCCACGGATAGTCACCAGAATATCAAGCATTTGCTTGGCAACGATTGCCAAGCAATCAAAGCCAATACCGGAGACTTCGTCCGCAACCAGATGCTACTTCAACGGGTAGACCAGATCTATCCCCTTGCAGCCGTCATGGAAGTCAAACGGGTGATGAATTATCCGCAAAGCAGGACCTCGGCCAACATGGACCGAATGGTAGCCGCACTCAATGCTGCTGTAAGTGCCGAAGTCGCGGTAGGAGGTCGACAACACTAATGACCGAGGTGCTGCCCCTGCTAGCGACTTCAACCCTGAGCAGCGATCCCTCCGCCCAAGGCTTTCAGGCCATTGTTGCGCCCTACATGAGCATCTTCTTTGTCGCGTTCTTCGTCAGCTTCGTGCTGACACCACTAATGCGGATACTGGCGGTTAGAAACGGTATCGTCGACTGGCCCGATCTGCGGCGTAAGAACCACCCTGAGCCCGTGGCCTATCTTGGGGGAGTAGCCATTTTCATCGGCTGGATCTCGGGTATCGCAGCCTGTTTTCTGATCACGTCACACCTGAACGACAACGAAACGATCTTATTCCCCATCAGCATCATCGTTGGGGCTGCTGTAATTACCTTGACCGGATTGTTCGACGATATCTACAGCATCAGCCCACGAGTCAAGATCGGTGGACAGTTTTTTGCCGCTGCGGCACTGGCCTGGCAAGATGTCGGGCCCCAACTGGTCCAGAACAGCCTACGGGTCCTCGATATTAGCCCTCCTCCGGTGCTGGTCTATGTGATAGGTACCGCGGTGATCGCCCTGTTCGTCGTGGGAGGCTGCAATGCCTTGAACCTGTTAGATGGGCTGGATGGCTTGGCGGCAGGCGTATCAGCCATTGCCTGCATCGGCTTTCTGACCATTGCAGTAATGACGGCAATCGATTTCCAAACCGATAGTACTGCCAGGCAGTTCTTCGCATCAGATCCCGTACGCCTGATCATGTGTCTGGCCATCCTTGGATCTCTGCTAGGTTTTCTGCCCTACAACTTTAATCCTGCTTCTATATTCATGGGAGATGCCGGTTCCCTGCTAATTGGCTACCTATGCATCTCGACCATTCTGTTATTCTCTCAAACTGGGGGGCGGGCTCTGCTGCTTGTCACTGCCTGTCTGATCGTATTCGCCCTACCCATCACCGATACCTCTCTGGCTATATTCCGCCGCAAGATGCGGGGCAAGCCCCTGTTCAGCCCCGATAATGAGCACTTGCATCACCTGCTACGCCGGACCGGGATGAGTGTGCGAAGATCGGTCCTGGTCATGTATGCCATGGCAATGCTGTTTGCAATCTTAGGCGTGACCTTGGTGGCACTGGAACTACGATGGCGCTACGTGCTAGCCGTATTCTTTACTCTGTACGGATTCATTCTTGTCACTGCATACAAGTACAGTCGTCATATTTCTTTAAATGAAAATATGCGATACGAGAAATCTGCCAGTGAAACCGTAGGAGTCGATGAAGAAAGGTCTAATAACGGGTCAGACCTGAATAATCCATAAGGTCCGGCCATAGCCTGTCACAATAGGCTCCCCCAGAACCGACCCCGTGGTAGTGTCCAAAGGTTATTTTCGACTCTACAACCAGCCGCCAAGCTTGCAGGCATGGTAGCTGCTGTTTACAATTAGGTTTGAGTGGTATGCTTAACGCTAGCCCGGATGGTACGGAGCGCCCTCCGAGTACCGGTGGGTATAGCGCCAAAGGCCAGATCTGACCGCAGTCGGTCTGACAAGCCAAGATGATTGTAGTGGCGAAGGCGTTGTGGAAAGCAAAGGGTCCGACCGTCGGGTGATGAAATCAAGAAGCGGATCGTGTGGGTGTCCGTGGTTGTCTGGCAGGGTAGCAAGGCTGCTGACGGGTTCTACCTGCGGCATCCACTATCCGCGGAGTTCGGTTTATGGCATCGCTGGTCAAAGATCTCGTTGAAGCGGGTATTCACTTTGGTTCCCGTGCTGCACACTGGAATCCGAAGATGGCGCCATACATCTTTGCTAAGCGCCAAAAGATGTACATTATTGATGTGAAGCAGACCATCAAGGGCCTGCTCTTGGGCCGCAAGTTCATTACTCAGGTAGTCAGCTTAGGCAAAGATGTTCTGTTTGTCGGAACCAAGCGACAGGCTCGAGGATCGATCGAGCGTCATGTCATACCCACGGACATGCCATACGTCACCGAACGGTGGCTCGGTGGCACGCTGACGAACTTCCGTACGATTCGAGAACGGCTTAAGCGGCTTGAAGAACTTGAACGTATCGAAGAGTCCGGCGAAATAAATTCCTACTCAAAAAAAATGGAATCTCAACTACGGCGAGAGAAAGACAAGATCCTCCGCAATCTGGCGGGTATCCGAAGAATGACCAAGCTTCCCGGTGCGATGGTGGTCATCGATGTCAACAGTGAACTCAATGCCCTTAAGGAAGCCCGTAAGCTTGGTATCTCCACCGTGTGCTTGATCGACACGGACTCGGACCCTGATTTCGCAGATATTCCCATCCCGGGTAATGATGATGCAATGCGATCGATCGATGTAGTGCTGCAAAATCTCTGTGCCGCGGTTCAAGAAGGTAAGCAAGCACGAGTCGCAGCCGCAGAAGGTATGGATAACACGGCCACGGCCGAACCGCGTCGCCGAAGCCAACGAGCTCAGTTCGCAGCCAACGCTGCCGCACCTAAGAATGAACAACCGGTAGCGCCGGCTGCCACAGTGCAGAATAGCGACTGAATCGGTATCGGCGTTGTAACTTCGTATTCAAATCTCAGCAGGAGTTTTTCACCATGGCGATCACCGCCAAGGACGTAATGACCCTTCGCAAAGCGACGGGTCTGGGCATGATGGAAGCCAAGAAGGCCTTAATCGAAGTTGATGGAAACTTCGACGCCGCAGTGGATCTAGCTCGCCAGAAAGGTCTGGCCAACATGGACGGGCGCACCGATCGGGCTTCGGCGGAAGGAAAAGTCGCTATCGCGATTAATGGAGATCGCTCCAAGGGAGCCATCGTCGAACTCAACACCGAAACGGACTTTACTGCAAATAACGAGCAGTTCGTGAAAATGGCCCAGACCGTGGCAGCTGAAGCGCTTCGCCAAGATCCTGGTGACGTAGACAAGACGCCGCCTATGCAGACTGCCATTGATGAGGTCCGCCTAACCACCAAAGAGAATGCTCAATTCGGGCGTGGAGTCGTGCTGGGCAAACCAGGGCGAACGCTCGGCAGCTATGTCCACCACACCGGTAAGGTTGGCGTGTTGATTGAGACTGAAGGCGACATCTCAGAACAGTTGCTCAAGGATCTGTGCATGCATGTTTCCGCACTAAACCCAGTGGGTATCAATGATGACGATGTGCCTCCCGAGACCCTTGAACGAGAACGACAGATCGCGAAGGCCCAAGCCATCGAACAGGACAAGCCAGAGAACATTGCCGAAAAGATGGTTGAAGGTAAGATCCGCAAGTATCTTGACGAAGTCGTCTTACTGCGCCAGCCATTCGTCAAAGACGATAAAATGCAGATTAAGCAGCTACTGCCTGCAGAGTCGAAGATCCATCGTTTCGTCCGATATCAAGTTGGTGGATAAGAGGCTTTGGTTCCACTAATCGGCTTGATTTGACTCGTGCATCAGTCGATACACAGGAGGTCGAGTCCACCAAATCCGTGTAATAATCGGAAATTACACCTCTTGAGGAATAAGAATCCCGGTGCGAACCGACCCGCAGCCGATCACGCAGCCCAAGCCTGATCCACCCGAGGGCAGGCGGGTGTGGCTCAATGGCAAATTAATCCCCGCTGCAAAGGCTGCTGTAAGCGTATTTGATCACGGCGTGCTCTATGGGGACGGTGTCTTTGAAGGCATCCGGGCATACAACGGGCGCATCCTCAAGCTCCGAAGTCATCTGCGGCGGCTGTACGATTCGGCCAAAGCCATCCGACTACAGATCCCGTTGACTCCAGACCAGTTGGAGACCGCTACCCGCGAAACGCTTGCCGCTAATGGCCGCCCCGATGCCTACATCCGCCTTTGCGTGACCCGTGGAAGTGGTACGCTCGGAATCAACCCATTCCTGTGTCCCGAACCAACAGTGTTCATCATCGCTGATCGCATTCAGCTGTATCCGCCCAATTTGTACGAGCATGGATTGGAGGTAATCACCTCCTCAGTGATACGTAATCATCCGGCATCACTGTCACCTCGCATCAAGAGTTTAAATTATCTGAACAATATCCTGGCCAAGATTCAGGCCATTGACGCAGGGGTGATGGAAGCAGTAATGCTCAACCATCAGGGGCATGTTGCCGAATGCACCGGCGACAATATATTTATCGTCCGGTGTTTTGAGGCAGAACCGACACTTATAACACCGCCCTTGCATGCTGGCCTTCTTGAGGGCGTGACGATGCGTCTCGTAGAATCTTTGGCCACTGAGGCGGAAATTCCGCTAAAGAAAATGGACCTGACCCGACACGATCTCTACACCGCCGATGAAATACTGCTGACAGGCACCGCGGCAGAGATGATTGCCGTGACCCAGGTCGACGGCCGTGTGATTGGTACGGGAGTACCGGGGCCGATTACGCGCCACCTTACCGAGGCGTTCCAAAACTTGGTGCATCGCCACGCCCCCGAAGACTAACGAGTATCTCAAGACCCACGCATTGGCCCGCAATTCATGCGGTAGGCAGCCGAAAGGCTTCCATCGCAATTCGGGGGCAAGCCCCCTCCCTGACAACAGCCAGACGCTACACTTCATCTGTGACTGCACCCAATGATCCGGTAATCGAGGCTGGTTAATCGTACATGGGGAAGCATACAACCCAATCCCCCCACCGCAGGAATCAAGTCTCTCAGCCCGGAAAAGTCTCAAACCAAGCCGATTCACCCATGCCCTCTCTGACCGCCAACCTAGCCTACCTGACTGAAGACATTCCGGGAATCGGCGGTTTGATCCGGCAACGACCGCTAGACTTTCTCGTTGAGGAACAACCACTCTACGAACCTGCTGGCGTAGGTGAACATGTCTATCTATATGTCGAGAAGACGCACATGACCACGCTGGATGTGGTGCGTCGGATTGCCAAGGCCTATGGGGTCAAGCGCCAAGATGTCGGCTATGCAGGATTGAAGGACAAACGTGCAGTGACTTGGCAGCACTTCTCAGTGTATCAGCCAAATACTAGCCGAGATGATCGTGCCGTCAAGCATATCAGCTACCACCCCAATCTCCGTGTCCACTGGACCAGCCGCCATCACAATAAACTGCGGCGAGGCCACCATGGCGGGAATCGTTTTGTCATCCGCATACGTGACGTACGCCCCAATCAAGTGCTCACTGCACACCGAGTGTTGAAACAACTCGAATCTAGCGGCATGCCCAACTTTATTGGTGAGCAGCGATTTGGATATCGTCAGAATGGACACCTGCTGGGCCGACTGTTGCTGCTCGGGCACTATGAAGTGTTCATCGATCATCTTCTCGGACAGCCCGGCAACAATGATATAGAACCGTTGATCGAGGGACGCGCGGCCTTCCTTCGGAAAGATTTTGGTACTGCTCTCCAGCATTGGCCTCGGAAACTTCGCTTTGATCGTCAGGCACTCGATGCACTGCGGCAAGGAAAAACCCCCGAGCAAGCCGCCTGTGCCATCGACCGCACCCAATGGCAATTGCTGCTGAGCGCATGGCAGAGTGCGGTATTCAATACAGTGCTCAACCGGCGCATGGAGCAGGGCACCCTGAGCCAACTCATGCCAGGTGATCTGGCTTGGAAGCATGACAGCCGTGCCGTCTTCGCAGTGGATGAGCAGACGGCAGCGATCGAAAATGCCGCCAGTGGCCGCGTCCGGACTCTTGGGGTATCACCATCTGGACCGATGTGGGGACCACAAATGCCCCGATGCTCAGGCGACGTAGATCAGCAAGAATTGGCAGCGCTGGCCGAGCAGGCGGTGGATCTGGAACAAGTCAATGGCACTGACGTAGCATCGCCTTCGGGCAGCCGCCGCCCACTGCGGGTACCGATACGAAATGTCGATCTGGAAGCTGGTGTAGATGAGCACGGGGAATATGTCCGCGTCGCATTCGAACTTCCACGGGGAGCATTCGCCACAACCGCACTGCGCGAAATCATGAAAAACGATAGGAGGCCGACTCCTGAACCCCAGTGATAGCTCTGGCGACCCTTGGCGGTTTATCACTGCAAGCATCGGAAGGTCTGGGTCGGTGTCACCACCAGGTCCATGGCACGATCATGAGATTCGGTGGGCAGGCTATCGAGGATCTGATTGTCGAATGCAAGGACCACCGGTCGGACCGCTGGATGCCTGGCCAGATAGCGGTCGTAGTAACCGCCGCCGCGCCCAAGGCGCGACCCGGCCATGGTGACCGCTAGACACGGAAGCAGGCAGAGGTCTGGAGCTGGTTCCAACCAATCGTCCGGCGGCTCGAGAATTCCAAATCGGCCCGGCACCAGTTGCTCGAATCGTTCAATGCGGTGAGCCTCCAAACGACCAGGGCTAACGATCCGCGGCACGGATACACGCTGGCCCCGGTGCAGCAACAGACGGATCAGAGCATGGGTCGAAACTTCGCTGCCAGTTGATACATAAATGAACCAAGATTCAGCGTTTAGTTCCAGAACGCGAAGGTGCAATCGTGCTGACTGCTGCTCGATCTGGCGTGGTGTCAAGGCATCTCGACCTGCTGCGATCGTTCTACGTAAACGGCTCTTGGACGGACCATTGAACAGCATCATTATGCCACTACAATACACGCTAAAGCCCAGGCCCGAGTTACACCGGCCT
>Ga0310123_10001239_pt1 | contig 21504 bp, 17 predicted proteins | sample CB6_AW_1057_MG_FD_203505 | JGI IMG/M metagenome (GOLD analysis project Ga0310123, IMG submission 203505) | Marine microbial communities from Western Arctic Ocean, Canada - CB6_AW_1057 | ecosystem: Environmental > Aquatic > Marine > Oceanic | place: Canada: Western Arctic Ocean | collected... | reverse complement strand
TCGGAGCCTAGGCGACGGCCCCGCCACGGTCTCCTGACTTCTGTCCCTTGACCACGCCATCTTACCTTTCCTCAATCGGACGTAATGACCCATGCCAAGTTGTGTGTTAGCGTACTCGGGCGGATTAGATACGTCGGTCATCTTGGGCTGGCTGCAAGACAGGGGCTATGACGTTCATTGTGTCTACGTCGACCTAGGCCAGCCGTGCGAAGATCGCGCGGCGATTCTGAAAAAGGCGACCGACCACGGCGCTAAGTCCGCGCGAATCATCGATGTGCAGGAAGAGTTGTGCCGCGACTTCGCCTTCCCGGTACTACAATGGCAAGCGAAATACGAAGGCATCTATCTGCTGGGGACCTCGATTGCCAGGCCGTTGATCTCGAAGGTCTGCTTACAGGTTGCTCGCGAGGTGGGTGCCGACGCGTACGCCCATGGCGCGACGGGCAAGGGCAACGACCAATGTCGGTTTCAATTGGCGGCCGAGGCACTCGAGCCGGATATCAAAATAATCGCCCCGTGGCGAATCGAAAGTTTTCGTCAACGGTTTCCCGGTCGCAGTGAGATGATCGATTATTGCGACGCAAAGAAGATCCCGGTCAAAGCATCGATTGCGAAACCGTACAGCTCGGACGAAAACTGTCTGCACATCAGCTATGAGGCGGGTCGGCTGGAAGACCCAACCGTCAACGGCGTCGGCATGGTCGACTTTGGTATGTCGGTTTCGCCACAGCAGGCGCCCGACGAGACGGAGGAGGTCACCATTGGATTTGAATCCGGGGTGCCGACGAGTATCAACGCTCAGCAGCGCAGTCCATTGGAAGTGGTGATCGAGCTCAACGCGATCGCCGGGCGCTGTGGCGTGGGCCGGATCGACATCATTGAAAATCGTTTTGTGGGCCTGAAGAGCCGCGGGGTGTACGAAGCGCCGGGGATGACGGTGCTGTACGCGGCCCACTTGGCGATCGAGCAGATGACGCTCGACCGCGACTTAATCCATCTTCGCGATCGCCTCTCGCCCGAAGTGGCGGAGATGGTTTACTACGGTTTTTGGTACGTCCCGAAAATGGACGCGTTGATGGCCTTCATTCGTAAGACGCAACAGCCAGTCACCGGTGAGGTGAAGCTGGGCTTGTACAAGGGCAATATCGAAATTCACGGCCGCACGAGCCCCAACAGCCTGTACGACACGGAGATCGCCAGCATGGAAGCGGGCGGCGGTTACAATCAGGACGACGCGGAAGGTTTCTTGCGCCTGATGGGATTGCCGGCTCGGGTGCAGGGCAAAGTCAGGCCACGAAAATACTGAGCGGCGTAGAGCGGCACTCCGGTTGAGCGAGACCGCTCGCGGGTGCGTGTTTACGCAGCGGGTGCGCGTGTACGGAACCGACGGTTGCCGTGCGATTCACGCCCTTGGCGACGCGGCAGTGACAGGCAGACGGCGGCCAAGGCGGCCAGCAGAAACGTGCCTGGCTCGGGAACCGTGACGGCGGCGAACGGGAACGAGCTTCGGTTGCCGGTGGCGGTCGGTCCGCCTTCAAAGGTGGTGGACAGAACGTCGCCGTTGGCAAACGAGACTCTCAGCAGCGCGTGGTTCATGTCACTGCCGGCAGAAGCCGTGCCATCGCCTTGGTCGACATAGCCAACGAAGACGCCCCAAGCATCGCCCGCATCGAACCCCGTGAAGTTGAGCGTGGCGGTGAGGTGCCATCGACGATCGCGGTCGAGAGCGTACCGACGAGTGACAACGGGGCGGCCGAATCGGACAGCGCGGCGAAGCCGTCGGGACCGGGTGTGATGCTAAAGTCGTGCATAACAGAAATCTGGCCGGTCATCGCTTCGATCTGGTAGATCGATGTTTCAAATATCGTATTGTCGCCCAGTTGCATAATAACCTGAACGATGTCATTCCCGTCGGAAATGTTGCGGATGGCAAATTGGCTTTGGTTGGGACGGATTTCGGCGAGAAAACCAGAAACCACGCCGGCATGGGCACCCGGTACGCCGGTCGAACAAAGGCCAATGAGAACCAAGCAGCTCGAAAACCGCGAGCTCATCCAGAATCTCCTAGATAGTTACGCGAGGCACCAAATGATGCGCGTCGTCGGTCGAAGTCGGTCAGCATAAGTAGGCCCCAGAGGGCGATGGCCAGACTCGCCGGCTCGGACGTATCGATAAAGGCAGCATCCGAGCCGAATTCGACTCGGGCAAAGCCTAAGTCCTCCAGCACGTCTGCCTGGGCAACCGGTTTGCTCCGGTTGAGCGTAGCGATGATTTCGTTTTGGATGGCGCCCAACCCGCTGAGTGCGATCAGCGGTGGATTGGCTACCAGCCCGGCTTGCGGCCCGCTGATGTTGCTCGGTCCGTCGAGGTTCCCGTCCGAGAGTGCCGCCACATGAGCTCTGTTACTCGAGAGCGAATTGATCAACGCGTCGATGTTTCCTGTGTTGCCGAAGCCGTACTCGCCGCTCACATCGGTGCCGGGTCCGAAATCTTGGGCTGGCGATGGCCCGTTGACATTGAAGTTTACGGATTGACTGGTCGGTCCGATGACAACCGTGCCGCCGATGATCTGTGGATCGTTGCCGTGGATGCCGACTTGGCCGAAGTCCCACGAGATCGTCGTCAGGATTCGCATGGCCTCGTCGAAACCGTCGGGCACGCCGGTCGACGTGTTGCGCAGCCGGATCTCGAGCGTGGTGGAGTCGAGCATGGTGAACTCTGCCTCGGCCGCTAGGCCCGACGGGCCGGAAAACACCAAGATGGCTTGTGCAGTCGGCGTAGCGATGAAGCACAGGCCGGCAACGATTAGGGTTGTCCAAAGGCGCAGCATGGAGATGTAAATCCTCTGAATGGGAAAGTGCGAACTTGCCGACGCGCGCTCGACGCAGCGCAAGCGCAGCGTCAAAACGACAAGGCCCAAAAAATGGGACAGCAGCCGGCAGAAGCCGTAAGAAAAACGCGAGTGGGCGAGAGCCAAAAAGAAAACGCCGTCAAAGTGGACCATGCTACGATGCGGTCCAAGAAGCGACGCAGTTATGCTCTCAAATTAGACTCGTTAGATCGACTCGCGTGAAAGAAGAAACACGGGGGCGTCGTCAGCCCTCACCTACGCTAGCAGGGGGTCTAACGCTTCGGGACAGGCTAGTCAACCAAAAAACGGAAAAACGCCACGCGGCCCGATTCGGCCCAGGGCCTTTTATCGGCCGAGAGCGTTTTTTTGAGGGTCGACGCGGCTCGTATTGCTCGGAAATATTTCGGAAAAAACGGTCGTATCCCACCCTCGTTCCTTAGGTTAGGGCTTATCCAGCCACAATCTCGCAGCGAGTTGCTTGCTTGCTTGACCGCCGTTCGAATGGTACAATGCTTGGAAATTAGGATGAAAATTTTCCTTCCCTCCCACCTGAGCCACCCTACCTGGCGTAGATCCGCTTAAATGCGGGTAAAAGTGTTTTCGAGCAGCCGACGATTTTGGCTGTGCCCGCCTGAATTTAACACTTTGCGTTCAATCCGTTTACGAGCGGATTTTTTCGGAAGTGTGTGTTTTGCGGAGTCGCTTGCGGGTGCGTGTTGGGCAACCGGCCAAACGCGCACCGGCTAAACACATATCTTTTCGGAACGAAAAGAGGCGAGACGGTACCATCTCCGATTGCGTTCGTAACCCGCCGGTTTTCGCGAAATCGGCAGGGAGCGGAGAGGGTCTTGGCCTGCGTAGGGCTTCGGCCTCACAGCAACCCGTCTTTTATTCAAGAAAACAAGGAGTTGGTCCCATGCGTAGCTTGACACAAAAAATCCGAACGTACTTGATTCTCGTTTTGACCGTTGTTGTCGCCGTGCAAGTTGCCCGAGCGGAAGTGCCCGCCGAGGCGCTCGATGCTTGTGTGAAGTCGTATGATGCGATGGCCAAGCGTGCCGCGCTCATGTTCAATCAGAGGAACACGCAAGCCAACGCTCAGTCCAATCGGATGACCGCGATGGCAAATGCTCGGGCCACTCAGTTGTCGAGTCAGGCCGATGCCCAAGCGAAAATGATGGCCGCACAGAGCGCATGGATTACCGCCATGGCAAACGCCCAACAGACGCATGTCAAGACCTTGCAAGCGATGGAAGAGCTTCGCACGAAGAAGCTGGACAATGACTTCAAGTACGCCCAAACGTATCACGAGAAGCGGCGGCTCTATGACGTAAGTCGCCAGGAAAAGCAGAGCGCCTATTACGCACGGATGAAAGCAAAACGGGACGCCCATTACACGCGGATGAAGGATAAGCGGAATGCCTATTACGCGAATCTTCAGGACCAGGCCCTGGAGGCAGGTGCGCCGTCCATTGCGGCCCGTTGAAGCAATGAGCAAGTAACGAGTAGCAAGTTGTCATGGTTCAGGAGTCAGGAGAAATCCTAAATCTGAAACTGGGTGGCACCGTCGATATTGCGGAGTGTGCGTTGCCATCGCATTCGGCTCGCTCGCAATATCGCCGGTGTGGCGTAGCCGTAGGCCGGAACGAGCGGTAGCCAAGTTCCGGCAAGTAGCACCAAAGAGTGCGCCTGCCGGAACTGCGCGGAGCTTGTTCGCGGCCTACATCATTCATTCTTCCGCCCTCTTCCCTCCACATTGCCCCCTGCATTAGGGGTGGCTATTTCTGCATCTTGAAATTTGGCCCAAAGTTGCTATATTGGTTGCGACGATTGATAAGATCGCGGCACGTTCATTGAAAATTTAGTGAAAAAGCCAATAGCCGCCAGGCTACGCCTGGCCGGTGCGTAAGGGGTACGTGACCTCCGCGTTAATCCTTCGCGATCCGCTGCGCGTCGCGGCTAAACATAGAGATATCGTCATTCCGCACTCCGCATTCAAAACGTTCGACTATTCGAGAATACGCACCGTATCAAACACCACCGGCCCCCCCCTATAAGGCGCGGTCGAAAACGCGACCATTTCCGAACAAACAGCCCTCTAACCGTTGGGCTTGCCCGACGCGAGGGTTCACCTGCCAGTGGGCAGCGGGCTCCGGCGCTGCTAAAATCGGGGCGCTGCTAAAATCTGAGCTGGCCCGCGATGCCGTGCGGAGCGGCTCTCGAACGTTGTTCCCTGTCCGTTTTGGCCCGCGCGTTTCGGGGAGAATTTCTATGGTGCGTAGCGTCACCTCGATCGACGACCTGACCAACGACGAGATCGAGGAGATCTTTCTCCTGGCCGATCGGCTGCTCGTCGAGATGAGCACGACCGGCAAACCGTATCGCATCGCCGGGCGCAGTTCGTTGGCCGAGGGATTGATCCTGGCCACGCTGTTTCTCGAACCGAGCACCCGTACGCGGCTGTCGTTCGAATCGGCCATGTTGCGGCTCGGTGGTCAGTGCATCTCGGTGGCCGATGCCGATTCGACCTCGGCGTTCAAGGGCGAAACGATCGCCGACACGGTCCGTGTGGTCGAGAACTATGCCGACGCGATCGTGATCCGACACCCGTACGAAGGTGCGGCCCGGGTAGCGGCCCAGTACACCGACGTGCCGGTGATCAACGCGGGCGACGGAGCCCACGAGCACCCGACGCAGACACTCTGCGATTTGTATACGTTGCGCGAGGCGAAGAAAGCCGAGGCAAAAAAGGCCGGGCGCGACGTGCCGGGCATCAAGGCGCTGCGCGATCTGAACGTCGTGCTGTGGGGTGACCTACAGCATGGGCGCACGGTTCATTCGCTCGTTTACGCGTTGGCACGGTTCGGTGCGCGGATCATTCCGCTCGCGGCGCCCGGACGCGAGTTCCCGGACCATGTCTGCCGTCGACTGGCGCGAGATTACAACTGTTTGCCGCTGAGCGCGAAGGACATCGACGCACTGCCGGGCGAGAAGTTGCCGGCCGACGTGTTGTATGTGACGCCGGACGAGCCACATCAGCAGGCATTGTTCGCCAACGCCTGGTTCGCGCTCAGCGCGAAGCAGCAGGCCGAGATTCGGACCATGCGAAGCGTCGATGCGGTTTACTCGACGCGACTGCAGCGAGAACGGCTCGACTCAGGTGAGGAGCTGGTCGACTATCCGGTGGTCGATGCGAGGTTTCTCAAAGACCGGCTCTATCGCCATGCGCAGGTGATGCATCCGTTGCCACGCGTGGACGAACTAAGCTACGAGTTGGACACCGACCGGCGGGGGGTCTATTTTAAGCAGGCGGCCTACGGTGTTCCGGTGCGGATGGCCTTGCTGGCCAGTCTGCTGGAATTGGCTCCCGAGATCCTTCGCGGCGAGGGGCCAGCCCAGCGTTATCCCTTGTATGCTCACCCCTCGGGTATGGGCTGTGATAACCGGCGCTGCGTGACCTCTCAGGTGAGCGAACAGCGTTACCTGACCCCACACTTTTCGATGGTGTCGACCGAGCCCGTGACGTTGCGTTGTCAGTACTGCGACTATGAGCAGATGCCACAGGTCGTTAGCCGGGCGTCGACCAAGAAGTACACGGCCAAAATGACCGATTGGCAGCGGGTGCCGCTCGACGATCTGGTATTGTTTGTCGACGAAGATCAAGCGATCCAGGCGGGGCACGAGCGGAAGAAGACGCCGCGGCGCGATTCGACGGCGGATCGCTCCTCGGAGGATTCTACCGCATCGGGCGTAACGGGGTGACAAGGTGTCGGTTCTGATCGATGGCTACAATCTGCTGCACATAACTGGCATCTTTGGTCGCGGCCGTGCGCTGAGCAGTTTAGAACGGGCTCGGACCGCGCTATTGAATATGTTGGCCATGTCGATTGCACCGGATGAGGTTGGCCAGACGACGATCGTGTTCGACGCCAACGACGCACCGCTCGGCTTGCCGCGGAAGGTAGATCACCGGGGCCTGACCGTCTGTTACGCGGCCGAATACGTCGACGCCGATACCATGATCGAAGAACTGATTGCTCGGCACCATGCACCGCGGCAGTTGCTGGTCGTGTCGAGCGATCATCGTATTCAACGCGCCGCACGCCGGCGTCGGGCCAATCCGATCGACAGCGACGTTTGGTATGCAGAGCTCGTCCGGCAGCGCGAGGCACGGGGCCAGATCCCGGTGCGTGAGGCAGCCAAGCCCACGGTTCCGCTTTCGGAAAGCGAGGTCGAGTTTTGGCTCACGCAGTTCGCCGAAGAACCGACGAGCGACAGTGCTGCCGATCGGACAGAGGACGCTGAAAACGAGTCGGAGACAACATTCGACAATCCGTTTCCGCCCAGTTATGGCGAGGATCTGCTGGAAGAATAGGGTTCAGGTTTCAGTAGTCAGGGATCAGGAACGAATGGAGTGGCGGGGTCGGAGTCTAGGGCGATGGCCCCGAGCCTGGAGATTCTTTTTGGTGATCGAGATTTTTTTTGGATTTCGTTATTCACAGGCCAATGCCTTGTCCGAGATGTCCTTGCGACACCAGGCACCTGGCCAGCGGATGCACTTCACCGCAGTGTAGGCTTGCAATTTAGCGGCAGAGATCGACGAGCCGAGGGCCGTAACACCGAGCACACGGCCGCCGTCGGTGACGATCTTGCCATCGGACGTGGCCGTGCCGGCATGAAATACTTTGACGTCCGTCAGCTGGGCCGCCTCGCTAAGTCCGCGAATCTCGTGGCCTCGCTCGTAACTGCCGGGATAACCCTGGCTGGCCATGACCACGCACACGCTGGGCCGCGGGTCCCAGTCGAGCGGTTCGATCTCGTCGAGCCGTCCGTCGATGGTCGCTTCGATCACGTCGACCAAATCGCTGCGTAATCGCAGGAGCAACGGCTGGCATTCGGGATCGCCGAACCGGACGTTGTACTCGAGCACCTTGACACCTTGGTTGGTCAGCATGAGCCCGGCGTAGAGGACGCCGCAGAACGGACGCCGCGATCGCTTCATCTGATGAACCGTCGGTACGAGGACGTTTTCATGAACGTCTTGCAGAATCTTGTCGGTGACCAGGGGCGTGGGGCAGTAGGCGCCCATTCCGCCGGTATTCGGGCCGGTGTCGCCGTCATGGGCCGGCTTATGGTCTTGAGCCGGCGGCAGGGCGAGGATCGTGCGTCCGTCGGTGAATGCCAAGACGCTGACCTCTTGGCCGACGAGTCGTTCTTCGATGATTAGCTGATCCCCGGCGGCACCGAATATCTTTTCCCCAGCGATCTGCCGCACCGCCTCGATGGCTTCGTGTCGATTGGCACAGACCGAAACGCCCTTGCCGGCCGCCAGTCCGTCGGCTTTCACCACGACGGGCACGTCGTCACGCTCGGTCAGATAATTGATGGCGCTCGATTCGTCACGAAATACCTGGTGATCGGCCGTGGGTATATCGGCATGACGGAACAGGTTTTTGCAAAAAACCTTGCTGCCTTCGAGTTCCGCGGCCGCCCGACTGGGGCCGAATGCTCGCAGTTTTTCCTCGATCAGGGCGTCGACGACGCCGGCGGCCAGCGGGGCCTCGGGCCCGACCACGGTCAGGCCGATGTCGTTTTGCTTAGCGAACTGGATCAGACGGGCCGTGTCGCCGGGCGCGATGTCAACGTTCTCGGCATCCTCGGCCGTGCCGGCATTGCCTGGGGCGACAAACACCCGATCGACGCGCGGACTTTGAGCGATTTTCCACGACAGGGCGTGCTCACGTCCGCCGTTGCCGATGATCAGAACTTTCATTCGTGCGGGCCGGGTGAAGGTTGGGGTGGATTAAGGGGCGTGCCTCGCTGGGAAAGGGGCCGCGCCGGGAAAGGGGGGGGTGGGACTCAATTTTAGGTCTGCCAGGTTCAAACCAAAAGGGGCTGCCGGTTTTCGCTGCTGCCACGGCCATCGACCGCCGATAACCGGTGTTATCGCGAGCCTGAAAGCCACCCGAACGTCGTTCCCCGAGTTTTCCGACTAGTGCGAGTACCCCGGTATTGCGGCGTCTAGCGATGGTTTTTGCGGAGCACCGGAGTCCAATCCGCTCTAAACGGCGGTTGACATGGAGAGGCGTTCCGGTACAAATTCAGGGCCTACCATTCGTGAAAAAAGTCGCAAACGCCGTCATTGGGCCCCGTACTGATTTCGGACGCTGTTGAGGGTATGTCGGCTCGTGCCGGCAAGGTACTACTCGGGCAGGATAGAGTACGACGCGGCCGGGTGGCGAGAGCTGAAGTTCATGGCTGATAAGAAGAAGATGTCTGTGGCCGAGATTCTGGCCGCAGCTCGCAAGGCAGACAGTGCCGGTGGGGGCGCTGCGGAGTCGGCACCGGACAAATCGGCCAGTCCTGCTGCGCCGTCTCAGGAAGAGGCGTCGGAAGCCCCAGGCAAGTCGGCTGCTCTCAAGAGTTCGAAACCGGCTGCCCCAGGGAAGCGGCCGAGCATCGCTGATATGATGGCGATGGCTCGCGGTGAGAAGGGTGCCGCCAAGGTCGCACCAGCCAAGCCGGCGTCAAAAGCTAAATCGGCGGCTAAACCAGCGGCGAAAGCTGCGCCGGCCGCCAAAGATACGGCTCCGAGAGATACGGCCAGCATTCTTGCCGCCGCACGAAGTACCCAGCGCGCCGGTCCGATGTCGAAGGCCGAAGCGGCCAAACTCGATCCCGCGGCGAAGCTGGCGAAGAAGCGAGTCGTCGCGCCGCCCATGCCGGAGAAGCCGGCCTACGCGGTGCGAAAACCAGCCTCGGTGCCGGTCGATAAAGGTCGTCGGACGTTTTTCCTCGGCGCGATTTTCGGCGCGATTGCTGGCTCGGCGTTTGCGATCGGCAATACAGCGATGGCCGTAACATTCGGATTGTGGACACTTGGAACAGCTCGATTCATGTTTCCGAACGTGTTGCGCGAACCACCAAGCCAATTCAAAGTTGGCTTTCCGAGTAATTTTTCTCCCGGCCAGGTCGAGACGAAATTCAAAGCCCAGTTTGGCATTTGGGTCGTCAGCACGCAGTACAAGGGTGAGCAGCAACTGGTTGCTCTGAAATCGGTCTGTACGCACTTAGGTTGTACGCCGAACTGGCTTGAGGCGGAGCAGAAGTACAAGTGCCCCTGCCACGGCAGCGGTTTTTATAAAGACGGAATCAATTTTGAGGGGCCTGCGCCGCGGCCCTTGGAGCGATACGCGATCTCGATTGCCGACGATGGTCAGGTGCTGGTCGATAAGAGCCGCTTGTTCCAAGAGGAGATGGGTCAGTGGGCCGAGTCGGCGTCGTATATCCCGGTTTGAGTAAGTTAAGTAATTTTCACCACAGAGCGGCTGTGTTGTTTGTCAATTGGAAATCTGCAATCTGTGTTTATCTGCGTCCATCTGCGGTTCCCTTTTGTAGCGATTGTCTCAGTGTACTCTGTGCCTCCGTGGTTTATCCTTGTTGTTTTTTTCGTTTTTCAGTAAACCTCATACGAAATTATTATGCCGTCTTTGGGCGAAATCATCCGAGAGTCGCAGATTTGGAAAAGCATCTTTCGGCATCCGATGCCGGTCGATCGGCGTAATCGCGTCGTCGTGATGTTGACCAATTTCTTTCTCCATTTGCATCCTGTTTCGGTGAAGAAGCAGGGCATCGCGCTCAGTTATACGTGGTGCATGGGCGGAGTGACCTTCTTCTTGTTCCTGGTCGAGACCGTGACCGGTGTGCTGTTGATGTTTTATTATCGGCCCACGCTGGAATGGGCGTTTACCGACATTCAGGGCCTGCGCGACGTGGCGACGTTGGGCATCATGCGCGAAATCCATCGGTGGGCGGCCCATGCGATGGTGATTACCGTGTGGCTGCACATGTATCGCGTGTTTCTCACCGGCAGCTACAAGCCGCCGCGCGAATTCAACTGGGTCATTGGCGTCATCTTGCTATTGCTCACGCTGCTCCTGTCATTTACCGGCTACTTACTCCCGTGGGATCAGTTGGCCATCTGGGCGATCACCGTCGGCTCGAACATGGCCCGCGCGACGCCCGTCCTGGGGCATGAGGGGCCGGGCCAGCAACTGCTCACCTTGGGCGGTTTGGACATGATCACAAACGTCTCCGATGCGCGGTTTGGTTTGCTCGGGGCAGGCAACGTGGGTGAAGAGACGCTGAACCGTTTTTATATTTTGCACTGTATCGCGATTCCGTTGGGTGTTGCGCTGCTGCTGGCTATTCATTTTTGGCGAGTGCGAAAGGACGGAGGAATCAGCGGGCCGTTGTAGCGTCAAAAATTTTAACCGCAGATGGACGCAGATAAACGCAAATCGTTACGAAAAACACAAAAAGATAGCCCGTGAATTTTCGCGAATGAAAACATGAGGAACTTGTTTTATTATTCGCGCTGATTCGCGGGCCCTTTTCCTTGTTTCTTTTGATTTAACGTCGATGCATTATCCTAGTCACGAACATTTCCTCAGCGCGGTGGGGTCCTTTTTGGGGCCGTACTATTTGATGTTTGCGCTGATGAACGGTTTGGCCGCATTTTATCTCTGGCAGTCCAAGCGATCGGTGACCTATGTCCGGCTTGGTCCGCTCCAGTTCACGAGCGCCCTGTTGTGGCTGGTCGTGGGGGGCGTCTATATCGTTCTGGCTGGACTGGCCGGTTTGAGCATCGGTATCCCTTCGATTCCGCAGTCGGTTCGTGATTTTGTCAACGCCAGCACCGGCCCGGTCGTCTACAGTGCCGGTTCGACGATTCTTTTCTTCGTGATGTATTGGGGCCGGCGATACTTTGTGAATCCGACATTCGCCTGGTCGTTGCTGAACGTGGCATTGCTCGTGATGGGCATGTCGATGTTCGACGAGAACTTTTTCGCCATCGTCGCCAAGCCGGACAATGTGCCCATCGTGGCGTTGGTTTTTTTGCTGGGCTTCTTTACCTGGTTGTCAGCGCACCGGGCCGTGCAAAACGACGAGCGGAGGAAGCAAGGCCTGCCACCGCTCGAAAAACTGGACGATGAAAAGATCCTCGTATGGCCCGACCTGGTCTACACCGAATTGATCTGCATGATCGTGGTGACCGCCATTTTGATCTTCTGGGGCATCGCCTTGGAAGCGCCGCTCGAAGAAGCCGGCTCTCTGGTGAAAACGCCCAATCCGTCCAAGGCCCCGTGGTACTTCCTCGGATTACAGGAAATGTTGGTCTACTACGATCCGTGGATGGCCGGCGTCGTGTTGCCGAGCCTCGTCGTGGTGGGGCTGGCCGCGATTCCTTACATGGACTTCAACAAGGCGGGCAGCGGCTACTACACCATCGACGAGCGCAAGTTCGCCTATCTGATTTTCCAGTTCGGCTTTCTGGTGATGTGGGTGACGTTGATCATCCTGGGCACCTTCTTGCGAGGTCCGAATTGGAATTTCTTCGGACCCTATGAGTTTTGGGATGCGCATAAGGTCCAGGCGCTGAATAACGTGAATCTTTCACAGTACTTTTGGATAAGTGGTCTCGGTACGAGTTTGCCCAAGGCGTCGGCCAATAGTGGTTTCATCATCGACATCAGTTACATTCTCCTTCGCGAAGCGCCCGGCATTCTGCTGGTGCTGGGCTACTTTGTCGTGCTGCCGCCGGTGATGGCGATCACCTTCCTACGCAAGTTTTATGTGCGGATGGGTTTCATCCGTTTCATATTGATGACCAATTTGTTGCTGTTCATGGCGGCGCTTCCCATCAAGATGGTATTGCGATGGACGGTGAACATGAAATATCTGATCGCGATCCCAGAGTATTTTTTGAACTTTTAAGACAACAAGAATATGCCACGGAGGCACAGAGAACACGGAGGAATAACGAAAGACGAAGAAAGAACCGCAGATAAAGAAAAAAGACTCACGCAAAGGTGCAGAGACGCAAAGAAGAAAATAGACTCTTGTTCAATCCGCGTTTATCTGCGCCCATCGGCGGTTTTTTCTTGTGGTACTCGTCTCCGTGGTAAAAATTGATTTCGGATAGATTATCCATTTCATTACGCTCAGCAGTTACCAAACGACAAACTAACAAATAACAACTGATGCCCGCGACCGAACAAATCTGGCGAAATCCGAAAGTTATGCACGCGGTCTTTGGCGCCACATCGGTGGTGATGTTGGTTGCCACGGTGTGGATGTTCGCCGACGATCATGCGGCCGAATACAAGCGATGGCAAGCCGCGGCGACCGCTATCGATCAGTGGACCGCCAGCGCGCAGATCGAAGAAAAGGTTTCGGCCGAATATCAGCTCATTCTTATCGCCCAGGCAGCGGTCTTGAGTAAGAGCAAGAGTTCGGCGATCGGCCGCTCGGTGATCGAGGAATTTCAATCGCTGATCACACAAGATGTTGATTTTACGTCGCTCGACCAAGCGGTCGACAATCTCGATCAGTTGGCCGGTGAAGCGGACGAAGCTCGTGAATCGATCGGCGAAGCGCAAACGGCACTCGTCGGGTTGCTGGCGAAAGCGAGCCGGATCGAGGATCAAGCAAGCGAGGAAGCGAACGAGCTGCGGCGCGAGGTCACTCAGGCGGTTGAAGCGATCGGTGACGCGGAAGAGAAATTGGCCGAAGCGGCGGTGGCTCGTGAGGCAGTCTTGGCCGAGCTGGCCCGGCTGGTGAAAGCCGCCAAGCTGCGTGAAGACAATTTGACGAGTGCGACGAAGGCTGAAAAGGCGTACTTCGACGCCAAGTTGAGCGAGCGGGATATCATGGTGGGGCAGAGCGACGCCGCGGGCGAAGCGAGGCTGCAGGCCGAAGTCGACGAACTTAAGCGGAGCGTGGCTGCCATGGAGGGTGACCGGGATGCCGCCCAGGAACATCGCACGGACTTAGAATCGATCATCCGATCGATCACCGCCGAAGAAAACACCGCACAGAAATCGCTCGATGTACTCACCTCGGATCTCGAACGATTACACGAGGGACTCCAAACGAAGCCATACAAGTTTTTTGACTGGATGCTGCGGCTGCCGATACTCGATGCCTTCTATACGGGCAAGCGCAAGATCGATCCGGGTTGGTTGCCCGACTTGACCATCGACATCAATTTTCGAGACGTGGCCCGTTTCGACCGCTGTGCCACCTGCCATCAGTTCATCAACAAATCGGCGCCAGGCGCGCCAGGAAAACCAGCCTATGAGGCGGACCGTCTGGTCACGTTGACGCTCAGCACACCCGACGAGAAGCCGCCAGAGATTTCCGACGGATCGGACAGTAGTCGCGAGGCAACTCTATTGGACGTTTACGGCATTGAGCTCGCGCCGGCCGGCGGCGGGCGCATCAAAGCGGACGACGTGACGGTGCTGTATGCCTTGCCCGAAACGCGCGGAGCGCGAGCCGGGTTGCAGATGGGCGACGTCCTCGAGGAGATCGCCGGCGGACCGGTTTTTCATTCTGCCGATGTCGAGAGCTATCTGCTGCGGAACGTGGCATGGGGCGAGCCGATCGAATTAAAAATCCGTCGCGGGCTGCCGCAGCCTTTTGCGTCGCACCCGCGACTCGATCTGTTTGTCGGCTCGACGAGCCCACACAAGAAAGAGGAGATGGGTTGTACGATTTGCCATGACGGGCAGGGCGGGGCGACAGAATTTCGCTGGGCGTCGCACATGCCGGACAACCCGACGGAAGCCGACCGGTGGTATCGTGATCGTGGTTGGTTTGACAATCCGCATTGGACCTTTCCAATGTTGCCCGACCGGTTCGTTGAAAGCGGCTGTCTGAAATGCCATCACGATGTGGCCGAGCTAGAGCCGAGCGAGCGATTCCCCGACCCGCCGGCGCCGAAGCTGCTGAGCGGTTATCACTTGATTCGCGACTATGGATGTTTTGGGTGTCACGAGATCAACGGCTACGATGGTCCCGACAAGCGGCTCGGTCCCGATCTGCGGACCGAGCCCAATTATGCGGCGGCCGCCGAGGCCGTATTGACCGATGCAGGCATCACCGAAGAGCAGCGCCAGTGGGCGAAGCGGTTGGTCCACCATCCGGACGACGAGAGCGTACGACGCCTGTTGGTCATCTCGATTGAAAAAGACAAGATCCAGGCTGCGGGCAGTAGCGCTGCGGACAGTGACGAAGCGCCCGCGTCACGACTGACTTCTGACACACATAACCTCGGCAAACTATTGCAGGACGTGGAATCGCCGGGCCAGTTTCGCAAGGCCGGACCCAGTTTGCGGTACATCGCCAGTAAGGTCGATTTCGCGTTTCTCTCTGACTGGATACGCGATCCGCGGCACTTCCGGCCCTCGACGCGCATGCCCCAGTTCTTTGGCCAATGGCAACACTTGGATCAGGACGAGGGCTTGGAAGAGGCCCAGGCGTATGAGCCGATCGAGATTCGGGCGATTGCACGGTACTTGCTCGACAAGAGTCAACCGTTTGAGTATCTGCCGCCGATTGCCGGCGCCGCGCCCGCTTCGGCCGGGCGTGGCAAGCTGCTATTCCAGACACGAGGCTGTCTGGGTTGCCACACGCACGAGGATTTTCCAGGGATCACCCAGAACCAGGGGCCGAATCTGTCGCGCGTCGGTGCCAAGTTCAATTCGGAAAAGGGCCAGCGATGGCTCTATAGTTGGATTCGGCAGCCGGACTCGTATCACGTGCGGACGCAGATGCCAAACTTGTTTCTTGATCCGATTACGGAAGAAGATGGCACGGTTACCGACCCGGCGGCTGATATTGTGGCGTATCTGTCCGAGTCAAATGATTGGCAGCCGGCCGATGTTCCTGCAGCCGAATTGACCCCGGCCGAGCGGACCGCACTGGCGGACTTGGCGCTCGAACACCTGAGTGGCTCGTTTCCCGTGCGACGTGCGGAAGAATATCTCAAGACGGGCATCCCCGGTCGTTTCGCCGATCGGTTGAAGGACGCGGAGAAAACGTTGTTGGAAACGGCACCAGGCAGCCCGGTCGAGCGACAGCTGCGCTATGTGGGCGAGCAGTCGGTCAACAAATATGGCTGTTTTGGTTGCCACGACATCCCCGGCTTTGAAACGGCCAAGCCGATCGGCACGGCGCTGGCCGACTGGGGCCGCAAGGAATCTTCCAAGTTGGCATTCGAGCAGATCTCCCAGTTCCTGGCCACACACGGCATCGACGGTAAGGGCAGGGATGGCCACGGCAACGTTACGCACAGCGAAGTCAAGAGCGGGCACGGCCACGGCCTCGATCCGTTTGACGAGGTTTTTGACGACGACCAGGGGTATTATCTGCAGGCCTTGGCAGGGCATCATCGCGAAGGCTTCATCTGGCAGAAGCTGCGGATGCCACGGAGCTATGACTATAAAAAGACCAAGAACAAGGGCTACAACGAGCGTCTGCGGATGCCCAAGTTTACGTTCAACTATCGCCAGGGGCGATCGGCCGAAGAGAACGCACAGGCCGACAAGGATGCCCGTGAGGCGATTATCACGTTTGTATTGGGCCTGGTCAACGAACCGCCTGCCGAGAAATACATTTACCATGCGGATCCTCGACGGAAGGCGATCGTCGACGGGCTGCACGTATTGGACAAGTACAATTGCGGCGGCTGTCATACGCTGCAGATGGACCGCTGGGAGTTTGATTATCGGGCGACGACCGACGAGGGTGAGGGCGACTTTGACTCGGCGGACGAATTCACCGGTTTTCCATTCCTCGCACCCCGGTTCTCGCCGGAGCAGATTCAACAGTCGTTAAAGCTTGATATTCGTGGCCGGCGTCATGCGGTGGTCTATGGTCAGCCGGACTTGGATGACGCCGGCAATCCGGTCGTGCTTGACGACGAAGAAGACGTGATCGAGGAAGAGGGCGAGGCCGCGATTGCGTATCGCCGATTCACGCTTTTCCAGGATGCATTGATCGACGGCCAGCCCAGACTCTCGGGCGTCGAGACACTGTCGATTCCCGAGGCGTCGCTGACGAGATATCCGCCGCTCGGAGGTCATCTTGCCCGGTACTTGTTCCCGGTGGTGATCGCCGACGAAATGACACGCAACCCGCAGGTGAAGGGGAGCGAAGCATGGGGTTGGCTGCCGCCGCCGCTCGCAAGCGAGGGCCAGAAAGTGCAGACCGATTGGTTGCATGACTTCTTGCTCGATCCCTATCAGATTCGGCCGGCCGCCGTGATGCGGATGCCGAAATTCAACATGTCGTCGGCCGAGGCTCGGACGTTAGCCAACTACTTTGCCGCGATCAGCGATGCCGATTATCCGTACGAATTCAATCCACGACGCCGCGATTCGTACCTGGCGAGCATCGAAAGCCAGCACGCAGGTTTTCTTGACGACGCGATGAAGATCGTGGTCGACAAAAACTACTGTGTACAGTGTCATGTGGTGGGCGACTTCCGACCTCTGGGGAGTGTAACCGCGCTGGGCCCCGATCTGACCGATGTTTATCGACGGCTGCGGCCCGACTGGCTGCGACGATGGATCGCGAACCCGAAACGGATCACCTCTTACACGGGCATGCCGCAGAACATTCCTTACAAAGACGAGTCTCCGCTTTTCGGCGGTATTTCGCAAGATTTATTCCCAGGTAGCAGTACCAAGCAGGTGGACGGGTTGGTTGATTTGCTGATGAATTTCGACCATTATGCGAGGCAGCGGACGTCGATTCGCAGGCTGGTTCCGCCCGCACAGCCTGCGGTTGGTACGGCGGTGGGCGGTGTGGCACAATAATGGTCCGATACCGCACAACGTAACAAGTTTCGGCCCATGGAATGTTGGTTGCGGGTATCGTTTCGAAAAATCTTGGTCCGAACCGAGGAGGATAGCAGTGGTCAATTGGAGAAGTGCTGCCTATATTGGGCTCTTCTTAATTCCGGTTTGCGTACTGGCCTCCGGCTGTGGTGAGCCGGGCGATCCGCCACCCGAGGCTGCGGACCAGGATGAAGGTTTTGAGATCGAGGTCGACCTCGGCCCGGAGATTGAGCCGCCTGCCACCGAATCGCCAACCGCCGAACCAAGTGAGTCGAGCGATACGCCCGACAGCAGCACGCCGGACAGCGATGACAAGTCGGCAAGCGGCGACGCGGCAGAAGCTGGCGACGCAGCGGAAGCGACCGAGGAATCGACTGTCGGTGACGAGCCTTAGAGTAAACCAGGCCCCTGAGTAAACGAAGAGAGGTACGATCATGACCCGATTTATTACCGCTGTTCTTGCGGCGGCCGCCAGTCTGCTGTTCGTGCTCGGTGTGCCGGCCGATGCCGCGGAGTGGGGAACGCTTAAAGGACGTTTTGTTTATGACGGAGAAGCGCCAGCGCCGGTGGCTCTGGATGTGACGAAAGAGAAACTGTGCGAAGGGCACGATCTGGTCGATGAATCGCTGCTGGTCGGCGAGGACGGCGGCTTGGCGAATGTCGCCGTGTACGTTTACCTCAGGAGCGGCAAGAAGATTTCGGCGATCCATCCGGACTATGAGAAGACCGCGAGCGACAAGGCCGTGCTCGACAACGAGCATTGCCGGTATGAGCCGCACGTTCTCCTGCTGCGTACCAGTCAGACACTCCAGATCAAGAACTCCGATACGTTCGGTCATAATACGAATTTCGCCGGCTTCAAGAACAAGGGCTTCAACAAAATTATCGGGGCCGGCAACACACAGGATGCCCAGCTTACGAAACGTGAAACGACACCGATGCCCGTTTCGTGCAATATCCATCCGTGGATGAAGGGACACGTGCTGATCCGGGACGATCCCTACATGGCGGTCACGGCCGCGGACGGCACGTTCGAAATCAAGAACCTGCCGGTCGGAAAGCTCGAGTTTCAGTTCTGGCACGAAGCGGCGGGCCGGCTCAAGGGCGTCAAGTACGATGGCGGCAAGGCATCGTCGAAGGGACGGGCCAAGATCGAGATCAAGCCGGGTGAAAACGATCTCGGCGAGATCAAAGTCAGCGCGTCGATGTTTAAGAAGTAGCGAGTAGCAAGTAGCAGGTTGCCTTACGTTCGCAAGGAGATGCAACGGATGCAGACGCGTTGGGTTGGCGGATGGATCGCCGTACTGATGCTTAGCCTGGTCGGGTGTTCCCGCTCGGTGCCCATGGGACCGGCGCCGGATCAGCAGCTTGCCGAGCAGCTTCGCGATGCGATCAGCGGCGGCATGGTCGCCGACGATGGCGAGGGCGAAGAGGACGCGGCGTCGACCGGCACGGGTTGGGCGACGCTTCGCGGACGGTTTGTCTTTGACGGCACGCCGCCTGCTCGAAAACCCAAAACGATCACGAAGGATTTCGATGTTTGTGCCCCCGGCGGCGCGCCCGTGCTGGGCCAGTCGCTTCTAGTGGACGATTCGACCCAGGGCATTGCGAACGTGGCCATCTATCTCCGCAAGGCCCCGCGCGTGCATGAGTCGGCCCATCCCAACGACAAAAGCGTGTTGTTCGATCAAGCAAAGTGCATCTTTTTGACGCGCGTGCTTCCGCTGACGGTGGGGCAGACCCTGGAACTGAAAAACAGTGACCCGGTGGGCCATAACACGAACATCGAGAACCTAACGAACATGGTGATTCCGGCTGGGCAGTCCATGACGCAGGTGATAAAGAAGGAATCGCAGATCCCGCTCAAAGTCGTCTGCAACATTCATCCGTGGATGGTGGCGTATGTATTGCCGCGCAGCGATGGCTATGTGGCGATTACCGCGGTCGATGGCACGTTCGAGATTGCCAACCTGCCGGCCGGAGAAGTATTGGAATTTCAGGCGTGGCATGAGAGCGGGGCCGGGTCGAGGGGTTCGCTGCTGGTGGACACGGCCGAAGCCAAAGCCCTGAAATGGTCGTCGAAGGGACGGTTCAAGGTGACGCTCGAACCGGACCAGGCGATGGATCTCGGAGAGATCGTGGTACCGGCCAGTGCGTTTCGTGGTGGATAAGGAAGAAGAGCCACGGATTGAACACGGATGAAACACGGACGTAGGGTGGGCCGAGTTCCACAAGGCCCACGCGCCTCAGGCTGGTAAAACAGCCACAAAAAGACGCGAAAAACAAAAAAGATTAGCGCAGAGTACGCGGAGTCGCGGAGAAATCGCAGAGAAGATGATATTGATGAGAAAATCGACCCAGAAGAAAACGTCTTTCTCCGCGTACCTCTGCGCCTCCGCGTCCTCTGCGTTTATTCTTCGTGGCTCGCTGCTCGCCGCGAGTTTGCTCTTTGCTGGTTGCGATTCGGCTGATCCACCGCAGTTCCATCTGAATCAGATCACAATGATCGAAAACGAGATCACCGAGGCGCAGCAGAAGGATATCGCCACGGTACTCTCCGCCCTGTTCGGCACGCCCGACGAGCCGCAGGTGCTCGGCGAGATGGGCCTCGATATCAACAAGATTCAGATGGCCGCCGGTCACGCCTGGAGTGATCGGGAGGGGACCAAGTATGGCCTCTATCGGCGTCATTGCGTACATTGCCACGGCATCACGGGCGACGGGCATGGGCCAACTGCTCCGTTTCTGAATCCCTATCCGCGCGACTTTCGGGCGGGCAAATTCAAGTTTAAGTCGACCGAGCGGACGGCTATGCCGACTCGCCAGGACTTGCTGCACACATTGCGCGAGGGGATTCCGGGCACGGCAATGCCGTCGTTCAAGCTATTGCCGCCCGACGAGTTGGACGCATTGGTCGAGTACGTGCGATACCTGACGCTGCGTGGTCGGATGGAAGCACAGCTCGGCTCGTTCACCGTCGATGAATTGGAAATCAATGATCCGGACACAAAAGATGTTGATGAGACCACGCGCCTCGTCGGCGTCGACGAAAGTGGAAACGTCGATTTCGATAAGGAAACGATCGTCGACGGTCTGTTGGCCGACGAATTGGCCGCCTGGGAAGAAGCCGCGGATCAGGTGATTCGGCCGGACGACGAGGTTGCGCCGCCGACCGACAGGACGGCGGAGCAGGTCGCGACATCAACCGCCATCGGCCGCGAGTTGTTTTTCGGCGCCAAAGCCAACTGTTTCAGTTGTCACGGACCGACGGCGCTCGGCGACGGTCAAACGACGGACGTGGACGATTGGAATAAGGTTACCAAAGAATTTCTGGAAAAGTACGATGATCTGACTGCCGCTTCGGTCGGCGCGCTACCGGTCCGCAATATTCGCCCTCGCAACCTGCGCACCGGGGTGTACCGCGGCGGTCGAAAGCCGCGCGATGTCTATCGGCGTTTGTATGCGGGAATCAACGGAACTCCGATGCCGGCTGTGGGTCCTTCGAGCCCGGGCGGGGAGGGCACGTTGACGGACGAAGAAATGTGGCAGTTGGTCGACTACGTGATGTCGCTGCCGTATGAACCGGCCAGTCAGCCGCCCAGCGTGTCGCTTCCGGAGAACAAACGAATACGTCATTAGAAATACGAATACGAAAAACAATAGGAATGCACCACAGAGCGGCTGTGTTGTTTGTCAATTGGAAATCTGCAATTTGTTGTTCCATACGGAATTATTTTTAACGATGGTGTTGAGGATGACCAGTAGCTTTCGCATACAGGCAGTGAGAATGACCTTAAACGGTTTTCCAGCGGCTTCCAGACGCTGGGAGAGTGCCCGGGTCACCGGATTGCAACGACGGGCCGTCAACGCGGCCATGTAAAGCGCTTTGCGTACGGCCCGCCGACCGCCCCAGATAGAACGACGACCATGGAATTTGCCACTATCCCGATTGAACGGTGCCAAGCC
>Ga0310123_10001238_pt1 | contig 21513 bp, 19 predicted proteins | sample CB6_AW_1057_MG_FD_203505 | JGI IMG/M metagenome (GOLD analysis project Ga0310123, IMG submission 203505) | Marine microbial communities from Western Arctic Ocean, Canada - CB6_AW_1057 | ecosystem: Environmental > Aquatic > Marine > Oceanic | place: Canada: Western Arctic Ocean | collected... | reverse complement strand
ATTCTGTATTACCTTTCGCAAGGGATTTCGGTTCCTCTTCAGCACATTGAAGAAGGATTAATCACGATCACTGTCGACGTCGACGCGAAAGCGTTTGATTGGACGCAGTTAACTGGCGATCTGCTTCGCGTCCATGTCCAGAAAAAGAAACCGCCCCGAGCGACCGTGGCTGTCCGCTATCGTAATTATTGGTATTACATTGACGATACGGATTTGAATTCGAAGTCGACGTTCAACCTGCTGTTGGAACTGTACAATCTCGAGATCCGGGGTCACGGGGCAAGCCAAGCCCCCCTGCTGACGATCGGCGCAAGCGGATAGGGTTGGTCGATTGACGCGGCACGCATGTGCAAAAGTACAGCGACGCTCGCATCAGACACGGGTCAAAAGAAGGCTATGGCTAGGATGTGGCCGAGATTCTTGACTGAAAGATAGGTTTCGGAGTTGAAGGCAACGAGTTGTCGCCCTCTTTGTTTGCAGTTGCCAGCAATCGCAAAGCATCGCACGTCATTGAATGATACGGATCAAGTAGAACAATCTGAGGTTTGGTCCGACGTTTGTACGACGCCAGGATTCGGCCTTTCGGGAATTTAACCCAACCCCCACCTCCTTCGCGGCTTGATGGATGTTAATTGCTCCGAACAACCTGCAACAGAAAATCAGCTTTCGGATTCTTGTTGCGGGATTAATCTCGGAAGCGTAGCGACTCTTTTGCCAGTCAGTCTTCGCTGAATTCATCGGTAGGGCGCTATCTCAGTGATTTAGCCTTGTCGAAGTCGGCTTTGGCTTTCCGCCTGTCGCCTTTCTTGGAGTGCACTCGGCCTCGCCGTTTGTAGGCCCACATCCAGTTTGGCTTCAGTCGGATGACTTGGGTGAAATCCTCGATCGCCTTGTCGTATTTGCATTTCCTGAAGGAATTACGAAGACCGTGGGGTAAAAAACTCAGCCGACCATTTCGACCTAGTAAAATGTGGGATTTACAACTCCTGTAGTTGGTCAATCTCGGCCCTTCACCTCGCCGAACTCCTACTGCAATGCAGCGGTTCCAGGGGGCTGGATCGACCTTACCCGGAAAGGCTTCTCGGATGTTCATGGATCGGGCATCTCTTTTCCTTTTCAATAGTGGCTCAGAGCCTGGTTAACTGACCTTGCGGGATGGAATTAGCGGAGATCAGCGTTTCCAATTCTCAGCCTGTGGCATTCCCGTCCCAGACGCGGCTCGCATTGCCTGTGTTTCCGATGTTATACAGCGCCGTGCGAGTCTTGACCGGCTTCCATTCTCCGCCTAACATCCGCTGCTCTAGCCCCCCAAGACTGGGACCGAATCAGAATGGCCGTGCTGTTACAGATTATCGACGCTCACAAAAGTTACGGCAACCAGACGTTGCTGGACGGCACTGAAGCCACGCTTGTCGACGGTGTGAAGGTGGGTTTCATCGGACGCAACGGCGCCGGCAAATCGACGTTGCTGCGCATCTTACTCGGCGAAGAAGAACTCGACAGCGGCGAAATGATCCGTGGCCGTGGGTTGCGGCTCGGCTATTTGCACCAACACGATCCGTTTCTGCCGGGCGAAACGACACTCGGATTCCTCATGCGCGACAGCGGCCAGCCTGATTGGAAATGCGGCGAAGTGGCCGGGCAGTTCGAATTGAAAGGGGCCTACCTCGAAGGGCCGATCTCGAAACTCTCCGGCGGCTGGCAGACGCGAGTCAAGCTCGCGGCCCTGCTGCTGCACGATCCGAACCTGCTGTTGCTCGACGAACCCACAAACTTCCTCGACCTGCGCACGCAATTCTTACTTGAGCACTTCCTGCGCGGGTTCAACGCGGCCTGCCTGATCGTTTCGCACGATCGCACGTTCCTCAGCGCCACGTGCGATCACACACTCGATTTGTCACTCGGCCAACTGACGATGTATCCCGGAAAAATCGACGCCTATCTGGAATATCAACGCGAGCGGCGCGAGCACGACGAACGGGTCAACGCCACCGTGCTGGCCAAGCAGCGCGAACTCCAGAAGTTTATCAACAAGAACCGAGCCCGGGCTAGTACCGCCACCCGGGCCAAATCGAAAAGCAAACAACTCGAACGCCTGCGAACCACCGAGATTGTGTCCGACGAACCGACGGCGAACATCCGGGCACCGATTGTCGAACCACGACAGGGTCCTGCGGTGCGCTGCCAGGGATTAATGATCGGTTATCCCGACCACGAGGTTGCGAGCGACATTGGCCTGGAGATCGAACACGGCGACCGCGCCGCGATCGTCGGTGACAATGGTCAGGGCAAGACCACCTTGTTGCGGACGCTGGTCAATTCGCTCGAACCACTGGCCGGCGATGTCCGTTGGGGTTTCGGTTGCGAAATCGGAGTTTACGCTCAGCATGTTTACACCAGCCTGCCCGATCGGCAGACGGTGCTCGAATACCTGGAGTACCACGCTGAGCCGGGGACAACGACTCAGGAGATTCTCGCTCAAGCCGGCGCGCTGCTGTTCCGGGGCGTGCACGTGAAGAAACACATCCGCGTCCTCTCAGGCGGCGAACGGGCCAGACTGTGTTTGGCCGGTCTGCTGCTGGGTTCGTACAACGTGCTCGTGCTCGACGAACCGGGCAACCACCTGGACGTCGAGACTGTCGAAGCTCTCGCGCAAGCCCTGCTCGAATACCAAGGCACGGTACTGTTCACCAGCCACGACCGCCACTTCATGAAGCGCACCGCGACCTCCGTCGTCGAAGTCCGCGACGGCAACGTGCGGAACTACGGTGGTGACTACGAAGCCTACCTGTACGCGGTCAACAAAGAGATCGACGACGGAGGTCGCGAACTGGCAGCCCAAAAAGCCAAGTCGTCGGTGCCAGCGAGCAGCGTGCCGAAAACACGTCGGCGATCGGACAGTCGGGACGAACGAAAAATCCGCAAGCAGATCGCCAGCATCGAACGCCAAATTGCCGATCTGGACAAACAAAAGGGCGAAATCAACGACCAACTTCTGCAAACAACCGACCCAAACGAAGCCCTGCGCCTGCACAACGAAATGACAGCTCTCGTGGCCCAACTCACCGAAGCGGAAGAATGCTGGTGCCAGTTGCAAGAAGCGATGGAGCAACCAGATTGATTGCAACCGCCACGAACGCGCAGACGTCTTCTTCTTTCGAATCGATTTACCGACCAGCAGCCGTGAACCGTGCGAGTCAAATCTATGCCTGACGGCCACAGGAAGCCGTCACCAACTGAACAACTGGTGTGATTCTGGATCACGCCGCGGTTGAGACAAGTCTGCAGACGAAATAGGCGCCGCGATCTGAGAATTGTGAGAAGCGGACGAAAAAGAGAGGCCATCAGACACGAGTCGCTGAACTCGCTCGTCCGAACATGGTTGATTCAGTACCAATGGACCCAAAGTGGCGCAAACTGGCGCAGAAAAGTCCAGAATGTTGTGACACAGAGCTCGGCAGACTGCTAGGCTCGCAATTTCGGTGCGAATTTCTTCTGGGTTGCTTCTTCTTCCCATATCTTGCGACACGGGCTGGATCGAAACCGTCGAACGCTTTGCGATAATTCTCTCGCTTTTTCAGAATTGTCGCCCATCTCAGGCCAGCCATCGCCCCTTCGAGGATCAGAAACTCCAACAGCAGCCGGTCGTCACGGACCGAAACCCCCATTCCATGTCGTGGTACTGGATATACTCGTCACCCTTTGCCCACGGACATCGAATGAGTTCGGTGGCCATCATTTCTTCTACTCCGGGCCTTCTGCCTGCCCAAATAAAGCTTCCCGCTCAATTCTCTGGAATAGTTTCTCTGTACATCAGGGGGTATGACATCCCGACGAGAATCACGGTTTCTCGTACAACTCATTGGTGCCATGCACGTTATCATATCGCCACTGTCGACCTTCGTTGCATTGAAGGCGCTAATACCTGGGGACCGTGGGATCGATGTATGAAGACCAAGCATCAATGCCCTCGGCCAACGAGGCCACGCGTTGGAACCCTCGACTGATGAGGAACTCTGCGACGTTCTCGGACCGCACGCCGTGATGGCAGTAGACGACTGTTTGCCGGGCCGGCTCTAATTCGCGAACGCGATTTTGGATTTCGCTCATGGGTAGGTGTTTCGCCCCCTCAATTCGGCAGAATTGCCATTCATCCAGTTCCCGAACATCCAGCACTAAAGGCGGATCAGGCCGATTCAGCATTTGCTGCAACTCGTCGACATTTACAGTTGGAACATCGGATGCAGACACCTCTTACTCCAAGCGTTGACCCGCAGGTTACTTTGAATGCGACCGACCTTATCGATCAATGGTACATTGTTTCGCCACCAGCACGCACTACAAACTCCGCGGAACAATCGAATTAGAGATCGCCGAAACAAAGCAGATAGAAGCTCTGGCTCAAGTCGGCCGAGCTTGACCAGCTACAGGCGTTGTAAAGTACAGGTTTTATAGGGCGAAATGGTCGACTCAGTATTTTGGCCGTCCGGGAAAAAGATCAGTTGTTCAGCGCTGCGACGCGTGAGGTGATCTGCTCGTAAAGGTCAGCCGACAAGGGGCCTTTAGTGACGGCGGCAAGGTTCTCAGCCAGATGAGCAGCGTTGCAGGTGCCGACGATCGTGGTGTCACAGTGCGGGTGGGAGATGGTATGGCGCAAAACCAGTTCGGCACGGTTCATGCCGTCGGAAAGGACTTCGTCAAGTTTCGCCCACGTCCAGATGTCGTTCAGCGCCGGTCGCTGGATCTCGGCATCGGGGCCACCCTGAGCGATACCGCCGCGGATGATAATGCCCGCACCAGTCTCGGCAGCCCTCGTGATCAAGTCATCGTGTTGCGGGGCGAGGCAGGAATAGGGAATCTGAAACGTGTCGAACACACCAAGTTCAATGAGGGCAGGCAGGTGCGGCACGGAACTGGACGCACCGATGAACCTAACCATGCCTTGATCCCGAAAGTCCATCAGCAACTCGATCAATCCTTCGCGTTTGAGCGTTTCGGCACCGCCACCATGGAACTGGAGGACATCCACGTAATCGGTCCGCAGACGCCGGAGGCTGGTCTCGATGTTTCGCTGAATGACCTCTTTCTTCCAGAAGTGGTTCATCTCAAGGTAATCTTCGTGTTGTGTGTAGACACAGCCACACTTGGTTGCCAGGTAGAACTCGTTTCGCCGGGAGCTGATATACTGGCCGATTCGTTGCTCGCTGATCCCATAGTCGGGCGAGGTATCAATGAAGTTGATCCCGGCATCGAGTACAGAATTGAGGAACTCGTCGGCGGCTTCCTCACTGACCACGCGCACGCCCCAGGTCTTAGGCCCGCGAATGCCCATGCTGCCGTAGCCGAGTTGGGTCACTTCGAGCCCCGTTCGGCCCAATACCTTCTTGATCATGGATTATCAATTCTTGCAACCGGAGCACACCGGTGGTGAAGGGAAGGCGTTTTGAGGATAATTATCCTAGCTGATTATCACGGTCAAGGCGCACATCGATGGGCTGGTGACATTGATTGAGCGGAAGGCGGCTTAACATGGGATGTGGTCTCCGTCTTTCTACGTCGGCACAAGTTGTGCGAACTCCGTGGTGATCTGGAGGGCGTCGTTCCAATTATCTTCCTGCGACCGTCCAGAGAGTTTTCGTGGTTTGAAGCTGTGGTCACCATCCGGCAACCAATGGAACTGGATGGTTTTTGACAACTTGTAACCGGCAACCTCATCCTTGTTGCCCAGCGCATCTCGCTCGCCCTGCACGATCAGCGTCGGAGTTTCGATTGTCTTGAGATGCTCGATCCGCAGCTTATTCGGTTTGCCGGACGGATGAAACGGATAGCCGAGGCAGACGAGCCCGCTGACCTTGGCCTCGTCGGCGATCAGGCTGGCGATTCGCCCACCCATGGATTTACCGCCGATGATTAGGCTGTCTGTTTCAAGCAACTCGATCACTTCAAGCCACGTCTCACGCAGGATCGGTTTCCGGTCGGGAGGCCGTCGCGTTCCAGCTTCGCGGCGTTTGATCATGTAGGGAAACTCGAATCGAACGACTTTGAGTCCGCAGTCGGCCAGGCCCTTGGCCATCGCTTGCATAAATTCGCTGTTCATCCCGGCACCAGCGCCGTGGGCGAGGACGATCGTGTGTAATGATTTCCGAGGACCGTCAATCAGTAATTCTGGTGTGGTTGGCTTGATTCCCCTCGGCAATGATCCGTTTCTCATCTCAACGAGCGACCTGTTCGGCTACTTTGCGACGCGATCCAATCGCACCTTCAAGAAGTGGACGCCCTGCAGCGTATCGTCAGAGCAGGGGAAATACAAATTATTGCGACAGGCAGAAAACTTTGCGACAAATTGCGCCTGCATGGATGTTAATTGGCCTCCAAAATCCTCAACAGAAATTCGGCTTTCGGATTCTTGTTGCGGGATTAATCTCGGAAACGCGACAACTTAGTTATTGGGGCGAGTAGAGCTCAGAGGTCCGGGTCCAACGATTTAACCTTGATTGACCCGATATGGTATGGCAGTGGGGCCGTCCTTGGTCCGGACATGGAAGAATTCGCCTGCATCATTTTACAAGTATATGCGTGCCCCAGTCGCTTACCTGTATCCGCATCGACCACCGAGCCGGTGAGGCGACGGGTACGCCGCTATCTCGCTTCGCTGGCAATGCGTTGATAAAAGGCGATGGCCTTGTCATACGTCTTTTTTGCTTGAACTCTTTCCGTAGAGGCAATCATTCGGTGACGGTTGTTCCATAGCAACTTGATCGCTTCAATACACCACCTGGCACTGTTTTCGCTGGCTCGAATTGGTTTGCCATCGATCAGCACATTGACCGGATTGGTATGCAATTGCGGAAACTGTCGCAGGGCAACCCAACTACTGTCTTTGATTGGAACCTTAAATCTTAGCTCGTGGACTTTACCATCCGCAGGGACGTACGTTGAGACGACCTGAATTCCATTGACGACGATGTCAACTTGTCGTTTGCTACCGCGGACCGTGGCATTCGATCGTGGTGCGTGCAGGTTGATGGTGTCGCCAACCATTCGCCGCCCGCCACCCGGATTCAACAATCCATAGGCAACGGCTTTGGGTGTTTCTGGTGCGAAGGCTACCTTCGCCACAACTTCGACCATGTGTTGTTGTTGACCCTTTTTGTCGGCTGAAGATAGGCGAACGTCCTTTGTACCAGGCGTCTTGCCATTGACAGAAAAGTGCAGTGCGTGCGCGAAACCGTCCGAGACGTAGGATTGTCCGGCGGCGACACCCCGGCACCATTGGGAAAAGTCGAGTTTATCAATCATCCCTAACTGAACGTACACCCGTCCTTGTCCCACACGCCGGCCGCTCATACAGGGAAAGTCGGTCTCGCCGCTCAGTTTAATGGGCAGTCCGCAGTTCATTAGGTGGTACCAAGTGTTCCACTCAGGGATGCGCGCGGTATCCATCGCGCTGATGACGTCGCACACACCCTCGGCTGCGCTGACAAAGATCTCCATGGCGCCGGCGCCGTTCATTTCTGGAACGGCCAAATTGGGAAGTTGATCGGCAGCATGATCAAGACTTTGTTGCAATTCGCGACGGGACAGTGAACCATTTCGGTCGGTGTCGATCACTGCGAACCGATAGGGCAGCAGTTGGCCCGCGGCTTCTGCTCGACTGAGCGCATCGTCTCTATCCTTGTCCCTCGCACGAATCATCCGCGCGGCATTGGCTTTAGGGTTAACGTGCATAGCCGGATGTGGATAACCGGTGACGCCTCCCTGTTCTTTGCACCATCGCATGACAGGGACGGTCCAGGTTGGCCATCCCTTTGTTCTCGTTCCTTGGGACCCGGGATAGGTCTGATCTTTGAGGTTCAACAAACAGACGTGACCCAGGGCAGCGGATCCGAAACCGCTAATTTCGAGGTCGTACTTAAGGATAGTCTTATCTTCGCTGATCCGATCCGCCTTTGGCGAGAAGAACTGCCGCTGGGAGTCGAAGCAGGGTCCCCAAGTGAGCACACAACCGACGTTGAGCCCTTCGCCTTTGACCTGTAAAAACATGTCTTTGGGAGTGACGCCTTCGGTGGGGCTGGAATAATGGGAACAGCCGGCGCCGTGGATGTGATGGTCACCGCAATAAAATCCGAACGACATGGGATCGACCCACCGCGTAAGCGGCACCTCGATTTTCGCTTGTCGGGACTTTGTTCCACGTTTCGACGACGCGTCGACTTGCGGCACCACCACCTCGGTTTGCTGAGTTCGATATTCTGGTCCTCTAGAAAATGTGAGCTTCAATTTTCCCGGTGGCAGCAGCACGACATCGCCATCTTTGCGGTAGATTTGCGGTTGAAAGAAGAAATCGGGTGCCAGTCGTTTTGCTTGCGGGGGGTAGACGTGACCAAGTTTGTCGCGAAACGTCAAACGTGAGGTTGTCGGTGTTCCATCATGATCGCGAATCTGCAGTTGAACAGGGACGGCTGGTCGGCAGGTGAACAGGACGGGCGTTTCTCCGCGGAAGCCGATATCTTGCGTGCCCTCACCCACATGGAAGCGGATCATCGCTTCGCGGCGACCCGACTCACTTGAGTAGAGCAGCGCGATGGTATATTCCACATCAAGTCCGCTGAGCGATTTCGTCATGGGTGGATCGCGAAACATTTCCACTTGCAGGAACCGATCCTTCGCCTGTTCAATGTTGTCGTTATCGTTCAATTCCGTTTGCGCTTGTCTTCTTAGGATCGAGAGTGCCGCGCCTGAGTAGACAGGTCCGGACTGCGGGCTATCAACCTGCAATTGCCGCGTGACTCTACTTTGGTTCACGACTTTAACGACGACTGGCGCAAAACCACCTTGCTGCAACACAGCCGCTGCTGGTCCTCGTTTGACTTTGACACGTACTTCAGGATTCAGCGAAACCAACAGCAGAACGTATTGATCCATGATTTGTTGTATTCGCATGGCGTCCTGATTCTTTATTGCGATTTTCAATGTGGTTTGGGTTTTCTTGGGCAGGGGTCTGCCCAGATAGTTCAATGCATCGATCAGCCGCTTCGTATTTGCGGCCAGTGGTTGCCCTTCGACATCTACGACAGGCAGCTCTTCCGCCTGGGTTTTGTCAATGATCGAACAACTCACCACGAGCGTACCCAAAGCAAACACCGTAGCCGACAGGTAATCATTCGTCGGCAATGAACCATATCGAAGCATGTGACCAACGAGTCGCGAGACGGCTGTCAAACGAATCATCAAACGATTCTCCATAATGTCGAATGGCCTTGGATCGATAATACCTCGTTTACGTGATTCACACCGTCCTTGATTATCCCGGCGAGCGCGCCGGCAAGGTAATTGACGCGGATAAAAATTTTCCCGCAGACCATGGTAGCCTACCACGCTACAAACTACGACGAATAGCTCACGTCGCAGCAATGGTCCGTGCCGCCGATTGACTCAGGCCACTACAAGTTTGAAGTCGTCGGTGAGGTCCCATCTCAGCGATTTAGCCTTGTCGAAGAACGACAGACGATTAATCAGCCAGTCAGGACAAACTACGTTGATTCAAAAGGTAAAGGTAACGTAGTCGTCCAAGACGCAAAAACCTGCATCCTGAAATTGATGAGGAAACCATCTGGCCCGAGTTCGTGCAGTTTGAATGCTTCGCCTGTCACCACGATCTGCGAGACCAAGGATGACGGAAAATACGAAAACCCCCGACGAACACGCGAGTCCGCCCGCCGCTGCGTAAATGGGGCGAGGTTAAACGATTTGGTTACGGCCAACGGTCGCGCTGAGTTGCTTGTAGCAATTTCAAGAGTCATTTACAGTTTGAGTAAAACCAACCAAGAATGTCGGAAAAGCGAATCCTCACGGATTGGCTAAAACAACGCCGGCGACGAATTCAATCGAAACACGAATTTTGTTGTCCCAAAAACGCCGACATAAGCCGTCAGAGTTGTGCGGCAAGGGGTTTTGTGAGTGATCATGGTAATGAAGTTTCGAATCATGGCAGGCCTGATGATTTTAGCTCTGTTTGCGTGGGCTTGGTCACTGCTAACACCTCGAGATACGCACGATCAGATGATCGCGCTGCTTGATCAAATCAAGCAGCGCACTGCCGATGAAAATCCGTATCTAGGCGATGCCGAATTGCACCGACTGGAAGCCGAGCTTCCGCTGATGCCGGAGGGCATGCAGCGTGTTCATGTGCAAGCGACCTTGGGTATGCACCAACTGCGTTTGGGAAAAACGGAAGCTGCGATCGATTCGTTTGAGGCAGTCTACGAAAGTCTGAATTCCTTGCCGGAGCGAGCGTTGACAGAACCCGTAAAATCGTACAAACACAAAGCAATCTTCTCCCTTGCCGTGGCACATCTCCGCCGGGGAGAAATTGAAAACTGTCGGCATTGTCAGACTGGCGAGAGTTGCATTCTTCCGATTCAGGGCGATGGGGTGCATAAGCGCACGAGTGGCTCCCGGGAAGCGATTAAACACCTCGAGGTCCTGCTGCGGAGTAATCCAAAAGATCTCGCCGTTCGCTGGCTGTTGAATCTCGCTCACATGACTCTCGGAAATTACCCGGACGAAATCGCGTCAGAGCACTTGATCCCGCCGGAGAGGTTCAAGTCAAATCGAGCGTTTCCCCGCTTTCAGAACATTGCATCTGCGGCGGGTCTGGACACGTTCGGTCTGGCCGGTGGAGTGATCATCGATGATTTTGATGGCGATCATTTTCTGGACGTGGTCGTCTCGGATTGGGACCCCGCCGCACAACTACGCTTTTTCCGAAACAACGGTGATGGTTCTTTCTCTGACTTCACTGAAGAAGCGGGGTTCTTGGGACTGCTTGGTGGCCTTAACCTGAAACAGGCCGACTACGATAACGACGGGGACCTGGACATCTTTGTTCTGCGCGGCGGCTGGTTGGGTGTAAATAGCGGCCACCCCAACTCACTGCTGCGCAATGATGGGCACGCCCGGTTTCGTGATATCACGTTCAACGCGGGGCTCGGTGAACTTCACTTACCGACCCAAACAGGTGAATGGGCGGATTTTGACAACGACGGCGACTTGGACCTGTACGTTGGAAACGAGAAAGTTCCCAGCCAGTTGTTCGTAAATACGGGGCGAGGCACTTTTGTTGACGTGGCCACAAGGGCTGGTGTCCAGAATAATGGGTTCACGAAGGGAGTCGCTTGGGGCGACTATAACGGTGACACGTTCCCCGACCTCTATGTGTCGAATTATGGGGGAGCCAATCGACTGTATCGCAACAACCAGGACGGGACCTTTACGGATGTCGCGCCAGAACGTGGCGTGACAGGCCCGAAAACAAGTTTTCCTGTCTGGTTTTGGGACTTCAACAACGACGGTGTGCTCGACATATATGTTTCTGCCTATTCACTTGGTATTGATAAATTCGTTGCCGATTTCCTCGATCTGCCACACGAAGGGGAAACCGATCACCTGTATCAGGGCGACGGCCATGGAGGATTTCATAATGTCGCGCCACAGCAGAATGTTGACCGTGTCACTCTTCCCATGGGCTCAAACTTTGGTGATCTCAATGCGGATGGCTACTTGGACTACTATCTTGGAACTGGCTACACCGACTACGAAGGCCTGATGCCAAACTTAATGTTCCTGAATCAGGCTGGGAACGGTTTCACAGACGTGACAATGGCAGGAGGATTCGGCCATCTTCAGAAAGGGCATGGCGTGTCCTTCGCTGATCTTGACAATGACGGCGATCAGGATGTCTTCATCGTGTTGGGAGGGTCCAATGCCGGCGATCCATTCACAAACGCATTGTTCGAGAACCCGGGGTTCAGTAATCATTCGATTGTCATCAAGCTGGTCGGCAAGCAATCAAACCGCTGTGGAATTGGCGCCAGAATTCTGGCAGAAATCAAAGAAAACGGCCGACGGCGATCGGTCTACAAATGGGTCAATAGCGGCGGCAGTTTCGGTGCGAATCCACTCCGCCAACAGATTGGCCTCGGCAAGGCCAAGAAGATCGAAGTCTTAGAAATCCAGTGGCCCACGACCGGCCGGACCCAGCGATTTCTAAATGTCGCGGTCGACCAGTTCATCGAGGTGACCGAGGGACGAACGAAGTTCCGCAAGTTGCCCTGGACAACGTTTAGACTTCGTCAGCGGAATGCGGGCCAAGATGATTCATTCGGTGAATGACTTCAAGCGGCTGTGTCACTGGTCAAATGGAAAACGAACGAATACACGTCACGAGCGTCTGCGTGGATGTTAATTGCTCCAAACAACCTGCGACAGAAAATCGGCTTTCGGATTTTTGTCCCGGAAGTAATCTCGGAAGCAAAAGTCCGAGCTCGCGAGAGGAGACAACTTAGCCGTGAGTTAACGCCGACAAAGGAACGCGCTAAACTCGGTGGACCACCACACTGATGTTGGATAATGGGCTACCGCTGGCGGATGAGGTCATGAGACCGGTTCCTTGCAGGTATCACGCCGACTCGATCGGCTCCAGCACCACCTTGGCGGCTTCCCCGCTTCGCACCAGATCGAGGCCCTCGTGCACTCTTTCCAGGGGCAACCGGTGCGTCACAATCTGGTTCAACGGCAACAGCCCTGTCTCGAGAATGCTGACCGCCGCCTCCATCGCGTGCTGCATCAGAAAGACGCCAAAGATTTGTAGTTCCTTACTGTTGATCGAATGCGGAGAGAACTGCACCTCTTCCACCTGCGTGCCCACAACCAAGACGCGTCCCGAAAAACGAACCAACTCAACCGCAAGCGGAAATACCCAACCCACCGCCTCAACCGATACATCGGCGCCGTCGTCATTGGTCTCAGCCAACACACGCTGCCGGACGTCCTCCTCGTTCGGATCGATCACGACATCGGCCCCACAGGCCAGCGCGACCTTGCGCCGTCGGGGGGCCGGATCGGAAACCATCACTTTCGACGCACCGGCCGCCTTGAACATTGCCACGAATAGCAGGCCGATTGGCCCGGCCCCCAGGACCACAGCAGATTCTCCGACCTGAAAGTTGATCTTGCTCATGCCATTCATGATCACGCCGATCGGTTCAAACAGAGCAGCCTGCCACATGGGAACGTGCTTGCTGATCGGATGCAGATGGTGGGCCGGCATACGCACGAACTTGGCCATGGCACCGTCCCACCACATGCCAGGTGTTCGCCCAAAACCCGGCAAGGGCGACTCGGGATTCGTGAACAGAGGAATGCACGCGTTGGGAAAACCGCGCACGCACATCTTGCACTTGCCGCATCCTGGATTTGGATCGACCACAACATGATCTCCAGGTTTCAGGCCCTTGACGCCTTTACCTATCGTTGCGACGCGTCCGGCGAACTCGTGCCCCATGATGACGCCGAGCTTGGCCGGGTGACCTTCGGGTCTGTCGATGATGTGCAGGTCGCTGCCACAGATCCCCACACCGCCGACCTCGAGGATGACCTCGTCGTCTCCTTGGAGTTGCGGTACCGGTCGCTCCTCGATCTCTAGACGACCTTTGCCCTTGAACACGGCGGCAGACATGGTTTCAGGCATCGTTTGTGACATATTCGACCTCTCTTCGTCGTTGGGCTGTGTGGGCCTTAACGCCAATACTTGTTCAGCACTGCTAACATCTTGTCCTTGGCCGTCTTTGCAAATTTGAGCGGGTCCCAGCTCATAAACTTAGGATCGTATATCTCGACTGAGAATGGCCCGTGGTAACCCATTCGGCACAGCGTCCCCAGCAGCGCCTCCGTCGGCACCTGCCCATCTCCCGGAAAGACACGCGTCGCATGTCCCACAGCCAGGTCTGCAACTGGCGAGTGCGGCAAGTCGTTCATGTGTACCAGCAGCAACCGATCCGCTCCCGCTTTCTCCAAAGCCTCCAGCGATGGATCAGCCACTTGAAAGAAGTGAAAGTCCAACAGCCAGCCAACATTGTCGCGATCAACGACCTCGAGCACTTCCATGGTGTCGGTGATCGTGTGCACGGGATACTGCCCGTTCAAGAACTCGTAGGCCAATTGTACATCGTATTGGGCCGCGATGTCCGAGGCCAGCTTCAGCCCTTTGATAATTTGGCGCTTGCCTTGCCGATGCGATATGTCCGACGTAATGCCATATGCGTTGACCACCACACATTCACAACCGATGGCACATGCGTTTCGCAGATACCATCGGGCTCTAGCGGCAAACTGCTGTTGGTCCTCACCCGGGCTCAGACATATTGGCTCGATCGCATTGATACTTAGAGGTTTCACGTTCGCCTCTGAAAAGAGCGCTTGCAGTTGCTCCACCGGTTGCTCACGCAGGAAAGCCTCCAGCTTCCAATGCCGCAACTCCAGATAGTCGTAGCCCAACTTGTCGGCAATGGCGATTTCTTGGGCTTGCCCACAATTCAAGCTGATTCCGTTCAGGCCCAGCTCCCACTTGCTCACGATATGCTCCGTATGAGATTTCGCCCGGCGTGCAGACCACCTTTCCTGCCACTAGTTCGATCCGGTATGATCGTGTAATTCTTCATTACCCGACATCTCCCAGAAAACGTTCGTCCGACTCTGCCGCCGGGCCATTTGAGTACAAAACTAACACGTTAGGGTGAGAAAAGGCACTCAACAAGGATTCATGCGACCCGAGTAGCCACCCGGCGCAACAACCTGCAACAGAAATTCAGATTTCGGATTCTTGTCCCAGAAGTGCTGCCGGAAGCGTAGCGACGCTTTTGCCAGTCAGTCTTCGCTGAATTCGTCAGTAGGGACCTATCTCAGCGATGTAACCTTGTCGTAGTCGGCTTTGGATTTCTGAAGGTCGCCTTTTTTTCTGTACGCGTTGCCGCGACTGATGTAGGCCCACGCGTAGTTTGGATCCAGTCGGATGGCTTCGGTACAATCCTTAATCGCCTTGTCGTATTCGCCTTTTTTGTTGTACGCGTTGCCGCGATTGATGTAGGCTCCCGCATAGTTTGAATCCAGTCGGATGGCTTCGGTACAATCCTTGATCGCCTTGTCGTATTCGCCTTTATTGGAGTACGCGTAGCCGCGACTGATATAGGCCCTCGCGCAGTTTGGATCCAGTCGAATGACTTCGGTGTAATCCTCGATCGTCTTGTCATACTCGTCTTTCTTGGAGTACGCGTAGCCGCGACTGATATAGGCCACCGCGTTGTTTGGATCCAGTCGGATGATTTGGGAGTAATCCTCGATCGCCTTATCATATTCACCTTTGTCCTGGTACGCGTTGCCGCGACTAATGTAGGCCCCCATGTAGTCCGGATCCAGTCGGATGGCTTCGGTGTAGCATGCAATGGCGGTGTCCATATCTCCGTGCTTGCGGTCGAAATCACGACCCTTTTTGTATTCAGTTTTCGCTTGCTCGTCTTGGGTAGAGTAATCTACTAAATCGTCCCATGTGGTGGCGGGCGCAGAAATATCAGGGGATTCATTGCCGCCGCATCCCGCGACAGCAGCTAGCAACAGGACTAGCACAACGCGATAGTTTTGGTGATACGGGTCCATAGATGTTCTAATGCAAAAGGAACCAAATTCGGCAACGGATGCGATTCAACGTATCGTCGGAGCAAAGGGAATGTAAATTGTTGCGACAGGTAGAAAACGTTTGCGATAAATTGCGTCCTGATGATAATGGTTGTAAGTGAACAGTACCCGAATTAGCACCTTTTTTTCAACGAGATACAGGCTGCGAAAAAAGCGATTTAAGTGAAAAGACTTCTAGTCCAGGGTTAAAATGAAAGTGCGGCGTGATGTCGTATGAGTTTGCTTGTTGCGATTATGAGTGGGTGTCAACGTCCGACGTGGGGAAGTGTCGGAACTGTGGTCAGACTTGGTTCTATCTTGACGGAAAACAAGTGCGACTTGAGCAAGAAAAACTGTCTCCCATCGAGCAGCGACCCGAGCCACCTGTTGAGTGTCCACCACCAGTCGATTCTGGCAATTGGCCTTCAACGTTTCCTAAATTAATTCACAGCATTCTCGCACCACTTGCCGAAGCGGGGAACTCGGAAGAAGCCGCAATTCAGCACGCCGATTCCTGGCTTGCAAAACACGAACGAAAAAAAGAAGGCGAACCGGCTGAAGGGCTAGAGCCTTTAGATCGTCCATGCCCAATGTGGCTGGAGCTCTTGGAAAGAGCTATATCCGTTCTGACGCGGATTCGCGAATATGAAAATCTTGCTGAACAGCTACAGACGATTCGGAATCGTTTCGAGTCGAGGGTATTGACTGGAGTCGACTTCCTAAAGGAACTGAAAGTCTGCCTGCAATCTGCCGTACCACCCGACGGACCGATAGAGACTGGCTTCCGGTATGCCGGGGAGTACTACGACGGCCTGTACAACAAGCCGTTGCGGCTGGTCAAGTACCTGTGGAAGCACTACAGGGAGACCTGTGATTTTGGCGAATTGGCCGAACCGGTTTGGGGCGACCACGCACTAAAAATTGACGCCGGCATGGTTGCGTCACATCGGCGCACCGCGAACAATTTTTTCAAAGACAAGAAGATACCGTTTCGTATCAAGATTGACCGACGGACGGTCAGAATTTCTTAGAAAAATCAAAAACGCCTGCGCCACTCAGTGCGAACCTGTGTAGAACAACAAAAAGAGCAAATGCTAGATTCGCCCTAAGTCCTTGGCTTATAAGTGCCCTCGGCAGGATTCGAACCCTAGATGTTTCCTGCGAGAAAATCGCAATTTCTGAAAGAGGCGGTGTGGAATCCGGTGCACTCGCTGCGGAAAATGGCCCTGTCGACCCCGATTTGCAATCGATCATTGAGCAGTGGGAAGACCTGTCCGAAGCAACGAAAGCTCACGTCGTAGCAATGGTCCGTGCGGCCAATGTCAAAGACTGACAACTACCGTCCTAGGTCTGGTTAGTCTTCATCAACAAGAAGATTAAGCACTGCACAGTTCAAATGGGAACGCTACCGCAATCGGAAAGTGCGAATTGCAACAATACTCTGCCAGCATAGTCTAAACGCGATAAAGCGGTGCAACAACACTCGCACCAGACGTCAGGTTGAAAGAAAGGCTATGGCTATGAGGTGGCCGAGATTCATGACTGCTCACCTTGCGCCCAAATCCGAACTCCTCCGTCAACCTCGACATGGACGTGGACGATGTTCGGGCGACAACACACGGGACAGTCTTCGACGTACTCCTGATCGACACCTGCCGCCACGTCAACAGGAACGACAATTACTTCGCCACAGGCATCACAGATGTAGGTGGCATCGTCCTGCATGTTCTACTGTTTCACTCCTTCGACGATGCTCAATTCCGTGTTCGTTGGAACGATCCGTAAAAGCTCGAAGCCAGCCTCATTGAAAATCGCTCGGTATTCAAATTCAGTTCGTTCTTTTCCACCCGGAATGAGAAGCATGACGAGATCGAGGAACTTGCCTGTGAACCGTTCGTTGCCGGGTGGAATGACGCTTTCGACGACGAGAATCTTGGAATTTTCGGGCATCGCTGAGTGGCAGTTGTGCAGAATGGTCAACGATTTCTCATCATCCCAGTCGTGGATGATGTGCCGCATGAGGTAGGCGTCTGCACCTTCGGGAACTGACTCGAAGAAATTTCCGCCGACCAACTGACAGCGATCCGAAACACCCGCCGCATCGACTTGTTCTTTGGCTCGCCCTACGACATGCGGCAAATCGTACAGAACGCCTTTCATCGTCGGGTACTGTTTCAAGATGGACGAGATGTTTGTGCCATTACCTCCACCGATGTCAGCCAAAACCTCAATACCAGAGAAATCATAGGCGTCGAGGACATCACCCGTTTCCCATCCGTGGATGCCCGTCATGGCTCCGTCAAAGATGCGGGACTTCTCCGGCTGCTCGCTCAAGTAATCGAATATCGGTTTGCCAAATACCTTATCGAAAGCGGTGTTGCCGGTCTGAATGCTATAGACGATTTCGGCCCATGCCTGAAACTGCTCGTCGCCGCTCATCAAAGCCAATGCCCGTTTCGATCCATCGACATCACTTCGCAATGGTTCGGCCAGCGGTGTCAGTGAAAACTCCTTCGGACTGCTCTCGGAAAAAATTCCAATGCTAGCCAACGCTCGTAGCAGCCGATAAAGAGCTTCGGCGTTGGTGGATGAGGCTTCGGCCAATTCATCGACGCTGCGAGGTCCATCGGCGAGCAGATCAGAGATTCCGAACTTCGCAGCCGCATAGATGGCTTGAGAAGTCCAATAGCCCGTTATCATTTGGTCGAGTTGTTGTTCGGGCGATGTTGCCGTCATTTCTTCCCTTTCTTGACGGTCTTGGCTTTCGTTTTCGCCTGCTGCATCTTCTTTTGCAGGTTGGCGAACTTCGTCGCCGGTGTTCTCGGCGTTTGTCGTTGATTCTTAGACATGGTTTGGTCCATCCTCTGCTTATGATTCATATAGTCTATTTCCATCTCTCACATCGCATTATATATTGATTAGCATATAGTCCAATTAACATACAATGCTGCTTGAGGATCTAGAAAAATGGAAAAAAATCGGCGGAAGACGATCGTGACCCAGTTAAAAAACGCAATTTGCAAAAGCGGATTGACGCATTACCGCATTGCGAAAGACGCTGGAATTTCCCCGTCGCAGATTGACCGATTCATGACAGCCGCTGGAGATTTACGATTTGCGACGGCCGCGAAAATCGCCGGTGCGTTAGGACTGACTTTGAAGAGCGAAACGGATATCGAAAGGCAGGTGAACCATGGGTCGCAGATCGACCGACTACTAACTTTGAAGAGCGAAACGGATATCGAAAGGCAGGTGAACCATGGGTCGCAGATCGACCGATTACTGATTTTGAAGAGCGAAACGGATATCGAAAGGCAGGTGAACCGTGGGTAGCATCACACGTTGCGAGGGCGGTCGGAAAAGAATTCAATTTTTCCGTGGTGATGGGAGACGCCGTAGTATCCGGCTGGGAAAAGTATCTTTGAGACACGCTGAATTCGTAAAAACGACGATTTGGAGACAAACGCCGCATCACGCGCAGCAGTTGTTACGGCGAACAGCTCTGTGGACTCCGAATTGCAATCAATCATCGAGCAGTGGGAAGACCTGTCCGAAGCGGCGAAAGCTCACGTCGTAGCAATGGTCCGCTCGTACCCTCGTATCGCCCACTGACGCCTCAACTCTGCCGAATCATGCACTTCTGATATCTGGCTAGACTGTGGACATCCGGTGTCAGAGGGGCCACAGAACAGGGTAAAGACACCGAAGCCCTTGCCATGTCCCCTTCCCAAATGTTCCGTAACGCCTGCCGTGCCGCTAGCCGCATGGATGGCCCGCACATCACTCAAACCTGTTGCCAGGTTTACGCCAGCCACAAGAGCTGCCGAGCGTTGAAGGAAAGCTCTTCGCGTCGTTTCCTCCGTCATGTTTAAAAGCTTCTTTGTGGCCATGGTCCGAAAATTGCAATCACGCAAGAAAGTCTCCCTGTAGTGCTTCCAATGGCTTCCACGCTATCCTTTATCCGAGATTTCCCATTTGGGTTGACCCTGAAACTGAGCCAGACTCGTTCATTATGGTTGGCCGACCTCTTTCGGAAATTTGACCTAGCCCCTTATCCCCTTCGCGTCTGCGTGGATGCTAATTGCTCCGAACGCCCTGCAACAGAAATTTGGCTTTCGGATTCTTGTTGCGGGAGTGCTGCCGGAAGCGTAGCGACTCTTTTGCCAGTCAGTCTTCTCTGAATTCGTGACGTTGGGCCCTATCTCAGCGCTTTAGCCTTGTCGAAGTCGCCTTTGTTTTTGTGCACCCAGCCACGAAAACTGTAGCCCTCCGCATTGTTCGGATCCAGTCGGATGGCTTGGGTCCAATCTTTGATCGCCTTGGCAGCTGCGCTTTTTGTGTTGTATACGTTGCCGCGACTGATGTAGAACAGGTGTAGAATGCCGCTTTACTACTACTTCAGTCTGCTCAATCTTCCAAATAAGAAGACTTCGACACCACACACGTACGGTACGGGCTGCGTTTTCTCAGCCGCGATCCAAAACAGCCCAGGCCACGGCTACGGCTACGGGCCAGTCAACATGCACACGAGGACGAATTTCTACTCCAGCCATACATGTTCAACGCACAACATTAAGGACGACAACCAATGGACGAAACTCGACAGTTGTTGAAAATCTTCGGAGTCGCCGTCACGGACTTTGAAGTGGATGCGGAAAAGCTAAAAAGTTCTGCGGAACAATTCACCGCCGATACCGACAAAACCGAAGTTACTGGCCACCTGAAAAATGTCGCCGAATTATGTCGCGAACTGAACACACGCTGGCTGCAAGTCACACAACGGGTCTTTGAAGCTCAAAATGAGCTACTTGCCCGCTGCGCGGAAGCCGCGGACAAGGCGTCGTGACAAAGAACCACAGCGACCGTATTCTGGAACACACACCAATCGAATTGTCCTAGCTTACATATTTTCTGATTTTCCCCCGGTGCGAAGCGCGTCCTCTACCTAAGCAAGGCTCATGCCGAACACGACCGGCACCAGGCACGGGAAGTATTTAACCACGTTCTTCCGGGGCTGTTCTCGCTACTGGCCGCCGGCGATACGCTCAGCGGCCGGGTGGAAGTGTATTCTCAGCCGGACCAAAGATCGTTATCATAACGACCGAGATGCTACCAGAAATCGATCAAGTTCAGTCTGTAGAAATCATCAGAGCCGTCTAGGTAGGGCAGCGCAGCACCCCTAAGTGAGATGGCTTTTAGACAATACAGCGCGCAAGATACATTTTTTTGAAAGCATTCCTACGGGCTTATGCACTGAGTGTGGCCCAGTCTGGCGACCTGATTTACGTACAACAGTTCCAAGAACTTATTCAGCGTCAAACGACACCTCGCTTGGCTATGTTGGCGAGCGATTTTGTGAGTAATCGTGGTGACCGGTTTGTTGGCGAAAACTGCGAACGAGAAATTTCGGATGAGAGGTCGTCCGATTTCTGAGGCGAGGCAATGACTTACAATGTGACCAAGTACACCAGTGCCTACGAAGATGGAAATCTGGATGACTATTCAGTCAATGAACTGTTCCAGCATCTCGTTGATACCGGACAAGTGTGGGAGATGGAAGCAAATTATGGCAAGAAAGCAGTTGAATTGGCGGAGACGGGGCGCATTACGCTTCCCAACTTTGGGTTAGACACGACCTACTTCTTCGGTCCTTAATAATACTCGATCGTCAACCGTTCTCCAGTGATATTCTTAATCGTCCCTGCCAACCTTGCCATCGCATGCTGCAAATACTGTCTTCACGTGATTAATCAGCACTGCTGTCAATTCCGGATCTTCAGGCGAAAGCCACGTGTTTGGGTCAAGCTCTCCTTGACGAGCCGCCATTACGATGGCTGCTAGAATGTGCTCGACATCAACGGGAAGTTGCGTCGGCTCTTCGAGCTTGCTGGCCAAATCGAAAAGCACATTTGCCAGAGCCGAATCAACGGTGGCCTGCCCCGACGTGGAAATCGAGATTCCGGGCACAACTTGTTCATCGTCACCATTATTCTCGCACATCAA
>Ga0310123_10001237_pt1 | contig 21527 bp, 17 predicted proteins | sample CB6_AW_1057_MG_FD_203505 | JGI IMG/M metagenome (GOLD analysis project Ga0310123, IMG submission 203505) | Marine microbial communities from Western Arctic Ocean, Canada - CB6_AW_1057 | ecosystem: Environmental > Aquatic > Marine > Oceanic | place: Canada: Western Arctic Ocean | collected... | reverse complement strand
CGCTGCCGTAGCACCCCAGGTCGGTCCATCCCAGGTCATCGATCAGGAACACGACCACATTGGGACGTTCCGCAGTCCGGCCGCACGCGGCCACGACCAGCCACAGCACCACGCTGACCAGCCGTCGCGGCATCACTTCCCGGTGTCCTCCGGGTCTTTCAACCGCTTGTCGAGATAGGCCGAGAGAGCAGTTCGGGCTGATGCATCCCACCCGCCGTCGGCCTCCAGGCCGCCGTAGACCCACGGCCGGCCGAACCGCGTCGCCGAGTACTCGACGACGATGTCACGAGGGGTCGCTCGAAAGGTCACTTGACCCTGGAACCGGTCGTCGGCCATTTCGACCGACACATCAACACCTCCGGTCAATTTCAGACCATCCACGCCATCCACACGCACCCCCAGGTCACCACTGGCGGTCTTGGCAGTTTTCGAGAGTCTTCGGGTCATCACTTCGATCCGGGCCGCCTCGGTCAACGCATCGGCCTTGGCCTGCCTGGCCACCTGTTCGGCCTCCTCCTCGGCCTCCTTGCGTGCCTTGGCTTCGGCATCGGCCTCCTCGGCCGCCTCCTTCTCGTATTGTCTCTCGGCCAACTGCACGGCCACCGTGTCACGAACCGTCGCCTCCCACAATTCCTTCAACACCGTCAACTTGGCGCCATCGATCAACGGTGTCGCCAACAGGTCGGACTCGTCGGTGAACTCGGCTCTGTCAAAGAACTTAAAGGCCACGCTGACCTGCTGCAGTTTCCACTGATCCTGTTGATACACCAGGCGACCGTTGTTCCGCACCAGGTTCTCGTGTTCTTCATCCTCGATCTTGATCGGGAACATGCAGGTGAAGGCAATTGTGGCAACCCGTGGCGAGCGAGTCTCGGCCGAGGCTCCGAACCGGAACGTCACCGGTTCCACAATTCGCCACACCCCCATGTCGGCCTCTTCCAGCGCCGTCTCAACCGCGGCAGCAATCTGTTCGACCTCATCCGACCGTCCGCTTCCGACTTCCGACTCGTCACCCTCGTCACCGGATTGCCCCGCGGGGGTACAGCCGGGCAACACCGCCACGAGGGCGATCATCCCGATCAGGGCGAAGAACAAAAGTTTGCACCGATTGAGGATCGGTAAGTTCGTGGTCAGGCTCACTTGTCGTCTCCGGTGAGCATGAACTCCAGGGCCTCGCGGATCACCGGCAGCAGGGCGCAGTTCCGCGGATCCGCGACTCCACCGGCACCCGCCTTCTCCGCGCGACCGGCTCTATCCTTGACTCCATCGACCGCCGAACGGGCAAACTGATTCCACATCGCATGCTGTTCCTCCCGCAACTTGATGCTCTCGCCCAGTCGCCTCTTTCTCAGCACCAATTGCTGCTCGATGGCCGCCGTGACCCGCTTCCACTCGTCCGTCGCCTGCTGAAACTCGCGCCACGCCGTGTCCGCCTTGTAAACACCCTTCTTGATATTCTGCCGGTGCAGTTCAAGAGCCGCCTGGTAGGCAGCGGCCTGTTGGGTCGTATGCCTGCGGCAGGCGGCCTGCCCATCGGCATCGTCGGGCTCGACGATTGCCACCGGAAGAAGCGGTGCCTTGGGATCTCTCGGAGCCGGTGGCAAAGACGGTTCGAAGACGAACACCTCCGGATCACGGTCGGTCGGCACCAGGGGCTTTCGGTCTCCCTTGGAATAGAACCCGGCACGGGGCAGTGCCTTCTCGGCGAGCTCACAGAGTTCGCGACTCGACATCAACCAGATCCCATCTCGGGCGACCACGAAGACCAGTACCCGGTTGCGGATTTCCGAATCGAACAGCGCGCGGCCCTTGGGTGACAGCGAACTCTCCATCACCGCAAAGTTGTAACCGTACAGGGCTCCATCCGGGTACAGCCTGGCGCTGCCCTCGGCCAGCCGATGCACCCCCGCCAGGGCTCTCATTCCCGCCCCGCCAATCGTCCGCGCATCGATCTTCGCCTGCTTGTTTCCGACCTGCGAAATCAATCCCTGTTCCAGTCGCAAGAGCGTCACCGCCGGCAGGATCGCGGTGGTCTTCTTGACAGCGGTCTGCATGTACGTGGCGACAGATTCGTTGAGTGCCTTGATTTCCGCCTCGCTGCTGCCGAGGAGCATCCTGAGGTACCCCGCCTCGCCACCACCGGCCTTGTCGGCTCCAAGGCCCCCGTAGGGATCGAAACCTGGCCCCGATTTCCCCCCCATCATCCGGATCGTCTTCGGACGATGCAGCGTCACCGTAAACGAACTGTCACGGCGAATGACTCGTCCCAGCAGGCCCCAGCGCATGCGGTTGTAGGCCAGCGTTGCTCGCGTTGGTGCCGCGCCGACAACGATCGAATCGACGGTCAACACCGCTCGTTTCGATCGTGGGCCGGTTTCAAATCCCAGTTCACCGGCCAGGATCACCTCGGGCTGGTACCCCCAGTGTCCGGTTGAGAGGTATCGCCGCTTGGCCTGCTTCGAGACGAAATACAGCGGCCGTTCTCCCTGGGGCTTGCCACCGGCCAGTGTCCGGGCGGCAGTTCGTTGCTGTGCGATCCACCCGGAAAGCTGTTCGAGCATCACGGCCGGCACCCGCACCTTCAGCGACTTGTCGTTGCCGGGCCAGACGGTCATCCCGACCACTTGCAGCGAGTCGATCAACTCCTCGCCGCCCTTGTCCGGGATTTCCCAGAAGCAGTCCTGCGCGGGACTCCAGGTCAAGATCACCTGCGACCCGTTCCGTCCGCCAATCTCGGCAACCGCCGCCTTCACCTGGGCCGCCGTCTTCAACAGCACAGCCGCCGCGGCGGTCGACTTCCGGTTTCCGGCCACCGTCTGTGCCATCCGCTCTCCGGCCAACCGCTGACGCTGCTGCAGAGCCTTCTCGGACACTCTCAGGTGGGCGTGGTACCTGGCCAGGTCCAGCAGGCGGCTCCTGGGAGATGTCGACTTCAGAGGCATGACCAGGGTCGCACGGTCGAAGTCGGCCTGCGACATCGGGACCAGCCGCTCCAGAGCTGCCTCATCGTCCTGTGCCAGTTGGAGAACTTCAATGAACTCGTCGGCCGATCGGGTCAGCCGTGCAACTCCAATCCGGCGAGCATCAGAAGCCGTGACGCCAAGATCGACGTACCGTGGTGCGGCGGGATCAAGATCGACGAACTCCTGCCCAACATTTTCGAGTTCGAGACGGACCTTAGTGTGCCGATCCAGCAGGTCATCGATTCTCACGCACTCCCTGGCCACGACCGAGCCGTCTCCGAGTTCCTTCGCCGTGGACTTCAATTCACCTCGCCGCTCGGCCAGCCCGCCATCGTCGGCCGCCTGTGCGTCGGACACCCACGCGGCAGCCCGATCCAGGACTCGCCCGGCAGCGTCCAGCCGCAGCGCCCGCTTGAAATGATCGCCTCCCTCGGGCAAAGCCACCGGCTGGGGCGGCGGAGCCGATGAATCATCATCTCCAGGACCGGCCAACAGGAAAACCGCCAGGCCGCCCCCGCCCAACAACAGCAACAGGCCAACGCTCAGCAGGACCCACGGCCACTTCCTTCCACCGGACGACTGCGAGGATGGGCGGAACGTGGACTGGGTCGGAGAGAGCGGACGGCGGGCTTCCTGCTCGTCGATCATCTGATCCCATTCCGAATCGGCCACAGCAGAAATGTCCTCCACGGATGAAATCAGAAATCGGGCCAACTCATCCCACTCGGTTGCCGGTCGCCACGGACCGTCCTCCGACTCACCCACGAGGTCAGTTTTCCGCAGTCGACCCGATTCGGCGTGTTGACGAAGAACCACCAGGGCGGTCGGCCCGACAATTCGCTGTCCACGCTTCACGTAGAACGACCTGGCCATCCCAACCGACTCCCTAGGGTGACTCGCTCAGTGCAAGGTCGCGATGCTCTTGTGTCCTGCGTTTCCACCTGGCCTCGAGACTCCTGACCCGATCGGGATGTTTCGCAGCCAGGTCGTCCGTTTCGGTCCGGTCGGTCTTGAGGTTGTACAGTTCCCACGGCCCGCCCTTGGGGGAAACCAGCTTCCAGTCTCCGGCTCGAATCGCCCGGTGGCCGTCGTGAAACCACCACAGGTCCGGCCGTTGGACCGAGCCATCCCTGGCCAACACCGGAACCAGGCTCCGACCGGGTGCTCGCGGCGCATCGGCCGGCAAACGGCTCGCTCCGGCCAACTCGAGAATCGTCGGGACCACGTCGATCACGTGTCCGGTGTTGTGCCGCAGTTCGCCGCGGGCCGCGATACCCCTGGGCCAATGAGCGATCAACGGCGTGGCGCAACCTCCCTCGTGGACCCAGGTCTTGTGACGACGAAACGGGGTGTTGCAGACAGTCGACCAGCCCGGGCCCAGGCAAAGGTGGGTGGCGGCTGATCCGGGTGCAGCCGCCGAATCGTGGCCGTCATTGCGGACCATGATCTCCGAACTGCATCCGTTGTCCGAAAGAAACAGCACCAGGGTGTTGTCGAAGGCCTTCATCGCCTTCAACTGTCCGAGCACCCGGCCGATCGCACGATCCATGCAGTCGATCATCGCTGCGTGGATCGCCATCTTCGTCGACTGAAACTCCCGCTGCTCATCGGTCAGGTCTTTCCAGGGAAGCGGCCGATTGACTTCGCCGGAGCCCAGGATTTTCAACGCATCCGGAAAGTGATACGGCGGCCCGAGATCCCGCTCGACCGGCGAGAGTTTCGCCGTGATGATCCCCAGCTTCCGCACCCGCTGATAACGCTCGGCCCGCACCAGTTCCCACGACCGACGGTACCGCTTCCGATACCTGGCGATGTCGGCCGGTAAGGCGTGCAGGGGAAAATGCGGTGCGGTGAACGCCAGGTAATGGAAAAACGGCTGCTCGGAGTGGTTGGTGGCGTGGTCCCGCAGGCACTTCACCGCGTGATCGGCGATTGCATCGGTGGCGTAGTACCCCGAATCTCGCTTCACCGCCGGCAACCGCCTGTCATCCTCGAAAAGCACACGGGGGCTGAAAAACCGCCCCTGGTCGCCGACGTAGTAGGACCGGTCGAAGCCGTTCTTCAGGGGCATGCCGTCGATGTGCCACTTGCCCGAGTGGTACGACCGGTAGCCGGCAGGCTTCAACATCACCGGCAGCAGCCTGCCGAACGACGGCCGGCGCCCGGGAACCCCGGTGCGGATCCCCCTGGGCAGATCGGGCAGCTTGTCGCGACGGACCTGTTGAGCGTAGTAGCCGGTCAGGATTGCCGCCCGTGTCGGCCAGCAACGCGCCGTGTTGTAGAACTGGGTGAACCGCAAGCCGCCACGAGCCAGCGAGTCGAGATGAGGAGTCTCGATTTCTCCGCCGTAGCAGCCCAGGTCCGAGTAGCCGAGGTCATCAGCGAGGATGACCAGGACATTGGGACGCGACTCGGCGGCATCAAGATCTGAGAGCATCAACGCGATGCACGCTGCCACCGCCAGCCACCACAGCTTCCAAGCAGGCATCTTGCGTCGCCCTATGCGTCTTCGACCCAGACCGCGGTGCCATAGGCCATCATCTCGGCCGCACCGCCCATGATCACCGACGTCTGAAACTGCACGCTGATGATGGCATTGGCCCCCAGGGCCACGGCTTTTGCTTTCATCCGGTCCAGGGCCTGCTCTCGACTCTCGGCCAGCAACTTGGCGTATTCGACCACCTCGCCACCGACGATGTTGCGGAGCCCCGCCATGATGTCCTTGCCGATGTGACGGGCCCGGATCGTATTCCCCGAAACCAGGCCGTAGGTCCGGACGACCCGCTTGCCGGAAATCTGTGGGCTGGTGACCATCAGGATCTCATCCGCCGCCGAGGCAGCCGCTTCCACCTCTCCAGACATGATCTAGTCCTTTACGTCAGTGTATTTGTCGGTCTTGGCCGCCTTCATCCGCTGCAGAAGCACCGTGACGAACAGGATCGTCGTTCCGACCACAACCGCCGGCAGGCCGATCTTCAACCACCATGGTTCGTCTTTTCCCAGGATCACCTCGATGGACACCCAGTAGGCCCCGACTCCATACAGGCAGATCAAACCCACGATCACCAGGATCTGGCCAATCCCCGCTGCCCGGCTGACTGCCGAATCAGCAGGCTGTTCCGCATCACTCATCATGTTCTCCCGCTGACCGTTGAGCCGGTCACTCCACCTGACTCAGCATACACCAATTCGGCATCCGTGATCTTCTCTCAAACCGACGCCGCCGGTGACGACTTCCGGTACGATCTCTACCGATAATAGCCCGCCCGATCAGACCGATGCGAGAGCCTCTCAAATGAAACGTCGCCTTTTTCACCTTTGTCTGTTCTTCGCAACGACGCTTCGGGTATTGCCCTGTGCAGCGGCCGACCCACCGAAAGTCGCCGGCCCCTACAAGCTGCTGGCCGCCGATTTCACCGGCAACGGACACCGAGACCTGGTGATCGGCTTTCACGACCTCGGGCTGCTGGCCGTCGCCCAGGGCAACGGCCGCGGCCGGTTTGTCCACCGGGCGATCACTCCGATCCAGCCGGCCACGGGCAAGGGCTTCGTCGACGGGTCGTACAACCTGGCCACCGGTGATCTCGACGGCGACCGACGACCCGACCTGGCCGTCGGCTGCCGAGGGCACTTCGTACTGATCGCCCGGAACCAGGGAGACGGGCGATTCGAGCCCCGGTTACGGCTTCCGACCGAAAGCGCTGCCAAGGGAGTCGCGCTGGCCGACCTCGACCGCGACGGAAAACTCGATCTGCTCTATACCGGCCGTGGCACCGGCCGCACGGATGACACCAAGACCGGACGCCTTTACCTCCGACAGGGCCTGGGCAAGTGGAAGTTCGGTGACGCGATCACTCTCGAAGCCGGCATCTCGGCCTACTACGTCGAAACCGCCGACCTCAATGCCGACGGCTTCCTCGATGTGCTCGTCCCCAACGAACTCGGGCGAACCGCCTCGTACTGGATCAACCCCGGCCGGACCCTGTTTCGATCCAAGTCGCAGCTCAAACGCCGGGTGGTCAACGTCTCCGGTTTCCGCATCAACGACGTCCGAGCTCGCGACTTCACCGGAGACGGCCATCTCGACATCCTGACGGCCAACTGGTCTTCCTCGACCGTCTCGCTGTTCCCCGGCCACGGCGACGGATCATTCGGTGCCGAACGGTTGATGCCCGCCGGCAAGCACTGCGTCTTCTTCGCCGTCGCCGACTTCGACACCGACGGTGACCTCGATTTCGCCGTCACGCACTGGACCGAAGACTTCGCCAGCGTGTTTCTCAACAATGGCAAGGGGACGTTCCCTCCCAAGACCGACTACAAGACCGGCCTGGGCAACTACGGCGTCCTGGCCTTCGACGCCAACGGCGACGGTCACGTCGACTTGGTCACGGCCAACTACCGTCACCGCAGCACGTCGCTGTTGGCCGGCAAAGGTGACGGCACATTCGCCAAGGCGGTGACCGTCATGCGGAGTTTCAAGTCGACGGCCAGCGGATTTGCAGTCGACCCGCCCTCGCGGTGACCTAGAGCGTCCACCCCTTGCGGTACTGCTTGTGGACGTACTGGTTGAGTTCGGGGGCATTGCGGATCTTCATGTTTGATCCGTCCCATTCGAGTCGTCGGCCCGGGGCGCGTTGTGCCAGCACACCGAGCAGGACGGTCTCGGTCAACGGACCCGAGTAACTGAAGTTCGAGACGGCGGTGCCGCGGCCGCGGCAGGCCTGGAGCCACTCGAGGTGGTGACCGGGCGAACGGGGCATCGTCTTCCTGACCGCACGCGCCGCATCGATCAGGTCACCCGGCAGCAGTTGCGGCATTCCGCCGTGCGACCCATGGTACATCTTCCCCTTCGTACCGACATACAGCACACCGTTGCCCGGCAACGATTGACCGGCCGGCATCTCGGCCGGAGTCGGGGGCATCAGGCCACCCTCGTACCAGGTCATCTTCACCGGTGGCCGTTTTCCCCTCGCGGGAAACTCGTAGTAGATCGTCGCGGCAATCGGATAGGTCTCGAAGTTCGGCTTCCCGTTGATCTCCAGGCCGTCATGTGTGCAGACGGCTTCAACGGCGGTCGGGCTGCCCAGCTCCAGGGCCCAGATCGGGTGATCGACGATGTGGCAACCCATGTCGCCCATCGCCCCGGTCCCGAAATCCCACCAGCCCCGCCATTTGCTCGGGCAGTAGGAGGGGTGATACGGTCGCGGCCGAGCCGGTCCCAGCCAGAGATCCCAGTCAAGAGTCGCCGGGATCGACGGACGGTCGTCCGGGCGGCCGATGCCCTGCTTCCAGTACTTGCCGGCCCGATCGGTCCAGACGTGCACCTCGCTGACTTCGCCGATCACTCCCGCCCGGATCCACTCGTTGGTCAACCGGGCCCCTTCTGTGGCATGACCCTGGTTGCCCATCTGCGTGACCACGCCGTGCCTGGCCGCCGCGAGAGTCAGTTGGCGTGCTTCGAAGATCGTGTGAGTCAACGGCTTCTCGCAGTAGACGTGCTTGCCTCTCCGCATTGCCGCCATCGACGCTACCGCGTGGATGTGGTCGGGAGTCCCCACAGTGACGCCGTCGATGTGCTTGGCCTCCTTGTCGAACATCCTGCGGAAATCCCGGTAGACCCGGGCCTTGGGGAACCGCTTGAAGGTCCCCGCCGCATGGGCGTGATCCACGTCGACCAGTGCTACGACGTTGGCCCCATGGGCCGCCATCTGGTTGATGTCGCCGCCGCCCTGCCCGCCTGCACCGATCGCCGCCAGGTTGACCCGCTCGCTGGGGGCCTGGTGTCCGACACCACCCAGCACATGCCGTGGCACGATGGTGAAGGCGGTTGCTGCAGTGGCTGTGGATGTGACGAATCGGCGGCGAGTGAGTTCACTCGGACATGTCTGGTCGGTCATGGAGGTTTCCATCGGTGTGGATGCTGACAGGTATCAGTATGTGCAATCCCGTCTCGAGTTTCACTGCGTTGGTCTCCAGGCCGTCCCGGCGATCCTCGTGTGTGAACCCGGCCACACCGTGGCCGACCCGATCATCCGCTGGGCTTCTCCAGGATCACGACGTCGTCGCCGACAACCGTGAGCGACGCCCCCCAACTTTCCGCAAGCCACTCGAACGTCTCCACCGCAAAGAAGCAGACGTGGGTCGGATCGTTCTTGTAGTGCCACCACGAAAACGCCTCCTGGTCAAGCACTCGCTTCGTCATGATCCCCAGCACTCCGCCGGGAACCAGGCACCCCCACAGCCGTTCCAGTTCCATGCGGGGCCGGTGCAGGTGCTCGACGACTTCAGAGGCCGTTATGAAGTCGTATTCCCGTTCGAACACCGCCGGGCCAGGGGCATAAAACGGATCGTACAGCGACACGGTGTGACCGTCTTCTTCGAACATCACCGACAGAGTGGGACCGGGGCCGGACCCGAAGTCGAGTCCACGATTCGCCGAACACAACTTCGCGGCCATCGGTTCAAACAGGCGAGACAGGAAGCGGCGATAACCGGGATCATCCGGTGAATTCTGATGCCGTTCGTAGACGGCCCGCTCATCAGCCGCGGCCAGAAAAGCCTCGGGATGCACGAACACCAGCCCACACTTCGGGCATCGATAATACTGCCGGCCATCGTCGTGGAACGGTCGACTGTCGGTCGTCTCGCACAATCGACATGACAACGGTGACCGTTCCACACCCACAACTCACCCCGACACTAGAATTCCGACGTCACCGCCAGTCCCGGCCGAACGAATCCCACGTTAGGCAGCCGGGTCAGGACAATCCAGTTCCATCGACATCCGCCCCGACGTCTCGACAACCGATACCCCGACTGTTCGTCGAACCAGAACCGGACGTTACGATAGACCGGGCCACCGTTCGTCGAGCTGGTTTGACATGAACCGTCTTGTGCTGCCGTTGTTTGTCGCAAGTTGCCTGTGTGCCCCGTGGGACCTCGAGGCCGCTGAACCGAACAGTGGCGAGAGGGTCCGCACCAGCGGTGGCCAGTCAGACGAGTGGACCAACCGGCGGTACCAGCCGGCCAACCTCTGGGCCTACCGCCCCGTCCGTCGACCGGCCCCACCTGAAACGGCGGCACACCCCGTCGATGCATTCCTGGGGGCGCGGCTCCCACGCGGCCTCACCCCGGCACCGCCGACCGACCGCCGGACGCTGATCCGCCGTCTCAGCTTCGATCTCACCGGACTGCCCCCCACTCCACAGGCCATCGACCGATTCCTGGCCGACGACCGCGGCGACGCCTATCACCGCCTGGTCGATCAGCTGATCGATTCGCCCCGTTACGGCGAACAATGGGGACGTCACTGGCTGGATGTTGTTCGTTACGGCGACACCGGTGGCTTCGCCAACGACTTCCTCCGCCCCAACGCCTGGCGTTACCGCGACTATGTCATCCGGTCCTTCAACGACGACAAGCCCTACAACCGGTTCGTACGCGAACAGATCGCCGGTGATGAACTGACACCACGAACACCCGAACACCTGGTCGCCGTCGGCTTTCTGAGAATGGGTCCCTGGGAACACACCGGAATGTCGGTGGCCCGCATCACGCGGCAGTTCTTTCTCGACGATGTCACCAACTCGGTCGGACAGGTATTCCTCGGACATGTGCTGCGGTGTTCACGGTGTCACGACCACAAGTTCGATCCCGTGCCAACACGTGACTACTATTCGATCCAGGCGGTCTTTGCGGAGACGAGGTTCGCCGAGATCGACGCCGCATTTCTCCTCGAAGAGAACACAGACGGATTCGACGCACACCGCAAGTACCACCGGCTGCGAACCGAATCGAACAACCGGATGATGGCCTCGCTGCCCAGTCAACGGGTCACCCCTGACGACTTCGGCCGTCACCGGCTGGGCCGCAAGTGGAAAGTGCTGTTCAACTGGGCCACCGACCGATACCGCCCGATCGCCTTCTCGGTCTACAACGGCCCCGGCAATGTTGGCCGCCGAGTTTTCTCGCGGCTGAGGAAACCAGCTCCGCAGTCCCGGGCCAAGAGCCGGCCCGACAGAACATCGATCCTCGACGGGGGCGACGTTTTTTCGGCCGGCGACCCGGTCGTCCCCGGCGTGCTCTCGGCCACGGGCCTGGCCGCCACAATCCCCGGCTCGTTCGACGGCCGTCGTACCGCACTGGCCGACTGGATTACCCATCCCGACAACCCGCTGACCGCCCGGGTCATCGTCAACCGGGTCTGGCAGGGTCACTTCGGCCGAGGACTGGCAACCAACCCGAACAACTTCGGCGCCACCGGACAACCACCGACTCATCCCCTGTTGCTCGATTGGCTGGCCTCGGAGTTCGTCCGCCGCGGCTGGTCGATCAAGTCTCTGCACCGACTGATCGTCACCTCGGCGGCCTATCAGCGTTCGAGCACTCATCCGGACCGGAGCACACTGGTCCGTCTCGACCCGGACCGCGACAGTTATTCGGTCTTCCGACCGCGTCGGCTGGCGGCCGAAGAACTTCGTGACGCCATGCTGGCCGTCTCCGGTGAACTCAATCCCCGGGCGGGGGGTCTCCCGGCCCGCCCGGACATGAACCTCGAAGCGGCGCTCCAACCGAGAATGATCATGGGGACTTTCGCCCCCAGCTATGTCCCCGATCCCCTGCCGGCCCAGCGCAACCGCCGCACGATTTACGCCCTGAAACTGCGCGGCCACCGGGATCCGTTCCTGACGACCTTCAACCAGCCCGGTCCGGACGCTTCGTGCGAGCGGCGCGAGACGTCAAACGTAACCCCGCAGGTCTTTGCCCTGTTCAACGGGCAGGAGTCCTCCGACCGGGCCCTGGCCCTGGCAGCCCGGGTGCTCGAGACAGTCGACTCCGACGCCGACGCGGTCCAACTCGCCTTCCGGCTGGCCTTCGGCCGCAGGGCTGTCCCCGCAGAACACCGCGCCGCGTTGGCACACTGGAAGAACTCGACCGTCGACCAGGCCAACCCGCCGGCCCACCGGCAGGAATGGCCCATCCAGATCACTCGACGGGCCAACGAGGAGAATACCGGTGAGCCCTTCACGTTCACCGAAACGCTGTTCGAATACCGGGACTACGTTCCCGATCTTCAGCCCCACCAGGTCGATGCCCGCACTCGGGGCCTGGCTCAGTTGTGCCTGGTCCTGATCAACTCCAACGAGTTTCTCTACGTCTACTGACACTCCCGGTTCCTCCACTTGTTCGTCGGATTCCGCACGCCGTGACCCGCCGCGATTTCCTTCATGATCTGTACGGCCTGGGAGCCAGCCTGGGCAGCATCGCCCTGACCTCGATGCTCTCATCCGCCCGCGCCGCCGCACCGCCCCGGCCGCACATCTCACCGGTTCGGGCCAAACAGTGCATCTTCCTTTATATGGAGGGTGGGCCCTCACACCTGGACACGTTCGATCCCAAGCCCCGGCTGGCCAGGCTCCACCTGAAGGAATTCCAACGGGGGGGTGAAGAACAGAGCGCGATGAGTTCGGGCAAGAGGTACTACGTCCAGAGTCCCTTCTCGTTTCGACAGGCCGGGAACAGCGGAGCCTGGATGAACACCCGCTGGGAGCAGTTGGCGGGTGTCGCTGACGAGATCTGTTTCTACCGCGGCCTGCAAGGACTGTCGGTCAACCATCCCACCGCCAACTACCACGTCAACACCGGCAACCGCTTCGGGGGTGACCCCGCGCTGGGTGCCTGGGTCAACCTGGGACTGGGAACCGAGAACTCCAACCTCCCGGGCTTCGTCGTTTTGCCCGAACTGTCCTACCCGCAGGGCGGCCCCGCAAACTGGTCCAACGGGTTTCTTCCCACCGGTTTCCAGGGAACGGCACTACGGCCGCAGGGATCACCCCTGCTGGACATCCGGCCGCCGGCCACGATCGGCCGCACTCAACAACGCCGCAACCTCGACTTCCTCGGCCAGCTCAACCGCCGCCACGCCGAACAGCATCCCCAGCATGACGAGCTCGAAGCCCGCATGCAGAACTACGAACTCGCCTTCCGCATGCAGACCCAGGTGCCCGACCTGGTCGACCTGTCCACCGAGACGAAGGCGACCCAGTCGTTGTACGGAATCGGCCAGCCTCGCACCGACAACCTCGGACGCCGCTGCCTGCTGGCACGGAAACTGGTCGAAAAGGGTGTCCGCTTCGTTCAGTTGTACGCCAGCACCTGGGACAGCCACGACTACATTGCCAAGGCACACGGGTCGTTGATCGACAGTGTCGACCGGCCGATTGCCGCCCTGGTCACCGACCTCAAGCAACGCGGTCTGCTCGAAGACACGCTGATTGTCTGGATGGGAGAATTCGGACGCACCCCCGACAACGGCATCCGCGGCGGCATCAAGTACGGACGAGACCACAATCCCAACGCGATGGCCGTCTGGCTGGCAGGGGGCGGGGTCCGGGCCGGACACACGGTGGGAGCGACCGACGAGATCGGGGCCAGGGCCGTCGAAGTGGTCCACCCGATACAGGACCTGCACGTCACCCTTCTGCGACTGCTCGGGCTCGACGATGACCGGCTGACATTCTTCCACGCCGGTCGGTTCAAGCAACTGAGCCAGTTCGGAGGTGATGTGATCGAGAAGCTGATCGCCTGAACAGGCTACTGCACCTGTTTCCACCCCTGCCGCTCGGCCAGCGACGGTCCGCTCGGAGGCGGCGCGAACGTCCAGAAGTAGCACAGGTCTTCGTCACCGGTGTTGAACGTCTGGTGCTCGACTCCCTGGGGAATGTAGACGACCATCCCCTTGCGGACCGGAAACCTGTCGTCACCCAGCCTCAGGATGCCCTCGCCGCTGACCACGTAATAGATCTCCGACGCATCCGGATGAATATCGGTGTCGCACTCTTCGCCGGGATGCAACCACCACAGTCCGGCCGCCATATCCTGGGCATCGCAACTCTCGGGTGAGATCAGCCCCTGGACCTCGCGTGAACCGTCCAGCGCTTCGAAAACCGGAAATTGCCCGGGATCGATGACACAGCTCTCGTAATTGGACATTGTCGTTCCTTGGAGAAGACATGACGTGACGGGGCCGTTCAGACCAACAGTGCCCCACCGTTGACGTGCAGGGTGGCTCCGGTGATGTAGCTGGATGCCGGAGACACCAGGAACACGACCGATTCGGCCAGTTCCCTCGGGGTCGCCTGCCGTTTCAGCAGGGCCGCCTCGGCGTATTGCGCGCGGGCCTCGGGACCGAAACTCTCGAGCATCGGCGTGTCGATGGACCCGGGAGCGATCGCGTTGACCAGAATGCCGTCCGCGGCCCCCTCCTTGGCCAGTGACTTAGTCAGGGCAATCAACCCCGCCTTGCTGACGCCGTAGGCGGGGTGCACACTCACACTGCCCAGGAACGCACCGACCGACGAGATATTCACGATGCGCCCGTGTTGCCGGTCCCGCATGTGATTCCAGACGGCCCGGGAACAGTGGAACGCCCCGTTGAGATTGACATCGAGCACCCGCTGCCAATTTTCTTCGGTCACCTCCGACCACGGGACCACCGGGGCAATGCCCGCGTTGTTGACCAGGATGTCAATGCGTCCGAACCGATCGTGCACATCCGAAACGAACCCGCCCACCGCGTCCGCATCGGCCACATCGAACCGCCCGGTCATCAGCTCCGCATCCAGTCCCGACAGTTCACACTCAGCCACGTCGATCACCGCCAGGCCGGCCAACCCCGCCTCGGCAAACAATTCGACAACCGCTCGCCCGATACCCGAGGCCCCTCCCGTGACCACGGCGACCTGGCCCTGTAATGGTGCGGATGCGGTCATATAGAGCTGCCGACAAGTTTGCCGTCTCCGGGCGAGACAACATTATTCATCCAGAGAAAATCCACCACCAGCCTCACCGGTTGCCGTGGTTGTCGTCGTCGTCGTGGTGGTGGTGGTCGTCGTCGTCGTCGGCCTGAACACTCGCCAGATCGCCCATGGGGAACCATAGACAATCCCGGCAATCGCTCCGGCGAAGGTCGCCTGCAGGACATTGGCTCCACCCATCCCTATACCAATCAACGGGATACCCAACGTCAGGTAGGCCACGATCACCCCGAAAACAAGTCCGGTCCGCCACAGCTTCCAGACCAACACCGCCACCAGCCCCGGCACGACCAGGGACGTCAGAAACTCGGTGCCGCTGAACACCTTGTCCGTTGAAAACAGCTCGACGACCGACGACCAGGCCAACCCCGTTGCCAAACCAGTCAGCAATCCGCCGGCAAGCACATCGCGACCCGTCGTTCGCCTGGCCCGGCTTTTCTCCGACATGCCGCCCTTCTTCCCTGTTCAATCCCCAACCAACAGGCCATCCCGGCCGATTGTAACGCAGACAGTCAGGCCGAGGCATCCTGGTCGGCATTCCCCGCGAGTATCCCTTCCGGAATTCCCGGCTCGCGGCGGTCCTTTCCAGGCGATCGCCGTGCAACAGCGAGGTCGGTTGTGCGAGAATCTCGGCGGCCCACTCCCCAGCCGGGACATCACGACTCGAAAGGATCACAGATGACCACCGAGAATGCCCCCCGCCTGCCATTCGGCGCCGAGGACCTGAGACTCCCCGACGAGCTGCGCGGTCCGTTGCGGGACCACCTGGCGGCGTTGAAGGACAACTACCTGCAACGGGGCTGGGGGATGCGGGTCGGCTGGGGAGAGCGACCGGCGTTGATCGTCATCGACATGGCCAGGTACTGGCTTGACCCCGAACTCCAGATCGGCAGCAACCTGGACAGCGTGATGGACGCGACCTGCCAGGTCCTCGGGGCTTCCCGCCGGGCCGGGTTGCCGATCTTCTTCACCTCCCTGGCCTGGGACCCGGCCGACCCGCCCAGCCCGCAGAACCGCAAGCTTCAGTGGACGGTCCCGGAGGGCGATGCAGCCGAGTTGTTTGCGCTCGATTCAAGACTCGAGCATCGTCCCGACGAGAAGATCGTCTACAAGCGGTATGCGTCAGCCTTCAAGGGAACCAACCTTCACGAGATGCTGACATCGCTGTCGATCGACACCCTGATCGTCACCGGCATCAGCACCAGCCACTGCGTTTATGCGACGTGTCGCGACGCGGTCGACAGCTTTCGCGTGATCGTCCCTGGCGAGGCCATCGGAGAACGATGCGAGTTGATGCACGAGGTGAACCTGCTGGACATCGACATCGACCTGGGCGACGTCACCCCGGTCACCGACGTGGTTGCACACCTCGACGGGCTCTCCGGCTGAGCAGTCTGTCGTACACCTGCTCGCACGAGGCTCGTTCGGCTGACCGAATCCACGTATGCCTCAGGCAATCAGGTCGGTCATCACGTGCCCGTGCACATCGGTCAACCGGAAATCCCGGCCCTGGTACCGATAGGTCAACCGCTTGTGATCGATGCCGGCCAGGTGCAGGATCGTGGCATTCAGGTCATGGATGTGCATCGAACCGGGTGTCCATTCCTCCCGGCTGGGCTGCGGGTCCATCGGCTGGCCGTCGGGGTCGGCGATGTTGTACGCGTAGTCGTCGGTCCGCCCGTAGGTGATCCCCGCCTTGATGCCACCACCGGCCATCCAGACGGTGAAGCATCTCGGGTGGTGGTCGCGACCGTAGTTGGTCTTCGACAACCCGCCCTGGCAGTAAGAGGTGCGGCCGAACTCACCGCCCCAGACAACCAGCGTCTCGTCGAGCATGCCACGTCGCCTCAGGTCCTTGATCAATGCGGCACATCCCTGGTCGACGTCACGGCACTGTGACTCGTGCTCGCGGGGCAATCCGCCGTGGGCGTCCCAGCCACGGTGGAACACCTGGATGTTGCGGACACCGCGTTCAGCCAGTCGACGAGCGTTCAGGCAGCACGCCGCAAACGATCCCGGCTGGCGAGCCGCTTCGCCGTACAACTCGAACGTCTCTTTGGACTCCTGCGAGAGATCCATCAATTCGGGCACCGACGACTGCATGCGGTAGGCCATCTCGTGCTGCTTGATCCGGGCCAACACCTCGGGGTCGGCGAAACGCCTGTGCTGTTCGCGGTTGAGCAGTGCCAACGTGTCGAGTTGAGCCCGCCGATCCTGGCGGGCCACACCGGCCGGATTGCTGAGATACAACACCGGGTCGCCCTGGCTGCGCAGCAGGATGCCCTGGTGATCGGAGGGCAGGAAACCGGTGCCCCAAAGCCGGCTGAACAGGCTCTGCTCGGCAAAGCTCGTCTTGGCGTGCATCACCACGTAACCGGGCAGGTTCTCGTTCATGCTGCCCAGTCCGTAACTCAACCACGCCCCCAGGCTCGGCCGTCCCGGAATCTGGCTGCCGGTCTGGATGTAGGTGATCGCCGGATCGTGGTTGATCGCCTCGGTGAAGGTGCTGTGCACCACGCACAGTTCCCGCGCGACGGTGGCCGTGTGAGGCAACAGTTCGCTGACCCACACGCCGCGGTCGTTGTTGGCGTGCCTGGTGAACTTGTACTTGCTGGGACAGATCGGCAGGGTCTTCTGCCGGGCGGTCATCCCGGTGATCCGCTGGCCGTTGCGGATGTGATCGGGAAGCGGCTGTCCGTACATCTCCCGCATCTTCGGCTTGTAGTCCCACAGGTCGTGGTGACTGGGACCACCGCTCATGAACAGGTAGATCACCCGCTTGGCCTTGGCCGGATGATGCAGGCCGGACTTCACGTCCGCACCGGCGGCCTGCAGGTCCGAACCCAGCAGTTGAGCCATTGCGGCGGTGCCCAGTCCCAGGGCACCGCGTCCGAACAGTTGGCGACGGGTCAGGTTCAGTTCGAAGTCACGAAGCGTGTTCATGGCGTCCACACCGGGAGAGTCTTGGGGTGTCGAAGATCTGTCGAAATCGAGTCGGAATCCGGTCGGCAGTCCCTAGTACAGGAGAATGGCCACATCGCTGGCCAACACGGTAATGGCCAACTGGGCCCAGGCGGCATGTGCCGTCACATTCAGCCTGGCATCACGAGGTGAGGCTCCCGTCGACAACAGCGCCTGGGCATCCCTGGGAGATCTGGCATAGCGGGCTGTCATCACCTCAAGCAGCCTCCGGCAGGCGGCACGTTCTCGCGGATTGGGATCGCGGGAGGCCAGCAGGCCAAACAACAGGTCCAGGCGACCGTCATCGTCCTTGGCCTCACGCAGCAACCGCCCGGCCAGAACGCGTGCCATCTCCACCCGCTGGGTCTCGTTGAGCAGCCCCAGCGACTGCAGCGACGTGTTGGTTCGGGACCGCCGGACACAACTCGATTCGCGGCTGGGGGCGTCGAAGAGTGTCATCATCGGATGAGGGCTGGTCCGCTTCCAGTAGACGTAGAGGCTGCGGTGATAGAGTCTCGCCCCCTTGTCCGCGACATAGAGCTTGGTGTTACTGGCCGGATGCATCAGCGCCGACCACAGCCCCCCGGGCTGGTACGGCTTGGCCCCTTCGCCGCCGGCCTGCGAAACCAGCAGTCCACTGGCCCACAGTCCCACGTCCCGGATGACCTCGGCGTCCAACCGGTGACTGGGTCCCCGGGCGAACAGTCGGTTCTCGGGATCTGCGATCCCCGTCCGCCACGCCGAACTCTGGCAAAACGTCCGACTGGTGACCATCAATCGCAGCATGTGTTTCAGGTCCCACCCGCTGTCGTGCAACTCGACGGCGAGCCAGTCGAGCAACCGGGGATGTGTCGGCTGTTGTCCCTGGAGGCCAAAGTCCTCGGGCGTCCGCACCAGCCCGTCACCGAAGGTGCGTTGCCAGATTCGGTTGACCAGCACTCGCGCCGTCAGGGGGTGGTCCCGTGAGGTCAGCCAGCGGGCCAGGCCCAGCCGGTTCCGGGGAGCCCCCTCGGGGAATGCCCCCATCACGGTCAGGATCCCGGGCTCGAGCACATCGCCTTGCGGCCGGTTGTATTCGCCCCGTTCCAGGAGCCTGGTGTCCCGCGGCTTGGGCAGATCACGGGCCACCAGGGTGGACGTGAACGCTTTCCGGACCTCGACGATCCGCTTGACCAGTTCCGCCGCCGGCTTGTGGAGTTCGAGTTTGCCGAATGGCCCCTTGGGATCAGCCACTCGCGCCAGTCGATTTTGGGGCCTGGCAGCCGTCCAGGCCTTGCGGTACTCGAGAGTCGCCGATTTCAGGGTTTTCAATTCCTCGTCACCTCGAGCCAGAAGTTCCCGCTGCATGACGTGCAGTTCGTCCCACGCCCGCCAGGCCGGCAGGGTCCCCGGGGCGCGGATCACCGGGCCGTACTCGTACTTGTTCCCGTCCATCGACGCTTCGGCGGTGCTGTTGAAGAACGCCAGCAGCCGGTAGTACTCCCGCTGAGGAATCGGGTCGTACTTGTGTGTGTGACACCTTGCGCATGTCAGCGATATACCCAGGAAGACCGTCCCCAGCGTCTCGACCCGGTCGAAGTTGTTCTTGGCCTGGAACTCGGCCGGGATCGCCCCGCCCTCGGCCGTCGTCGGATTCATTCTCACGTAACCGGTCGCCACCAGTTGTTCGAGGGTCGGGTTCTTCAGCAGGTCACCGGCCAATTGCCAGGTGATGAACTTGTCGAGCGGCAGGTTGCGGTTGAGCGCCATCACGACCCAGTCGCGGAAGGGGAAAATGGCCCGCCGGTTGTCCAGGTGCAATCCGTGAGTGTCTCCGTAGCGGACCGCATCCAGCCAGTACCGTGCCTGGTGTTCTCCATACCGCGGGTGTTTCAGCATCTGGTCGACGAACCGGCGATAGGCATCGGGGCGACGATCGGCCAGGAATTCGGCCAACGGCTGTGGGTCCGGCGGCAGTCCGGTCAACACCAGCGCAGCACGACGGGCCAGCGTCCGACGATCGGCGTCGCCCGAGAACTCGACCTCGTGTCGGCGGAATTTCGCGGCGATGAAGGCATCGATGACATGCTGCCCCTTGCGCCGGCCCTCCGGCTCGGTCTTCTTTGGTCGTACAAAGGACCAGTGAGTGGCATAGGCGCCGCCCTGACGGACCCATCGATCCAGCAGCTCCCTCTCGGCGGTGGTCAGCTGTTTCTCGGCATCCGCGGGCGGCATCGGTTCCTCGGCCGAGTGGATCCGTACCAGGATCTGGCTTTTTGCGGGAGCCTTCGGATCGATCGCTCGCCGCCCATCGTGCTGTTCTGTCGCCGCCGCGAACGAATCCAGTCTCAACACGTCCTTGGCTTCACCGGCCGGACCATGACAGACAAAGCACTTGTTCGAGAGAATCGGCAGGATCCGGCGAGCAAACTCGACCGGCTGATCCGGGTCCGCGGCGACCAGCGGCGGGTGCGCCGCCACCAGCACACCCAGGACAACCCAGGACCGTGGAACACGAAGTCTCGTCAGCATGGAACTCTCACTCTCAATGCTCGGCTGACTTTTGCCGAATTGTCACGTGAGCCCGTTTCGCCGCGCGGCGGACAAAATCGACGGTGTCTGTCCGGGCCACTTTTTCCAGGGCCGCGGCGACGCCGAAGGTGTCCGAACCGATTCGGCCCAGCGCCTGGCAGGCCGCCCCCCGAGTATCCTGGTCCCTGTGCTGCAGGACCACAATCAGCCTTGGAACGGCAACGCTTGCCTTCGCACCGATCCGTCCCAGGGCCGTGATCAACTGCAGCAACTCCCTGCCCCGGGCCGTTTCCAGTCGGCCGGCCAGTTGACGTGCGGCCGGTGACGCGGCTGCACCGATCTCACCGAGCGCCACCACCGCCAGGCGACGAGCGTGGTCGCGTGGCGAGTCGAGACAACGTCGCAGCCCGTCCACCGCGCCGCTTCCCAGGGCACCCAGTGCCCTGGCGGCGGCGACCGCCGCCTGCGGATTGTCACCGTCCACAAGCCGCAGCAGTTGCGGAACAGCCGCCGCGGCCCGGGATCCCATCCGCCTGAGCGTTTCGGCCGCCTGCAGACTGTCGCCGGACGACTCGGCGGACAGCACCCGAACCAACACTCTCACGGCAGGAGCTCCGATGTCCGAAAGGTGCTTGGAGGCATGGCTGCTGGCCAACCAGTCCTTGGCCGACAGAAGCTCAACGAGTTCGCCGATCGCCTTCCTGTCGCCGGTCACCTGCCACCACGCCCACCACGCATCCGCACGGACCATCGGCTGTTCATCCCGCCGCAGCAATCCGACGGCTCGCACCGCGGCCGCCCGTTTCACCCGCAGTCGGCCCAGTGCCACCGCCGCCGCCCCGCGGACATCGGCATCCAGGTCGCCGCAGGCTGCGGTCATTTCGGGAATCGACCCAGTAGCCGCCGGACGGCCGATCCGGCCCAGAGCCGCGATCGCCTGCCAGCGGACGTTGTCGTCGACATCGTCGAGCACCGATCTCAATCCGGGCACCGCCGCCGCCCCGATCTTCACCAGCCGATCCGAGGCGGTCCGCATCTGCCGCTTGTCGTAGATTTTCGAGGCAGAAACCAAACGAGACACGATCTCCCGGGCCGACTCGGCCTCGGCCGCCAGCGTGTCTCCCGGAACGCTCCCCCAGAGGGTCGCGGCCACCAGGGCCAGCCAGGAAAGTCGACCGATCCGCATCAGGAACATCCACAGGAATAGAAACGTGGCAGCCCGGGTTTCAGCCAATCAACTCGTCGATCACGTGCCCGCTCTCGCCGACACCGGTCA
>Ga0310123_10001235_pt1 | contig 21554 bp, 17 predicted proteins | sample CB6_AW_1057_MG_FD_203505 | JGI IMG/M metagenome (GOLD analysis project Ga0310123, IMG submission 203505) | Marine microbial communities from Western Arctic Ocean, Canada - CB6_AW_1057 | ecosystem: Environmental > Aquatic > Marine > Oceanic | place: Canada: Western Arctic Ocean | collected... | reverse complement strand
ACGAGCCCGCCGAACCCGATGGCGCCTATCGTCGAATGCACCGGGATCATTTTCTCAAGATCCTGCCGTTGAAATACGATCCCGAGCGTTGGACTGTGATTCGGATTCCGCTTCGTCGCGGACGCCTGCGATTACCCAAACCCGCAACCGGTCACACCAGCGCCGGCTTTGCCCAGCACATTCGAAAGGTAAAGGAGCGAATATCCACCCGCCGTTTCACCATTGTCGTCGAACCGCCGTTTGTCGTCATCGGTGACGAACCGGAGGCGGTCGTCCGCCGCCGTTCAAAGGAAACGGTACGCGCCGCCGTCGATCTACTGAAGAAGGCTTACTTCAAATACGACCCGTACGACATCATCGATATCTGGATGTTCAAAGATGAAACAAGCTATCGCACCCACACATACAAGCTGTTTCGCGACCGACCGACGACGCCTTTCGGATACTATTCCGAGGAACACCGGGCATTGATTATGGACATCGCTACCGGCGACGGGACGTTGGTGCATGAGATCGTGCACCCGTTCATGGCGTCCAACTTTCCGCAATGCCCGGCGTGGTTTAACGAGGGGCTCGGTTCACTCTACGAGCAATGCTCGTACAAAGGCGACAAGATTCGCGGTTTGACGAACTGGCGACTTTCCGGTCTTCAGCAGGCGATCCGCGACAACGCGCTCCCTTCATTCGAGTCATTGTGCGGCACCACACAGCACGAGTTTTACGATGCAGATCCGGGAACCAACTATGCACAGACGCGGTACCTCTGTTACTATCTTCAGGAGAAAAACCTGTTGCGGAAGTTCTATCATGCGTTTGTGAATGCGCACGCGGACGATCCGGGCGGCTATAAAACATTGCAGCGTATCCTTCAGAAAGAGGACATGGCTGCCTTCCAGAAAAAGTGGCAGACGTGGATCTTGAAGCTGCGCCTTCCTTGACGAATTGGCCAGTCGCCGGGATCGCGGCGCTGAATGTGAACCACAGCAGAGCCGTTTACATCTCACGCTTTCCGCCCGAGGCGGATTTCAGCTTCGCTCCAACACGTCTCACGTCTCACCCGCATCCGTATCAGCCGGTAGGGAATTTGCAACAGCAGCACGGCTGCCAGTGGAATGCCCGCAGTGTGGTGTTTCCAGGACGTTTGGAGGTCCAGGTGAAGGGCGAAAAGCGTGCCGCGCACCAGACCGCAACCCGGGCACTCCCGCCCGCTCGCTTTCCGGATCAGGCACAACTCGGGAATCTGTTTCACGCCGATCCGTACATGTCCGGCTTCCGGTTGGCAGAGCAGCAATGCCGTGAGGATCGTTGCCACCGATAGAAGAAGAACGACGCCGTGATACTTAAGACGCACATTCTTCGGCCGTCCTGTGCCCGTCGGCCGCGTCACATCCTGAGTGGACCCGGCCGGCCGGCCGTTGTCCTTCATTCGCTGGTCCAATTTCTTCCTCCGCCGGGAATCCCCGATTCGCAACTGTTTAGGTATCGGCCATTTGGGTGCCCGGGTGTCGGCTGCTTGCGGCGCATCTCGGTCCGATCCGTCCGATTATAAACCGCGAAACCTGCCATGTCTTTCGACATGGTCCGCCTGTGGCGGCAACCCCGGTGCCTGAATAGGTAATCCGATTCTTTGCTTTTACCCCGCCATTCCCCCGACTTTGCCCTACATGGCTGCGCCCCGGTACGCCCGCGCCGCGATCTGCATGGGATGCAACACCTCGATTGCAAGACCCGCCTGACGGATGCCCGATTCAAACTGAATGATGCATCCCGGATTTCCAGTGGCCACGATATCGGGTCGAACCCGTTCGAGGGCATTCAGCTTGTGAGCGAAAATCCGGGCCGACATCTCCGGTTGAGTCAGCGTGTACGAACCGGCGGCGCCGCAGCAGTAATCCGCATCGGGCAACTCGTCCACCTGCAGCTCCGGGATCGCCCGCATCAATTCCATCGGTGCTTCCGCTTCTTTCTGCGCATGGAGCAGATGGCACGGCGCATCGTAGGCAAGCCGACCGCGAACCGGCGCCGGAAAAGGTCGGATACCCAGATCAACCAGGTAACGCGTAACGTCGATGCTTTTCAAGCTGATCGCGGCAGCCGCTTCGGCGTACTCTGCATCCGCCGACAACAGACGTCCCCAACTGCGAATATGGGCGCCGCACCCGGCCGAATTGTTAACGAACGCATCGAACGCCTGCCGCCGCAAAACGGCGACGTTTCTTTTGGCCAGTTCGATGGCGAACTGTTCGTCGCCTTCGTGAACATGCAACGCGCCGCAGCATGTCTGGTCGGCAGGAACAACCACCTCGATCCCCTGTTCTGTGAGCACCGTGACCGTGTCGCGATGAATATCCCCCATGATTGCATCCATGACACAACCGGTAAAAAAACAGACGCGGCCGCGCTTCTCGCCCTTCGCCGGATACACCTCTTCGGACCCAAGATGAAACCCGCGTCCTTGAACGACCGGCGTTTTCGGAATCACCTGCCGCGGGAATCGAGGCGTCAACCGCTGCATCGGGCGGGACTCCATCAGCCGGCGCAAGCCCAATCCGTCATAGAACCGGAGCAGCCCCGCAAGAAGACGCAGGTACGTGCGGCTCGGCAGGATGCAATGCATGAGCGTGTTCTGCACGGTTCTCGCGAGAGGGCCCCGGCGCTCGAGGCGATTGGCATGAATCGCTGCCCGTGTCCCCTCCAGGATGTCACCGTAATGGACGCCGCTCGGACAGGCGGTTTCACAGGCACGACAACCCAGACACAAGTCCAGATGGTGAACGGCGTTGACGTCCGGACCAAAGTCATCAGACGGCGCCAGACGGTTCTCGTGCATGCCGCGAATAAGGTAGATTCGGCCTCGCGGCGAATCCATTTCCGTTCCCAACTCGCGATAGGTCGGACAGCTGGCCAGGCAGAGTCCGCAGTGAACACACTGGCGCATCGCGCGCTCGGTATCCGCCGACAGAGTAAAGGGTGACGCAATCGGTTTAGATGCCGCCATAAAAACGTCCGCTATTCAGAATACCCTTGGGATCATGGGTCTTTTTGAGCTGGCTCATGATTTTGAAATCATCGCGTGGCGGACCCCACACCGCCGATGCCTCTAACTTCAGATCCGTCCAGTAAACGGCCGCGAATCCCCCGGCTTCGGTGCAGCGCCGGCGGATTTCGTCGAGATCATTGTTCGACGCCAGATGAAGGAATCCCGTACCGCGCCCGGGATAAATAATGAGGCCGCTCGGCGGCTGTAGACGAGACAATAGATCCGGAATGCGGCTCGCCCGCAACCCGAATCGCAGTGAGACCCGCGTGCCTTCGAGGCAACGCGCCGCATCCGGAAAGCGCTGCCAGACTTCAACGCACCGATCCGCATCGAAAGTCTCGGCGGCAGCAGTTCCCAAACTCTCGACCAAGGCTTCTCCGTGATAGGAAACCAGATCGGCGAGGCCCTCAACGGCCGCGAATACGAAGTAGTCACCGGCACAGTGCACGCCGACTGTTGCAGTCGCCGCGTTGCGGTCGAGCAGGCACAGTGCGTTCGGTTCGAGCTGGCTGGCGATGATGGCGGTAACGGCGTCCCAGGCACTTTGAAAATCGTCGAATGCAAACACCCAGGCCGCCTCGGTGTCGCCGATCGGATTGACGCGAAAAATGACCTCGCAGATTATACCAAGGCTGCCGAGGCAACCGATCATCAGTTTGCCCAGATCGTAGCCCGCAACGTTTTTCATCACCCGTCCGCCTACCGCAATCGCACGGCCGTCCGGCAAAACGAAGCGCATACCCAGGATTTTGTCACGGAACGTGCCCCATCCATGGGCGCGCGGTCCGAAATGCGCGACGGCAAGGCAACCGCCTAAGGTGCTCTCCGGGTACGCCGGATCGACGTCCAGGCGCTGCTTGTGAGCTGCCAACCCGGACTGTATCGCCGCCAGCGCGGTGCCGGCACGAAACGACGCCACCATGTCGTCCGGCTCATGAAACACGACCCCGGTCAATGCGTCAAGCTTCAAACGCGCCGCACCGTTGTTGCCCGGCGCCCCGATGAATTGATGCGTGTTGCCCCCGACGGGGCAGACCGGCGTCCCGGATTCGTTCAAATCCGAGAGAATCTCCGCCACGGCTGCATTGTTTTCCGGAGTGTATTCCATGGTACGTCCAGTCCTGACGAAAAATAGACAGTTTCGCCTCTTAATCACTTCTCTTAATCATTCCTTGCACTCAGAGATTAAGAGGGGGGATTAAGAGCCTATTTCGCGAGAGTATCCAGTTTTAACTCTTTATACCGAAGCCTGCAGTTCGAATCTATTTTTGCCCAATTCCTTGAAATGTACCCCTACCCCTAACTAAAATACAGGGCGGGACGGGTTCGGAATCGCCGGAGTCCGCGTATATTTACCCTGTTCGCAGCGTTGATTATAACGATTATGTTTTCGGCACATGCTGAATTCGGCGTATTCGATATGGCATATCCCATGAGTTTCCATCCGCCCAAAGCTCTGCTGCTCCTGTCGATCCTTACGTTCACGGTCGGCGTTGGTTTGTCGGCCGCACAGGAAGCGGTTCCGGCAAACGTCCCGGCGCCGATCGTCACCGAAGCGAAGGCGGCCGGTGCTCCCGCTGACGCGAATTCGCCGGCCACATCTCCTGCCCCTCTGACCAAGGCGGAACGCGTCGAGCAGGCTATGCGCGCTGGCGATTATCTGGTCCGCATCCTGAGTCCGGAGGGCCGCTTTGTCTATCGCGTCAATCCGCTGAAATCCAATCTCAAGCCGGAGTACAATTGGCTGCGCCACGCCGGTACCATCTATGCCCTGTGCCAGCTCTACGAGGCAACAGAGAAGCCGGTATATCTGCAGGCCGCGCAACGGGCCGCCGGCGACCTGATGCTGCGGATACAGACGATCACAGTCGACGGTACCGGGTATCTGGCGCTGGTGTCGGACCCGGCCATTACCAACAGTAAGATCGGGGACGGCCCGACAGTCAAAACCGGCGGTTGCGCGCTGGCGATCATCGCCCTGGCGCATCTCGACCGGTTGAACGGCAATACGAAGCACAAGGATGCCATTCTCGGTCTGGCGTCATACATCCGGTTTTGCCAGCGCGAGTCCGGGAATCTGCGATCAAAATATATGCTCGCAAGCCGCGACTATTCCTCCTGGCAGTCGTTGTACTATCAAGGTGAGGCGCTTGTCGCTCTCGCCCTAGCACAGCGCGCCTATCCGCGGCCGGAGGACGAGGCGGTCATGATCAAGCTCCTGTCCCATCTGGCCGGCACATGGAAGCTATCGAACCAGTTGGAAATCGCCGGCCGGAATCGGGACAGCCGGACCTTCGATCATTGGGGTATGCTCGGACTCCATGCCTGCTTCGATTTGCTGACCGATGAGTCCCTAAAGGCCCATGGCGGCAACGAAACGCCGTGGACAAAAAAAACACTCCTCGACATTGCGCGGCAATATTGCGCCGATGAACTCAAACGCGTTATGGCAACCGGGCCGCCCGGCAAGATCGGCAGTTTCAAAGGACGTCGAGGCGACGTCAATCCCGCCTCGATTCGACTGGAAGGCGTCCAGGCCGTCAAGCAGCTGCTGCTCCGTGTCGGTGCCCGCTATGGACAGGAAAATATCGACGAAATTCACGGATGGGATAAAGCTGTGGACCGCGTGCACCGGTTTATCCTCGCCTCGCAGTATTCGGATGCGGCGGCCGAGGCATGGCCGGATCAGGTCAGTGTGTCGGGGGCGATCCGTCGCGGATTCGACGTTTGGAAGGAGGGACGTAATGCGGAAGTGCGGATTGACTATTGCCAGCATGCCATCAGCGCGCTGCTGGCGTTGTATTGACCGCGTAAAAAAAACCGTGGCGATAGCGACGATTGGATCAGGCCGCGTCCCGCGTCCCGCCAAGGCGCTGTCGAATTGTGGAGCTGAGGGGATTCGAACCCCTGACCTGTTGATTGCGAACCAACCGCTCTAGCCAACTGAGCTACAGCCCCATTGTCAGAAACAGAATCGTACACTACCGATCTTCGTCGGTGATTGCAAACGCAGATACTGGAAGTAATGGGCGACTGTAGCGAAACGACCGGCTACTTCGGTTCCGATGGTGTTACGCTGTATGGAACCTTTCACGAAACCGGCGAGCCTAAAGCCAAAGGCGGCATCCTGGTCATTCCGCCCTTCGGCGAGGAACGAAAGTGTGCGTATCGTCTGATCGTCGAGACCGCGCGCCGGCTGGCGGACGCGGGATTCGACGTCATGCGGTTCGACTGTTCCGGCACCGGTGAAAGCCTCGGTAGCCACGCGGCGGTGACCATGAAGGACTGGATTCGGGATGCCGGGCTGGCGCTCGAACAATTGCAGACGCTGTCATCCGCCGGCCGTTGGGTGTTGCTCGGCGCCCGTCTTGGCGCCAATATTGCTGCGCTGCGGGGAGGTTCCGGTATCCGCGGGATCGCTTGCTGGGAACCGCTCTTGTCCGGAACGGCATTCCTGGACGAAATCGCACGACGCAAACAGATCAAGGCAATAATCTCCGGCCATGGCGCCGGCCCGCAGGATGGCGAATGGCTGTGGCAGGAAGAGCAAGTCGTTGACTTTGACGGTTTCCCGGTAAATACGGAGTTCGCAGCCGCCGTGAAACGCCTGGACTTTTGCGCCGACCTGGATAAGGTGGGCGAAACAGACGTGCTCGTTGTCCATGTAACCGGCGCCCGGTCGTTGCCGCCGGCATGGCAGGCAGTCGATGCCGCGTGTCGCGCACATGCGCGCCGCCGGCTTCAGGTAATCCATGACAAGGCGTTCTGGGGCCGTGCGGATTATTATCAATCCGAGGAGCTGGTCACGGCAACCGTCGACTTCTGTCTGGCGGTTTGCAATACTTAACTTGACGATGGAAATCCGATCCCAAAATACGAATCTCTCCAGGTCGCAGCCAAGCCCCGTGTCTTCACTCGCCGGGCCAATGTTGTTATCGCCATCAGGTCCCGCGGCGCGCTGTCGAACCGCGGCACTCGCTCTTGCTGCGATAGTCGTCGCCCTCCTTGCATACAACCCTATCGCTGCCGCCGTGGACACCGATGCGGTGCCGGCAGACGCGTTAGAGGAACTGAAACAGTCGTTGCTGGAGAAACTCGAAATGCCGATGGCGGAGGGACGGAACGTCGAGACGGCGTTGACGTGCTGGTTTGAAATTGAAAACAAAACTGGGGCATTGAGCGAGGGCGAAAAAGCAGATCTTTACCGAAAGGCGATCGCATCACTGGAAGATCCGCAACCGCTGCCGCAGGCGCAGTGGCCGGCGAATCCACGAAACGTGACATGGCAGTTTCTAGAGACAGTGAAGGTGAAAGATCATGACGCCGTCGACTGTCGAATCGTCGCGTTCATGGTCGACGGCCTGCAGCAGTACGGCGTCGTTTTCCGCCCCCAGGTTTCCGGGACATACCCGCTGATTCTCTATCTGCACGGTGCGGCGTTCGGCGTTCCGTATTACTCCATTCTATGGCTGGCGGAATTGGCTGCTGAGGGCTATGTGGTGGCTGCCCCGGCCCTCCGCGGGGAAGGCCTTTTCACCGGCATCCAGAAGCCGGACATTGGCGATAAGTATGTCTGCGAAGGGAATATCGAAAACTTGAAAGGCGAAGTCAACGACGCGTTGGGGATGGTCGATGCCGCGTATCGGCAGGACTTTGTCGCGCCCGGCAAATTTGGAATCATCGGCCACAGTTTCGGTGCCGGCGTCGGTCTGTTGACGGCGGCCCGTTCCGACAAAGTTGCCTGCGTGGTCAGCTACGATGCCTGGCTGACCAATCCGTTTCGCTATTACTGGGACCGGTTGCGCGAGGGAGATAACACCTGGCTCTCATGGGAGGAATATTGTGACCAGCCCGTCGCCGATCAACTCAAGGGCCTGATGGAGCGCAGTATCGTCCATCATACCGAGCGGCTGACGGCGCCGCTGCTGTTGTTCATCGGCGGCGCCTATGATGGTTCGGTATTCCATCAGACCCATGATTATTTTGTCTCCCTGCTGACCGCAAATGACAAAGTCTTCGACTTTGAGGTCGTTCCGGAAGGCGGGCACAACTTTGTCCTTTATTACAGCAGTGCGCCGGCGGAATACGCTTTCACAATTCAGATGGAATGGTTGAAGAAGCACCTGCCCCCAGCTTCGGTGAACGCTGACAACGCATCCGGGAACTGAATCGCGACACACATCTCTCGCCCGTTTCCTCGACTTTCCGAACATTTTCCCGAATTATGCCGACCCCAACCACTGCTGCCTTTCTTCAGCCGTCGACCCCGCTTCCGGGCGACATGCGTGAAGAAGCCGTCTCCTTCCGGGTTGAAGACGAGGTTGTGAAAGGGAATCTCATTCGGGCGCCCGCTGCGACGTCCCGCGGCGTACTCTTCCTCCATGGCTGGGGCGGCATTCGCGGCGGACCCCACAATCTTCTCGGCAGTATGGCTCGCGCCTTGGCGGCAGGCGGCGTGCCATCGCTCCGCTTTGATTTCCGTGGTCGCGGTGAAAGCAGCGGTGATGGCTTCGCCATATCGCTCGCGTCCATGGCGATGGATGCGTTGGCGGCCGCCACTGTGCTGAAGCAGCGGGCAGCGGTCGACAAAATGATCCTCGTCGGGATCTGTTCCGGCGGCAATGTCGCGATCGGGATTCTCGACCGCCTGCGGGATGTGGACGGGCTGTTTCTGATGTCCGTCTATCCATTTTCCGACGGCGACTCCTTCACTCGGGATGCCCGGCGAACCGCTTTCTATCTGCGCGAGTATTGGGGCAAGCTCTGGCGGCGCGACACCTGGCGTCGGGTGTTTCGCGGCGAGATCTTCTACCGGCAAATCATGAAGGTGCTCTTCGGGCACTATCGCAAACAGTCGGATGCGGTTTCCGCCGACGCCGGTCCGCCCGCGTCGGCCCTTGACAACCTGTGCCTCGCACCTTTGCGCGTGACCATGATATACGGTGACGCCGATCCCGATTTCCGGGCGTCATTCTCTTACTTCTCCGAATTCTCCGGCGCCCATGAACTCAACATCCGCTTCCTCACGATCTCCGGCGCCAATCACAACTACTATTCGTTGGCATGGAAGAAGCAGTTGACGGACGAACTCATTACGTTTGTAGAGGCGCGATGAGCCTCCGGCCGACAGATGTGTTTGCCGCCGCACAATCGGCAATTTCTAATCCTTTAGCTAGTTCGCCCGCGGATGTGTATTCTCATACACGGCGATGAGCCGTTCCGGACTGATATGCGTATAGATCTGTGTCGTCGAGAGGCTGGCGTGTCCGAGCATTTCCTGCACACTCCGCAAATCAGCGCCTGCATCGAGCAGGTGTGAGGCAAACGAATGCCGGAGAATATGCGGCGTAAAGTCTTCGGACAGGCCGGCCTCGCGCAGATAGAGTTTGAATGACCGTTGGACGGACCGAACGGTCAGCGGCCCGCCCTTCTGGTTGACAAAAATGGGCCCTGCCACCCGTCGACCGCCGAGACCTCGTGACTCGCGTATGTCGAGATACGCTTTTAACGCCGTGATCGCTGGTGGCCCCAGCATGCAGATGCGCTGCTTCTTGCCTTTCCCCAGCACTATAAAGGAGCCGGAGTTCAGATCCACATCTTCCATTTTCAGATTGATCGCTTCGCTGATGCGCAGGCCGCCGCAGTAAATCACTTCGAGGATTGCAGCGTCCCGTTTCGCGGCCAGCTCCGGCGAACGGTCTTTACGGCCCTGTATCAATTCCACGCTTTGCCGGTAACTTGCCGGGGCATTGAGCAATTTTCCGACCTCGTCGATGGAGAACACGTCCGGCAGCGACTGCCCGCGTTTGGGTGTCTCGAGGAGGGCGAACGGATTAGTTTCCAACACCTCTTCGCGGATCAGGTACCGTGTGAACGAGCGCATGCTCGAGATCTTACGCATCATGGAGGTGCGCGCCAGGTCCATTTCCGTCAGCCCGACAACGTACTGCCGCGCCGTCGCCAGATTGAAGTGCTCGGGCGAAACAGAACCGGTCTCAGGCTCCTCGAAGGTCAGCTTTGCGAATTGGAGGATATCGCGGCGGTAGTTGTCAATCGTGTGTCCCGAGGCATCCCGTTCGGCGCGGAGGTATTGCAGGAACCGGCCGAGCCATTCGGCAAACGAGGCATTTGTGGAATCCATCGAATCGGGGGGGGGATTTGCGCGGTAAGGTGATTTGCGTATGTTAACGACTTGCGCATCGTCGGGATGTGACATAAACTAACTGTTTGCATTTTATATTCAACTGTTTCACCACGAAGTGATTAGGCAAATTTCTCTGGGACGCAGCGCATTGCGGAGAGATTTTCGGAGAGGTGGCTGAGTGGCTGAAGGCAGCGGTTTGCTAAACCGTCGTAGGGGTCATACCCTACCGGGGGTTCGAATCCCCCCCTCTCCGCCAAAGTTTGTAAGAATCTGACGATGTATAAGTTAGGGAACGTGCAAAATAACGTGTACAGTTTACTATCACAGCTATCTTAGTTGGTGAACCCTTCAGAATCATCCAGGTGGCGAGTATGGATGAAAGAATGGAAACCAACAAGTGGCTGTGGCAACCCCACAAGAACGGGTCGATTTATCTCCGCCTGTCGTACCGCGATTTCGAAGGCAATCGCAAGACTTTCACCCGCGCCCTTGGGACCAAAGAGTGGCCCGAAGCATGCCGCATTCAGGATGTCGAATTTTCGCCGATCATCCTTGGATATGAACAAGGCGTCGGCGCAACTTAACCTCATCCACACGCTTTATCCCGAACTCGAAGAGCGTCTGCACAATGCTCGAATACCGCCGCAGGAGTCGAAAGAAGGGAAGGCCAAGGCCCCGGAGCGTGGGTGAGCTTTTCTAAGCGGTGGTCGAAGGAACTCGTCACGGAAGGCGGAAATTACGCGACCGCTCCACGAACCGCGAAGCGTTACACCGCCATCTGTGAAGTCTTTGTCACAACATTTGGCGAACAGCGACCGGAAGATTCCGTTGAATCAACGGACATCTCTGATTTTAGCGATTCCCGGCTGGTCGATTATGGTATCGCCAAGAAGACGGTCGGTCTGGAGCTGATCGCGATCTGCAGCCTGTTCCATTACGCCGTTGAAAAGAAGATAGTTGCTGCCAATCCGGCGGTGGGCATATCCGTCAAACAAACAAAGGCGGAACAACGGCGCGAGAAGCGGCTGAAGAAACGTCGCCCGCCGAAGCATGAGGAAGCGGATCGCATCTGTAAAAAGTTTCCGGCGAATCACGGGCGATTCACCGCGGAGGATTTCCAGGACTACGCGATGTTCGCTCGATATACCGGCATGCGCCAGGGGGAGATTGCCGATGTCCGCGTTGAGGATTTTCGAGTTTATCCTGAAGGGAACACCATCGACGCGATCATCAAGAACCCGGAATCTCATGGTAAGCCCTACAAGGACAGGAATCCGAAAAATTACATGCTTTGCATCTTCGTTGCTGACCGCGAATCGGAGGCAATGAAAACAGGGCTGGAGCGAGTGGTGTCGGTTGCGAAAAAGCTGTTGCCGGTTGTCAACCGGCGTAATTTCTCAGATCAAGCGTGGCGCCATATTTCCGTTTGCGGTCAAGGACAGCGGTGTGATCATTCGGCAGGTTCTGGCTGAAAAATGGTAAGGCGATTGCTGGCGATTTGACGATGCACGGTTTTCGCCACTAAGCCGCCAGCGAAATGGAGGGGAACGGCATATCAGCGACGGTGTCCAGTGCGATTTTTGGCCATGTCGAGAATGGTAGTCACGAGCGCTATGTGCATGCTCAGATTCGGGAATTGAAAGCGGACATCGACGTCATCTTATTGATAGACTGGTCGTGGGCGGGATGTTTGTCGGGGTGCTGCACACGCTCGCAGATTGGCAGCCCGGTACCGGTCAAGCGATTTTCTATGCCATGCAGACCGGCAAGCGTGCCGACATCGTCCTTATCGTTGCATCGATCGAGCAGTGTAAAAAGCTGAATTCGGCTGAATTCGATTATCGACCATCACGCGATTTTGGTGGACACGTGGATGATCGGGTACCGGGAAGAGCAGCACGTGAGCGCTGGAAGAATGATATATCCGAGAATATGAGGAAAACACAAAAGGAGGGTAACCCTATGGACACGAGCCCGTCTGTTCGATGGAGTGCTGCCGTGGCCCTTGGGAAAATCGGTCCGGACGCCAAGGCTGCCGTCCCGGCGTTGATCGAAGCGCTCAAGGACGAGAACAGCGAAATGCGACGCCGCGTTGCCGTGGCCCTTGGAAATATCGGTCCGGACGCCAAAGCGGCTGTCCCGGCGTTGATCGAAGCGCTCAAGGACGAGAACAAGAACGTCCGAGACAGTGCTGCCGTGGCCCTTGGGACACTCGGCCCGGATGCCAAGGCGGCGGTGCCGGTGTTGATCGAAGCGCTCAAGGATGAGGGAATGGTTGTCCGAAGGGAGGCTGCTGGCGCACTTGGAGAAATCGGTCCGGACGCGAAGGCGGTCGTGCCGGCGTTGATCGCAGCGCTCAAGGACGAGGACTGGCGTGTCCGAGGCCAGGCTGCCGAGGCCCTCGGGCGAATACAGAAACGGAAACAGGAGGCCAAAGCCGAATGATTAGACGCACCTGGCGGAGCTTCTTTTAGGGTAGGATCCCTCTAATTTCTGCCGTTCCACCTCCATTTGTGTTTCGATTGCCTTTCGTAAGAAATCAGACACGCGTGCACCGACTTTCTTGCAGTGTGCGCGTATCTCCCTTTCCTTATTCTTTAGTGACCTTGCAGCCTATCGTCTGCGTCGGACTTTCGGGATAGAGTTTAGCCATTGCTGTCGACCTTCCACCGTTTCGTTTTTCGCCATTATCCTGTCCTTTCGGATTTAAAATAATCAAAGGTATAAATATTTATAGTAATTATTGTAAAGTAGTTTATTTAATAAACGTAACTAACCATTTATAAGCAAGATAAAATTTTTAATAGATTGACGAACGTCGCCTAGTTTCGTCAACGAACAGAAGTTTTACCGCCGCTTTTTCTGCCCTATCTTGACGGTTCGGCGCCCTGTCAGCACCTGACCGGAACCTGGTGCCTTACCCGGTTTCCCATCAGCCAGGCGGGACCGTCAATCCGGGCAGGTTCGCAGGTGTTAGAAAGGCGATTGTCCGGGCAGGACGGCGGCACAACTGTCGTGATGGAGCGGAAGGCAAGGCGCGTGAGATTGTCACAGTTTTGCGGCGGTAGCGAGAGGAGGGTATTGGACCCCGGGGGCGGCCCTGAGATCAATGATGGCTACCTGAGTAACCTAACCCAAATCTGTCATTGCCACACAACCCCCATTCTCATACAGCCCCCGGTGTCATTGTCATTTGATGCCGGTGCCCGTCTTCTCACCACAATGAAGTGTCATTGCCCTTTCTGATTTTATCGCCGCCGGTCGTAGACTGCGAATCTGCGGATCAGCATTCTATCGGGCTCCCTCCGCCACCTTGACCGCGGACAATCCGTCACGGCATCGGATTGTTGGGACAGGGGTCCGGGGGGTGTGGCATCCGCCGGGAGGGGATTGCTCCATCAATGTGTTCCTGAGTAACCCATGTAAAAATATCGAATTATCCGACAATCAGGCTTCATCGATCAAGACCGCGGATTTGTCGTTCGATTGCTTGGCGATCCTTATCCCACGGGCATCCTCGGCCCATCGTCCTGTCTTTACGAACGATCCGCGTGCGGGATTTATTTTCGTCATTTCTCGATTTTGGACTTGCAATTCGGAAAATAATTTCGTATATCACTGAACGAGGACGGAGGAACACGGCGAGATGTTCGCGTCACCTACACCCATATTCCCGGCTCCGGCTGGCGGCATGCTCTCCCCCCGATCGACTAATACTCGCGCTATCTCTCTGGCCGTGCATCTGACCGACAGCTACTCAGCGCAGGAGGCATCATTTGCCTTGGACTTGGCTCGGATAGAAGCTGAGGATATCCATGGCCTTCTGAAAAAGCGCCCGTTCCTGGTGACCGACAACGGCTGCTCATCGTTCATCGCCAAGCGGTTCCTCAGCCACATCGACGAGGATTACTCCCACGTCCGCATCCAGTACCGGACGCCCACCCAAGTCGGTCTGCTCGAACCGTTACACCAGACCCTCAAGGACGGGGAGGTTTACTGGCGGTTGTACGACAATGTTCCGCATGCAAAGCAGTGTCTTGATGAGTTCCATCGCCGCTACAACGGCGACCGCCCGCATTGGACGTTGACCCCGGAGCAGGGAGGTGTACCCACTGACCCCAGCGCGGGGTTACCGCCACGGAACGGCCATCAGGCTGGCCAAGGTGGCAGGCCTGGGCTTGTGCCGGGTCAAGGAAGAGCTCGACAGGCAATACAGAAGGCCGCATAATAGCAAAGTAAACGGTCCCAATCCGTTATCCACTTGAACCCCGAGTCAAGACCCGAACCCCGAACCCTGAGCCCTGAACCCTCGAGTTTCCTGGCAGAGCAATGCCTGTGAGTATCGAATGCCTATCCGGTCGACACCGATTTGGACGGTTGGTCGCGGGGCTGTTACTGCTTTGGCTCACGCCGGCCCGTCCGGTGGTTGCCGAGACGCTGCCGCCTGGTTTTGAAAGCAATCTTGTTGCCGACGGCATCGGCGGCGCAACGGCGATGACCTTTGCGCCCGACGGGCGAATTTTCGCCGCGGAGCAGTCGGGTGATCTGCGCGTCATCAAAAACAATCAGTTGCTGGCGGCGTCTTTTGTATCGCTGGACGTGGACGACTTCTTCGAGCGCGGCCTCCTTGGCATTGCCTTCGATCCCGCCTACGACAGCAACCGGTTTGTCTACCTCTATTACACGGCCAACACATCCCCGCAGCGCAATCGCATAACCCGGTTTACCGCCGACGGCGATACGGCATTGCCCGGCAGCGAAGCACAGATCCTTGAACTGGAAGATTTGAACGCCGGGAATCACAATGGCGGGGCGATTCACTTCGGCACCGACGGCAAGCTCTATGTTGCGGTTGGCGACAACGCCGTGAGCAACAATTCCCAGATTTTGACCAACCGTTTGGGCAAATTCCTTCGCATCAACAGCGACGGCAGTATACCGCCGGACAACCCCTTTTTCGGCACGGCTGCCGGAGCTAACCGCAGCATATGGGCGCTGGGGCTGCGGAACTCGTTCACCTTCGCGGTCGATTCGTTGTCCGGTCGGATTTTCATTAACGATGTCGGCCAGTTCAGCCGTGAAGAGATCAATGACGGCATAGCCGGCGCCAATTACGGCTGGCCGGCTTGTGAGGGATTCTGCAACCCGCCGGACAATGATTTCATCGATCCAGTTTATGCGTACGGCCACGGTGACGGGGATACGGTCGGCTGCGCGATCAGCGGCGGCGCGTTTTTCACGCCCCCAATGACGACCTATCCGGCGTCGTTCTACGGTCGCTATTTCTTCGCCGATTTCTGCGGCGACTGGATCAACTCGATTGACCCGGACAGCCCTCCGGACCTCGACGTCTTCGTCACCGGGATTTCTGCTCCAGTGGACATCAAGCTGGGGCCCGATGGTAGCCTTTACTACCTGGCTCGGGGCGATGGCGGCGTTTACCGCATTGACCACACGTCGCCGTTCGCGCCGGTGATAACCATGCAACCGGTTAATGTCGTCGCCGAGGAGGGGGAGTCGGCAACATTTCGCGTTCACGTTGCCGGGAATCCGCTGCCCGAACTACGGTGGCAGAAGAACGGTACGGACATCCCCGGCGCCACCAACCCCACGCATACGATCGACGTGGTGACTCTTGGCGACAATAACGCAACGTTTCGCTGCGTCGTTGGCACCGACGAGGGGACAGTGATCAGTGACGCCGCAACCCTGACCGTCACTCCGGTAGCGGACACCATCCCGCCTGTCGTGACAGCCATCAGTGTGGCCGAGGGTGCCGCTCAGCGGTCCATGGTCAAGAGCCTTGCCTACCAGTTTTCCGAAGATGTATCACTCAGCCTCGACAGGGCGGATCTGGTCCTCGAGAATCTGAACACGGGCGTAAACATCGATGAGGTTGACATGGCAGTCACCTATGATCCGAGCACCAACACTGCAACCTGGACATTCCCGGGTCTCGTGGGCGGATCGTTGCTTGACGGCAACTACTGTGCGACATTGCTCGCTGTTGGCATTACAGATGCTGTGGGTAACCGCCTCGACGGCAACAATGACGGCACCGGCGGCGATCCAACCCTTATCGCCGTCAACCTTGTTGCGGGCGTAGATTCCCTTGGCAACGACTTCCTTGACGCCGATCTGCTGCCCGACCTCATCATCTGGGGACCGTTCACAAATCCTCAGATTGTGACCCGGAATTTCGATGAGGATGATTGCGCACTCGACCCGTTCGATCCCTGTATCGGTGCAGCCGGCACCCGGCGGCTGCTGCGCTTCGGAACAGAGACCCGGAACGTCGGCACCGCCGATCTGGTAATCGGCGACCCGGACCCGGGCCCGACGGGCCCACCGGATTTACATCCATTCTACGAGTGGTTCGAATGTCGGGACCATCCGGTCTTGAGGAAGTTCGACGAGTTTCGACTGGTGGATTGCTACGGCTATGTCTACGCGCGTTCGTTCAAATCCGTCTTCTGCATGGTTGACAGCGTCTATCGCGGAGCGGCCCCCAGCCCCGGCGGCCAATATCATTGCGGAAACCAGGGAATTCAGGTCGATTTTGCGGACTTGTACTACTCGACGCTGCCGTGTCAGTGGCTCGACATCACCAATCTGCCGCCGGGCGACTACGTTCTGGAAATGGAGACCAATGCGCAGCGCATCATTCCGGAACTGAATTTTGACAACAACATCACCGTCGTTCCCGTAACCATCTCGAGCGTCGGACCGGACGATCCCGATCCGGTGACATCAATAAATGGGCAGAGCGTCGCCACCCACACGCCCACATTCCAATTTACGCCTTTCACGAACAGTGATGACAGCGCGACCCAGGCCGGCTACCAGATTCAGGTGCGCCGGGTCGGCGATAACGGCAACGACTGCGACACGATTGTTTATGACACCGGTTTCATCAGCGATACGTCTAGCACAACGCATACGTATCAACCCGGTGCCTTCAGCAGCGATGATCCAGCACTCGGCACGCCGCGCCTGAGCGAGCCGCTGGCATGCGAAACGCTCTACACGTGGGCCGTCCGCTATAGCGACACCAATGGCGACTGGAGTCATTGGAGCGACGACGGCACGGGGATCAACCACGAGTTTCAGAGCCCTCGAAATCCCGACCTTGCGCCACCCGCCATCACCTGCCCCGATGATCACATCTTCGACTTTTTCCGCTATTTCGGTGACACGGATGGCGACCGGGACGTGGATTTCCTGGATCTGATCAACTTCGGCGTCACTTTTCAAAAAACTTTGGCTGATGATCCCGACGAATATGATTTTCGTTTTGACGCAGATATGGACGGGGATGTAGATTTCCTGGATCTGATTAAGTTCGGCTTCAATTTCCCAACAACCTTCGAGGCGATTTCATGCAGCACGGAGCTACTGCAGAACGACACTGCATCTGACACCGGCCGTGCACAGTTCGACGCAGAGTCTGAGTAAGTCGCGTATAATGTCAATCTCGTCGACCATCCAAATTGGCTGATTATCACCTGTACCACGGAAAATTTCGCCGCCGGCGAGGCCACTATTCGCTTGTACGACGAGCGTGCCGGGGAAATGTTTAAGGCGCCGGAGAGTGATAATGTTTAAGGCGCCGGAGAGTGATTCGGTCACGGCCGTTTTACCGTAGCGATCTGCGGTTTCAGAGCGAGCAACGCGTGAGTGCTGGAAGTTAATGATATATCCGAGAATATGAGGGAAACACAAAAGGAGGGTAACCCCATGAAGATGGCCAACGTGCTCACACTGTTCTTGGTTGCTATGGTCAGTATGTGCGCGTCGGCCGCGGAGCCACATAGCGTACCGTCCTTAATCGAAGCGCTCAAGGACCGGGACAGGAACGTCCGAGCCGAGGCAGCCGCGGCCCTTGGGAAAATCGGCCCGGAGGCGAAGGTGGTCGTGCCGGCGTTAAACGGAGCGCTCAAGGACGAGGACATAGGTGTCCGACGCATCGCTGCCGAAGCCCTCGGGGTAATCGGCGCAGTGGCCGTCCCGGCGTTGTTCGGAGCGCTCGAGGACGAGGACGCAGGTGTCCGACGCATCGCTGTCGAAGCCCTCGGGGCAATCGGTGCAGCGGCCGTCCCGGCGTTGGTCGAACCGATCAAGCACAGGCGCATGGGCGGCAATGTCCGACGCATGGCCATCGACGCCCTTGGAAATATCGGCCCGGACGCCAAGGCGGCTGTCCCGGTATTGATCGAAGCGCTCAAGGACAATTTAAAGGAAATCCGTCGCCGCGCTGCCCAGGCCCTTGGAAATATCGGCCCGGACGCCAAGGCGGCCGTCCCGGCATTGATCGAAGCGCTCAAGGACGAGTACAGCGAAATGCGTTGCCGCGCTGCCCAGGCCCTTGGAAATATCGGCCCGGACGCCAAGGTGGTCGTCCCGGTGTTGATCGAAGCGCTCAAGGACGAGAACAAGAACGTCCGAGACAGTGCTGCCGCGGCTCTTGGGAAAATCGGCCCGGAGGCGAAGGCGGCTGTCCTGGGGTTGATCGAAGCGCTCAAGGACGAGAACGAGTACGTCCGAGATAGTGCTGCCGTGGCCCTTGGGAAAATCGGCCCGGAGGCGAAGGCGGCGGTGCTGGCCTTAATCGAAGCGCTCAAGGACAGGATCCCGTCTGTCCGATGGAGTGCTGCCGCGGCCCTTGGGAAAATCGGCCCGGAGGCGAAGGCGGCGGTGCCGGAGTTGATCGAAGCGCTCAAGGGCAGGAGCCCGTCTGTCCGATGGAGCGCTGCCGTGGCTCTTGGGAGAATCGGCCCGGCGGCGGTGCCGGCGTTGATCGAAGCGCTCAAGGACGAGAATGGGGAGGTTCGAAACCGGGCTGCCAAGGCCCTCGATCGGATCCAGAAACGGAAACAGGAGGCCGAAAACAAATGATTGAGCCCGCTCCGGACTACCCCACAGCCATCGCTGAAGCCGTCGCCGCGCTACAACACGATCTCGAACCGCTGCTCATTAACGTTGCCGGCTCGTGGCCGCTGAGGCCGAACGCCTTCACGCGCATACCAACAACCTTTTTCCGGCCTCCGACTATGTGCAGATCAACACGGACCTGGCGACCATGGAGGGAGCCGCCGAAGCGGCGCGTCGGGCCGTGAACTGCATCCTCGATGCCACCGGGTCCGACGCACCAAAATGCGAGATCCGGGCGCTGCACGAACCGAAGATACCGGCGCTGTGGCGGCTTCATAGACCCGACGCGGTGCGACAACAGGATACGCCGAGGTGCCACCGAGCACACGACATGTCGCGATCGGCCGGTCAGGAGATATCGAAATGATCGTAGACACACACGTGCATATATGGGAGTTGCCCCCGATCGCCCCGGCGGGGCCCACTGCCCCGAGACAATCCGGAGTGCTGACCGAGCCGGCAACGGCTGAGCTGCTGCTGGAAGACATGGATGCCCATGGCGTGGACTGGTCCGTCGTCGTCCAGGCATCGTCCTCCACCTGGGACAATGGCTACATCGCGGACAGCGCTCAAAAGTACCCGGACAGGTTCATCCCGCATGGGATGGTCGACCCCCTGGACTCGGGCAACGCCGCCACGGCGGCATACTGGATGGATGAGCGCGGCGTGGTCGGCTTCCGTTTTCATCCGCTGTACTACGAGGTCGATGATCCGGCCGAAGGCAAGATTCTGATGAGGCCGGAGAACGGTGCGATGTTCGAAGCGATCTCGGAGCGCGGAGGAATCATCCAGATTCACAGTCGTGCGCACCATGCCGACCAGTTGGACTACGTGGCCGGTCGCTTTCCCGGTATCACGTGGCTGATCGACCATATGATGTACCCTCAGCCGGAATGGGCCGCCGAAGACTGGGCGCCGTACAATCCGGTGCTGGCTCTTGCACAGCACCCGAACGTCTATATGAAGATCTCCGACGTGCACAGCCGATCTAACGAAGACTTTCCACACCGCGATATGCACGAGGTCGTGAAAATGGCGACCGATGCCTTCGGCGCCGATCGTTGTCTGTGGGGAACGGGCTACCCGGGTTACCTACGCACCAAGAACAACTGGCCGCCGCTGGATGGAGAGCTGCGGATCGTGCGCGAGGCGTATCACTGGCTTTCGGAGAGTGACCAGTCGAAGATTCTCGGCGACAACGCGGCGCGCATATGGCAGCTATCATGAAGTCGGCCTCACGCGCCCACAGCTCCGCCTCACGCAGGGTCAAAAAAACTCGTCCGTGCATCGAAACCGACGGAATTGGCGTGGTCCAAGGTTGGAAAACCGAGAGCGGCGAGTTTTTTCGCCGAAGGTTCGTCCGGATATGCGGGACAGAGGGATGAAATCCCACGGACTAGGTGGCGCGCAACGAGTCCGCATGCTTGTCGAGATCCTGAAGAGTTTCGTGCAAGGGAAAGACATGGTCAGGCTGAAGGAGGGGCGGCGACGGACAGTCAATGCAAGAAGTTTTTTTCTGGCGGCCGGACATCTGGCCATGCCCGGAAACCGTCATACCCGTCGCCCGCCCGGGCATCCGCAACGGATCATGGATATTTTCATTCTCAGCGATGAGCCGTAATTGAGGAAATGGGGGCGGCGACTGGACAGTTGCTGAGGTGGAAGGCTATCGCGTCGTCAAGCGGAATAATCTGCCGTTTAATTGAATGGTCGACTAGTCGTTGACAACGTCAATCTCACCATCTGCATCGACGATCAGCATTGACACCTGCTTGAATTGTTTATTGAAACCAGCGGCGGTCACGTCATGCGACATGGCAGGCAGCCCCGCGCTAACTCGATCGTATAGGAATTTGTTATTTGAGACTCAACAGCACTTCACTCGTAATCGATCAATTCATAATCGATGTTCGAATACAGAGCGATTATCCCGTGATCGCGTTGTCTGGTGACAACACGGAACGTGACTCACGCGGCGAATGGATCGATTAGGAATGGGTTGATTACGAATCACGGATAAAAAGTCCCGGCGAAGCCGGTTGACTCGAGGCGCGTCCGCCGGGACTACGCCGAGCCGGCGTCTGCCGCTTCATCCCGCGTTTCGCTTTCTTCGACGTCCGGAATGGCGCCGGGCGGCGGTTCTGGATATGAGCCTTCGAGGGCGCCCTCGACGACCGATTTGACGTCGTCGCTGAAGTCCGAACGGAGGATCCATCGGAGATACCCCAGCTCGTGTTTGGCAAGGTATCGGAGACTCGTGCCGCGCTTGTGACCGAAGGAGATCGTCACTTCGCCGTTCTGCCAACGCAGCTTTCCCTCCCAATCCACATAAGTGCTGTTGCGCGGATTGTACAGGGTGTCCAGCTCATCGACGGAACATGGCATGTCGGCATATTTCTGGAACTGGCCTTCGAGCACCTTCAGCGACGCGAACACGTC
>Ga0310123_10001233_pt1 | contig 21558 bp, 15 predicted proteins | sample CB6_AW_1057_MG_FD_203505 | JGI IMG/M metagenome (GOLD analysis project Ga0310123, IMG submission 203505) | Marine microbial communities from Western Arctic Ocean, Canada - CB6_AW_1057 | ecosystem: Environmental > Aquatic > Marine > Oceanic | place: Canada: Western Arctic Ocean | collected... | reverse complement strand
GTAATCAGTGCCGCCTTTGTCAGAACATACCTGATATTCCCATTTCTGATTGATTTTGCCCTACCGTTGGCAGCCCTCGGCATCGCTCTGATTCTGGGGTTTTCCCAATCATTGCTCTCGATGCTGCTGTTGACTCGCAAGTCAGTACGCGTATTGAATGCTCAACCAACCTCTGGCTGGGCACTTGGCTTAGGCATGGGAGCAATGGAAACCAGTGTACTCACTGTCACTCTGATTGAGTATCATCGTGGCTTTGATCTCATCACCATACTCATGGCAATATTCCTCGCTGTCTGTGTGCCGTGGTGCGAGGCGGTGTTGACTTCCTACCAAGGATACCGAACCTTCGACGGCGCAAGATTCGCCCCTGCATTCAGAGTAGGTGCTGTGCGAGCAGTACTGTACAGCATTCTAGTTTACAGCCTGCTCTTCCCACCTGTGCTGTTGTGTCTGCCGGCTCTGATGCTCTGGGGGCAAAAACAAGCTGACAGCACATGGCTTCCAGCATCTCTCTCACCACAGATGAAGCAAGAGTGGATGAGAATGCGGCGTGGCCGCCCCTCAACGCGGTTCTCCGGCCATACTTCGGAGCATGAGCTTGAGGACGAATGAGGGCCTAATACCCGGGGAGCCTCGCCGAACATTGATGAAGCGGCAGGCTGCGAATCGATAGGATGGCACGGTGTCCATACTGCTTGGCTGATAACCGGCCCGGCTCAACTGTCTGTTTCAATTGTGGCAGGATTACCCTCGGTGCGGCTGGCCTTTCCATCCGAGTACAGCCTACAGCAGCACCTTCCCATTATTCTGGTCACGCGCGAGCAGGGGTGGCGCCGGGCCTTGGTCGTCGCATCGAAGGAGGCTCTCGACGTCGCTCCAAGAAGCGCACTCGCAATCTGCGAAATCTTGCCCTTGTCCTTGCTGTTGCCTTTGTTTTCCTGTTCACACCCGCCCAAGAGCAAATTATTACTCAGTTGAATAAGTGGATGAATGAGATATTGAAGGAGTATGGACCAGCTCATACATATCCAGTCCAGTCGGACTATACTCTAGAGAGGAGCGTGATTCTAACCAGTGGTCAGACTGAAGATTTCAACTTCCGTTATAGCCTGTCAATTCCCTCTGACAGAACTGAGCGCGGAACATCAAGTGACGGTTTCCAGTATGTCAGTGGAGGTAGTTCCCCAGTATCCTCTCTGCAGTTATTATCCAGTATGACTGTGAATAGTCCCGGTGGCCCAGCCATATCGATTCCTTTAGATGGAACAACCAAATCCGCTGATGATGCCGTGCAGTTAACCGATTGGGACACAGAAGTGTTCTGGCCATCACAAGGCAGTGACTCTGAGCATTGTGCTACCGGGCCTTGCGTCATTTGGAGGGGTAGTATACCCAGTGGTGCCGAGAAAACTCTGGTGGTCACGTACGATTTGATCTCGACTACATTCAGTTGGTGGGATGACGATAGTATGGAGTCCATTGTTCCCGGAGCCCACAATGGGAGGGGGCTGAACGCCGATAACTCAGGGACCTTTGACGACCTAGACCGGGCCGGTCATCTCGCCTCTACACATCTTGCCATAGGTCAGGTCAAGCAATGGAATGACCGAGCCCCGAGTTCTTTTGAGGACTGGGCCATCGACGGTGAGGAGACATTTGTCAGGCAGATTGCAGACCAGATATTCGCCTCACTTCCACAAGACGAGCAGGATAACGTATTCTCATTCACCCACGAGGCATTCATCTTTGTTCGAGACACAATCCTGTATGATGTTGGGCTGTCCACCCCTCGCAGTGGACCTGATTGCTTGGTCGATGGCAGAGGCGACTGCGATGAGCAATCGAACGCTTGGATGAGCATCCTGCGCACCCGCGAGATTTCTTCTTGGTACGAATTCGGTGCATTGACCGACAATGGGTTTTCATACTGGGAACCACATGCTTGGGCAAACGTACTATTACCTCTTTCGGAAAATTGGTGTGACGTGAACGACATCGAAATTTCCTCTTGCTGGGTGGAGGCTTCGGTCGATGTTGTCAACAATAAGTGGCTCTTGCACACCCCAACTGGATTTAGTGAGTGGGTTGAGAGCCCCAGTCCATCCGGTATCGACGCATACAAATTCTATAGACCCTTATCTGTTTCAGGGTATCAGTACATGTGGACTGAGAACTGGGATACCATTTCCGGGCCCTTGATTACCGGTGGGACTTATCGGGTTCCATACCTGAGTGGTCAGTGAGGTGTTAAGAGGATGAGGCGAAGCCGACAAGACACCACAAGGGGATAGACTCCATGCGGATTATCATTGGCGGCGCCGGCGAAGTTGGAAGAGGGGTCGCTCGGGCCCTACAGGATGAAGGTAAGGACGTGGTCCTAATCGACCCCGATCCAGATGCAGTTAAGGAGGCACAATCGATTGATGCATTCATGTTGCTTGGCGACGTCACCAGAAGGGAAGTACTGAAGGAGGCAGGCATTAGGAATGCTGCTGTTTACATCGCGGCTACCGGTAACGATGAGCGCAATATTCTCTCCTGCGCTCTGGCACGAGATTTACTGGAGGAAGTTCTGCCACTGGATAAGAACCCGAACCGCCAACATCTACTGACAATTGCACGTATTTACGACGAGGGGCTGATTGCCGATGAGGGCAGTAGGCTGAATCGTTGGGCAGGAGTCGATGTGGCGATTTGCCCCCATGCCGCTAGCATAGAGCGGCTGCGAGCAGGTCTGAAGTCGTCAAGCCTCAATGAGGTTCTGCCGCTTGGTGGCGATGCTTGGATAGTTGAAGTTGAAGTCACGCAGAACGCCTCCAGAATGGCTTCATTCACGCTTGCTCAAGCGGAGGAGAATATCGACGGCCTACCTCGTGCCTTCACACTCTGTCGCAAAGGAGAGCGCGCCTTCGTCCCAACAGATGACACCATCATCGAACCGGGCGATAGAATCGTGTTTGCCACCATCGGCGAACACACATTCAAGCGAATATCCAAGGCAGCTGGTCACGACGAGCCGCCATTCCCAGAAAAGCCACGCGTGGCCATTTTTGGAGCAACTTCACTCGGACGTAATCTTGCATCAGCCTATTTGGCCGAGGGCTGTTGGGTTACAGTTCTCGATGAGCGGCTGGAAGCAGCAAATGAATTGGTTGGCAGTGGAATTGGTGCGAATAAACGACTTGATGTGATTCATTGCAATCTTTCAGACCGTGACTTGCTGAAGGAGATCGAATTGGCTGATCATGATATTGCAATTGCCGCCCTAGAAGATGACCACGCAAATATCGCTGTAGCGATGCGCGCAGCGGATATCGGAGTTGTCCGTACTGGATTAATTCTTGAGGATAGCAATCTAGCACGGGTGGTGCGTCGTATTGGCCTCACCTACGCAGTGAGTAGGCGTAGAGTTGCCATCGATTCTATCCTAATGCAGGTACACTCTCGTATTCCTGGCCACTACCAGTTGATGCCATCTGTGCCAGAGATCGTGGCTATGAGCGCAAATATCGGCGAGGACCATAGTCGCATTGGCGAGACAATATCTCGCATCGAGAAGCGAGCCACCTCTTTCCGAATCGCCTTCGTGGAACGCCCCAATAATGACGATGCAAGACTGATGCTTCGCCCTAAGCCGGACATGACGGTGAAAGCCGGAGACCGCCTGATTCTATTCGTTGCCGCTGATGATGTGGGAACCGTGGAGAAACTACTGGAGCGCTGAGCATGCGTCACGACATAATCGGCTTGATAGCCGGCTGGAGCCTTCTGCTCCTTTCTGTGCCATTGGTCATCAGTGTAGGTGTCGGGCTATTGATGCAAGATGACTGGCGCATGGTTCTAGCCGCATTCATTCCTCCTATAATTATCAGTGTCTTCCTTGGCGGAGTTCTGGTTCGTTGGGGTACTCGTACCGATACGCCTGAACGCTTGCGTGACCGCGAGGCCTTCGCTGCAGTAGCACTTTCATGGCCAGTTATTGTCGCTGTCGGTGCGCTTCCATACTGGTTGGGGCCCACCTTCCACGGACCTATCACATGGGATGGTGATGGAGGTACCTTGTACGAAATCGCCGGTGGAATGATTCGTGGCTGGTTTGAATCCATGTCTGGATTCACAACAACGGGTGCGACCACAATCCACCCCTATGCATCCCCAAACTGTGCAGATGTCGATGATTGCATTGCCAGTCAGCCCTATTCTATCCTGTTCTGGCGTTCACTGACACAATGGTTGGGTGGAATGGGAATCATCATGCTTGGACTACTTCTTCTAAGTCGAGCACTCGGTGGCGGCATGTCGATAGCTCGAGCAGAACTGACTGGTCCATCATTGAGTCGTCTTCGCCCTCGTCTCCAAGAAACCGCTCAAGCTCTCTGGGGCATTTACATCGGATTTACAGTGCTTGAGTTCATTCTATTGATGTGGTGGGCTGACCTAAATTGGTTCAACGCAATCAATTATTCATTAACCACGATGCCTTCAGGTGGATTCGGTACGACCGACGCCGGAATTATGGGATTCGACAGCCCTCTTGTTGAAGGCATCATCACCTTCTTCATGGTCGCCACTGGCATCAATTTCACTCTTTTCCACTTCATCCTACTCAAGGAATATACCAAGGTCGTCAACGATCAAGAATTGCGAGTGTACCTGTTCGTCCTCGCAGGTGCATGGGCTATCTTCGCATTCAATCTCGTTCACAGTGCCGGCTGGGCATGGGGGGATGCTTTGCGACACGGTGCATTCCAAGCGGCTGCAATTGGTACATCAACCGGGTATGCTAGTGCAGATTTCGCGAGTTGGCCAGTTCTTTCCCTGTTCGTACTCCTATTCCTGATGGTCGTGGGCGCATCTGCTGGCTCTACGAGTGGCGGGCTGAAGATTCTACGCCTGAGACTGGCCTTTGGCCTTGCCCGACGTGAGATTCATCGAATGGTTCAACCTCGAGCCATCGTCAGTGTCCGGATGAATGGCGAAGTGGTCGATGATTCACGAATGTGGGTTGTTATTGGTATGCTATCCACATGGGCTGCACTATCGATGATTAGCCTTGTCGTGTTAGCTTTCTTTGAACCCAACCATTCGCTAGTATCGATTCTATCCGTCATTTTCGCCGCACTCGGAAACACGGGTCCCGCTTTGGGTGCGTTCGGACCGACCTCGACATGGGCCGGTCTGAATTGGTACTCGCTGTTTTACACATCGCTTCTGATGTGGGCGGGACGTTTGGAATTGTTGACCGTCTTGGTGCTATTTCACCCGAGAACATGGCGAACAGAGCGCCGCGAGTGATTCAGAACAGGTCTAACCGAGTTTGACCGTCAGCCGCTTTGTCTTGTTCATCTTCACCCTGCGCACTCGCCTCCTCGTCCTCCACCTGTTCAACCGGCTCTTCTTCTGGTTGTTCTTCTGGCTCATCCATCAACTCAGCGAGGTCGTCGAGAACTCCGGAATTAGTCTCAATCCATGCGGCTTCGTAGGCTGCGGCAATCTCCTTCGATTTGACGGCGCTTGCTGGAAGTCCGTGCAGTGCGAGATGATCTTCTGCCGATAGATTGAGCGCCAAGGATAGCGAGAAGTCCCGAGGACGCGCTCCAATCGCTTTTGAAGAGACAGCGCGCAGCGGCGGCCACAATTCCTCACGCACCGCCTGCTGACTGGCACCGCAGGTTTCAGCCAATCTCTCGACTATTGAGCCGCGTCGCCACGGCTCATTGCCGCGACGGAGGAATTCGGGAAAGTTCAGCGAAATTCGGTCCGGTGGTACCTCATCTGATGCGATATTGGCTGCAAGTGCCCCCAGATTACCACCCCAATACGATGAGCGATATGCAAGATTGGTGAATCTCACGAACAATGCTTGGTCTGCTGCTGCAAGAGTTTGCACACCGCGCGCCTGATTGGCGCGTTCGCGAAAGATGGAGGCATTATTCCATGCAACCCATGCGACCAGTTCCTCCGGAGATTTGTCGAGGATTCTGCCTAGTTCTACAGCCTCCTGTGCTGTTTGAATGCGATACAGTTGGTCTAGACCTGGAAATAGGTCAATCTGCAGGTCTCGAACACCTATGGAGACTTGAGAAACCACTGCATCAGTATCCATGTGGTCAGAGGTTGCCGCTATTGCCTGAAGGTCACGAACCAACGCGCGGATATCACCGGGATTAGCGCTGACCAAACGGTCGACAGCGCTGGAGTCGGCAGTAATGTCCTCAGCGGCTATAACTCGATTAGCGATTCTGCGAAGTGCTGTCGGCGAAGCCCTGCGGAATTGGATGATTTCAGCAAGTCGTGAGAATCGATCTCGCGCCGAACGCCAACCTCTACCTCGACCCCACAATCGCATCGGGTCATTACAAGTGAGGATAACCGGTTGTTTGGTGATTTGCAGCAACCGGAGCAACTCTGCCTTACCCCCGGTATCGCCTCGCAATTCATTCACATCGTCCTCATCTTCCGAGCGAGCGGCGATAGTGTTGGAGATTCTTTTCTCTGAGGCGGCTCTGAATGAGCCTCCGAGGTGATCAACCTCATCTATCAGGATGAGAGAATGCCTAGACTCATCAGTGGAGAAGGATCCATCGAGCCCGAAGGTAAAGTGTGTGGCACCGCTTGTGGCCGCTCTACGAAGGGCCGCAGCATTACGATCATCCGATGCATTGAGTTCAATCACATCCCACCCCATATCGGCGGCAATGGCGTGAGCGATACTGGTCTTGCCGACTCCAGGCGGCCCGGTTAGGAGTATGCCTACTTTCTGCGGTTTTCCCTCGCTCCATTGCTGCAACCATTGTCGAATCCGCTTTCGTTGGGCTTCATTTCCCTCAAGGTGTCTTTCGGACTTGGGGCGGTAGCGCTCAGTCCAGTCCTCGACCTGCTCGGCCCCTTCGGCGGAATCAGCCATCGCCAACCTTAGTAGGACGACGCTTCTTGAACATTGAGAAAGAGTCGGTGCTCAGAATGCGGAACCAACATTCCCCATCAGCAGTCTCTCGACAGCATCATCCACACTCATCCTCACCTGCTCTCCGTCGTCCCTGCGCCGTAGCGTGACAGTTCCATCTCCCATGCTGTCATGGTCGACAGTGATAGCCCACGGCACACCGATTTCGTCAGCCCGGGCGTAGCGACGACCTATGGAGCCAGACCCATCGTAGTAGGAGGCTAATCTGCCTGACTGACACAGTTTTGAATGGATTTCAGCAGCCATTCCGTCCATTCCGTCCTTCTCCATCAAAGGCAGTACGACTACATCAATCGGTGCAATATCCTCATGCAGATGCAGGTAGGTGTAACTTTCACCACCCTTCTCAGTCTGCTCAAATGCATGGTCCAACACATGCCAGATGATTCGGTCAAGTCCGAAAGCCGGCTCGACGACATGAGGGATGAACCACTCGCCGTGTTCAGTAGTCTGGACCCTTTGTTGTTCAACCATATTCTCCTCGATGCTGACGGTCGAGCCATCCTCTAGTGTGAGGTCGAATGGCAAGCCTTCCGGCATCTGCTCAAGTGCGGCCAGGGCAGCGGACACCGCCCCCGCTTGGTCTCGGAAAGCCGGACCAATCACCGCGCCAACAGGAGCCAATTCCTCCCGATCCACGACTCGTGCCTCGTCAAATGGGCGCCAAGCCCGAAGACTGGTAGAACCAGTTGCATCCTCGTGCGCTTGCAGGTCGTAGCATCCACGGTGTGCGATTCCAACACATTCGATCCAGCCGTAAGAGCCGTCAATTTCACAGTCCCAGCAATCACTTGCGTAGTGAGCCATTTCAGTGCCCTCGTGCTGACGGAATCGGATGCGCGCTGCATCAATGCCGATCCCGACAAGGAAATCCCAAGTCCAAGCCATGAACCAGCCAACAGTCGAATGGCGGACGATACCATCTGCACACGCTGCCCCTATGGTCATCTCACAGGCCTCTGGATGGGAGCCCCTTGGGTCTGGAACCAAAGAAAATGGGGTGCTATCCCATTTTGAGAAGTCATGCGATGGTGTAACCTCTGGGTCAATGAAATACTCCAACTCAGCCATGTTGAACTCCCTCAGGCGAATCATACCTTGTCGTGGGCTGATTTCATTGCGGTATCCCTTGCCTGTTTGCATAGCACCAAAAGGCAGTCGATTGCGGAAGTGACGATACAACGATGGGAATAGCATGAACATGCCCTGAGCAGTTTCAGGACGCATGTATGCGGGCTTGCTCGACTTCATTGAGCCAATGTTGGTGCTGAACATCAGATTCATTGGCCGAGCAGATTGCCAGACCGATTTCCCGCAGCCGGGGCAGGCGACATCGTTTGCTGCAATCAGTGCATCGAGTTCCTCGCAGCCAAGCGAGTCGGGATTAGGATGGATGTCCTCAAGCAGTTGGTCTGAACGGAATGCGGCCCCACAAGCGTCGCATTCCGACATATGGTCGTTGAATTCACCGACGTGACCACTTGCGACTAGAACAGACTCCGGCGTCAGGGTAGGGCTGTTGATTTCGACAATGTCACCATGCCGTGCCCAATGCTCCAGCCAAGCAGTCGCAACCCTGCGTCGTAATCGGCCACCCACTGGCCCGAAGTCGTAGAGACCAGAAATGCCTCCATGAATCTCAAATGCAGGGTGGATAATTCCTCTTCGGCGTAACAGGCCAATGAGCGAATCTAGCCGTACGACGTCTTCACTCACCACGCTACCCCAGTCCTCCGGCGCAACATGAGTCCCATCAACCGTTCGGCTGAGGTGGCCGTCAGAGGTACAGCCTGAAAGGCTGCGGCGACTTCCAACGTACATGGGTCAGTCAATGGTCATTATCGATGAACAGGATTGTACCGGATGTGATCTCTGCATCCTGCACTGCCCATTTGAGGCTCTATTGCCAAGAGCGCACACCCTACCGCATCGTCGTAAGCGAGATGTAATCGTGTTAAACGATCGATGTGTCGGATGTTTGTCCTGTATTGGCTCCTGCCCCACCTTTGCTCTGAAGGAGATGGTAGTACCCCCAACATCGCGGAATTCACCTTTGATGGATGTGAATCTAATCAGCCCGAGCACAGAGGCTGTGAGCCGATGGGGGCGCAAGGACAAACATTGGGCATGATTCAGCCGTACTTCTACCAAGGTGGGAATGACACGAACAAAGATGGGTGTCGCTATGCCCATTTCTTCCTAACTACACAATTGTTCTTATATCGCTTCGTTACGCTGTTGGCCGAATAGCAGGTCGACGAGCATGGCTAAGACAGTATATCTTGATTCATTCACTGAGGCAGAGGAGATTCTCTCTCGTCTTTCACAGCCAGTTAGGGATTGGTTCAACGACACTTTTCCTGATTTCACTGAGCCTCAAAAAATGGCTATTCCATCAATCATGGATGGCGAGCACCTACTCCTTTGCTCCCCCACAGGTTCTGGAAAGACAATGACCGCATTCCTAACTGTCATCGACCAATTGGTTCGCAAGTCATTAGCTGGTGAGTTGGAGAATCAGGTTTACTGTGTATACATCTCTCCAATCAAGGCCTTGGCCAATGATATCCAGAAGAATCTTATCGGGCCATTGACTGAGATTAGTGACCGATTTCTCCCTCACCGTGCGCAGGAGATCAAGGTAGGACTTCGTACTGGCGATACTCCACAGTCTGAGCGGCAGAAAATGCTACGTAAGCCACCGCATATTCTCATTACCACACCTGAATCACTTGGGCTCGCTTTGGCATCGAAGAAGTTTCGTCCGTTGATGAATGATCTTCAATGGCTCATCATCGACGAGATGCACTCTCTAGTACCTTCCAAGAGAGGGACGCTGCTTGCTCTGACTGTCACTCTTCTCGACACTCTTATCGCAAATCCAGTGCAAAGAATTGGCATTTCAGCAACGATGGAACCACTCGAGGAAGTCGCACACTTCCTCGTACCTGCGAGGAAAGAGGATTCTGATGAGCAAGGGCCGCCAATTTCCGAGGTGCCGAAGTTCGATGATGAAAGTTCGAATGTGGTCCATATTGCCAAGGTGAGTGGTTCCAGAGAACTAGACCTCGATATCATTCTGCCACATGAGAGATTCAGTGAGATTCCTATCAAGCAACTCCTCGACCACAACGTGGATGTCATCAAGGAATTGGTAGAGGCCCATACTACCACAATTGTCTTTGCAAATACTCGGCAGATGACTGAGATTATCGCTGAAAAACTTAGAGTCATCGGAGTTGCTGGAGTTGAAGGCCACCACGGTTCAATGGATAGGGCGATTCGCCTCGATGTAGAGAGACGCCTGAAACGAGGTGAATTACGTTGTGTAGTCACTTCTTCAAGCCTAGAATTGGGAATAGACATTGGCAGCGTAGACATGGTCATTCAGTTGGGCTCACCCGGCTCGATTTCCACCGCCTTGCAGAGAATCGGACGAGCAGGACACCATGTGGGTGGAGTGCCTCGCGCGCGATTACTTCCGACATCACCGCACGACCTCCTTGAGTTAGCAGCACTGCAGGGTGCTATCCTTTCTGGAGAAATGGACCTGCTGAGATTCCCTGAAAATTGCCTTGACGTGCTCGCACAGTTCATCATTGGCTTGACCATCACCAGTGAAATGGATATGGATGAGGTCTACGGCCTCATTCGTGGTGCTTGGCCATACCGCAATTTACCATACGATGATTTCATCGAAGTTCTCAGCCTTCTCGAGGATGAGCGCAGAGTTTGGGTCGATTGGGAGGAGAATATCATCGGCAAGCGTGGCTATGCGCAGATGATCTACTACACAAACATCGGAACAATCGCACCCGACAACAACTACCTCGTGTTCACTGCAGATGGGACGATGGTCGGGCAATTATCTTCCTCATTCGTACAGAACATCCGTTCTGGTGACGTGTTTCTGCTCGGTGGCACGACTTACCGTGTGCACAGAATACAGGCAAGCCGGGTCTCTGTAACTCCGGTCACCGGGTATCGGCCCACAGTCCCTTCATGGTCTGGAGAGGCAAGGAGTCGCAGTCGCGAACTGTCGAATGCCGTGATGGACCTGCTCAATGCTAGCGCAGTTGCCATCCGTAGGCGTAAGGATCCACGCAGACTTCTCACCAAAGCATACGGGTTGTCTCAGCCTGTCGCAGAATCACTAGCACGATTCCTTGAGGAGCACACCATCTCATCATTCCAGGTGCCGAACAAGGACCGCATTCTGTTTGAGCAGATTCTCAACAGCCCTGTACCCACCTACATCGTTACCACTTGTCGAGGTAGGGCATTCAACATGGCCCTCGGATACTTCATGGCTGGACTTGCTGAAATGAATAATATCAACGTCATTGAGATGTCTTTCGACGAGAATTCCTTCTTGTTCAAGACCTCAATTGAGGTACCGCCTTCAGAAATCTATCCACTGTTCAAGGAGAACCAACGCGATGAGGTACTACAGCGTTACCTATTGGATAGCCAACTCTTCGCTAGGAGATTCCGGGAGGTATGCGGCAGGAGCCTCGTCATCCCACGCCGCATCGGTGGTGACGAGATTACTCCTAAACAGTTTCAGCAACGGTCTGAGAAGGTATTCAATCAGCACCGCCAACAACCCGACTCGCTACTGGTAAAGGAGGCCCAGAATGAGATATTCCACACCGACCTCGACATGGAGGACCTTGAGAACTTCGTCACCCGGATGGAGGAAGAGGACGTGCGTATTGTCCACTCCCGTGTCAATATTCCATCCACTTTGGGAATGAATCTCTACATGGCGGCATTCGAGGATTTGCTTTCTATGCGCACACGCGCCTACCTCGTGAAGGATATTGACCCTGAGATTCTCAAACGTTTGCTCGGAGGCAGGCATCGAGCAACCGACCTCACTGCGGAATCCCTCAGCAAGTACTACAATGACAAAGTCTCGTCGCCTACCGATGCAACCAGTTTGCTTCGATTGATGGAGATGGGCGGCGGATTGGAGCGGGAGTTGACCAACCCACTGTACGAATACAAGTTGCGAGATATTCCAGTCAGTACCATTCGTGAGTGGGTCACAGAACTCGCTGCCAACGGCGATATCACCAAGATAAAGGGCAGCGGTTCAGAGCAGGTGGATGACAAATGGTTCAGCATGCGGATGGCTGATATCCACGGAACTTTGGGTGTATTGGCATCACACGGCGCTGCAAAGATGGACGACATGAGAGAGTTGTACACCGGTGGCCTATCCTACAAGATGGCTGAGAAGTACAATGGAACCAAAGTCACAAAATGGCGTGAACAGGCCCTATCAGACCCACATGAATGTCTAAGGGTAAAAATAGTGGATATGCTTGGTTCTGAGGGACCTCAGACCACCGAGCAGTTGGCGGCTAGACTGCCATTCCCTTCAGCACAAATTGAGTCATTACTACACGAGCTCGAGGTTCGCAACATAGTCTCCATTGGATTCTATACTCAAACTGAGGAAGGTGAGTACATCCTCAGGGTTGATGAGCATATCATTACTGGTGGTGAGGAGGAAGTAGTAGAGTATCGAGCATTACAGAATCTTCTACTCAATAAGTCGTTCAAGTCCTATCCGGATGCTGCAACGGCACTCGATGAAGGCCACATCATGTTCGCAAAAATGCATGAGTTGCTCGACAGAATCAAAAATTTCCGTTTCGCGGATTGGAAGGACCTCAAGCATGACCCAGATTTCGTGATGGGTCGTCTTCTGCACAGCAGAGTTGGATACACTACGAAAGACCGCATTCCGATGCTACTTGGACTGCGGCCAGAGCCGTGGTTAGATGGTGAAATGGAGAAAGAACTCCTTGAAAAAATTTCACTAAATGAGAATGTAGAGCGTTCTGACATCCTTGGCCATCTGCCTAGGGGCGAGGAAAACAAGCATATTCAGCGCGATGCACGCAACGCGCTGAGTAATTTGGAGCGACAGTTCGTTTACGCCAAGCAGTTTGAGGAATTGCCGAATCGCAAGCGCTCTTTATCACTGTATCACCGCATTCACGACGTGTATGAGCCGATGGACTTCGGAGATTCACTTGAGGAGTTAATCCGCAGGACTGGACCAATCAAGTTGCATGAGTTGCGCAACTACATCAGCCACCCAGTTGAAATTCTCGCTGAGGTTCTGCGCGACCTTGAGGAATCGGGCAGAATCACTCGCGTGGTTGCACTGCAGCCAGACCCGACTGACTTCTGGTGCACGCCTGTAGATGCAGAAACCTTGCTGAAACCAGCTCGAGAGGACCGGACCCTACGCATTCTGACCCAATCCGACCCGTTCTGTTCGCGGTTCATTCAAGAGGTGCGCTATGTGCTGAAGCAAGGCTGGTATTATCCGGTGTTCAAGGGTGTTGACCCAGTTGGCAGAGTGTTGATGTACAAGGTGAATGATTATCTGGAGATCAAGGATATTCACATCCCGCATGCCTATCTTGATGAATTCTGTGAGGCATTTGAGATACTGCTTGACAACTACACCGACACTTTGGTCGATGTTTCCGTTCTTCACAATTTCAACGGCGAGCCGATTCACGATTGCGACCAGAATATCCTCAACGCAGTAGAGCGGATTGGGTTCCGTAGCATGGGTGATGGTGCCCGCTTTATTCGCGGCGGTGTGTTGGATTCTAGGCCACGAAACATTGTGCTCCGGTCACTATTTCATCACCATCACCTGCATCAGGAAACTAGGGCTGAGAACGAAACCATTGCAATGAACCACATCGCTGAGATTCGTGATAACTTCGCACTAAGAGGCCGCTGCGAAATGTTCCGCGTCGACCTGAAGTCGATGGCTGCCGCTCATCAGTTGCATCTCGGCACCAATCTTCGCAATCATCAGGTCTGGGCTCCGTACTCACATTTCCAGAGGCTATTATCGATTAGAAACAGACCGCCTGAGGAAGATTTGGAGGATGTACTGAACTTTTTCGCTGAGCACTCTGACCCCAAGGTGTTCATGGACAGATATGCGCTGAAGCGTGCTGAGTTCCGAAAACTGGCACAACCATTGATTCGAACTGGGCACTTGGTACAAGACTACCGAGGAGGATTCCGGACAGTACACCCCTTGGATGGCAGAGAGTTGTGGGATATCAAACGTGATTTCCTGCGCGAAATGGTTGAGAAATATCCTGTAATAACGCTGAAGCAGTGTGAGAAATTAGCTGGTAGTCCATTCAAGGCCGAGGAAATATCAGCAGTTCTGCATGAATTTGAAGAGGATGACACACTAATCAAGGGCTTCTTGATTGACGATGCTCAAGAGGTCTGTTGGGGTAGGAAGGATATGTTGGAAGAAGCAAATTCACTCACCCCGATGCGTGACTTTGTACTACCACCTTCTGACCCACTATTGCCGTACTTCGCTACGTTATTGAGGGAGCGGTTCGGCTTTGGTTCGGCGTACATTGTATTCCGAAATGAGGAGCCGATTGCCGCCTTCAAGGCAAACACACGAAACAGTATCATTGAGGTCACCGACTTTGTAGGTGACTCAAAATTGGAGAAGGATGCTCTCCGCGTGATGAAGGAGTTTGCTTGGGAGCACAATATGCCTCTGAAGGGCAAGGTTCTCGAGCGTCTGAAACGGCGCTAATTATCTCGCGATACCCAGTGGTTTTAGCACAGGAGAAATCACCCTTAGCACATGTCGATGTAATTGCGGCAGCATTTCGAATATTGCAAGGGCTATCATCAGCATTGCACCGAGTGAGAGCACCTTCGCGGCATATGCGTGCGCGAAATCGAACATGCCTATCCCCCACAGGTTCCAATCAGTATAGGTCATGTGTAGCCAGACGATTCCAGCATTACGGAATACGTTGAGGATATGAATGGTAGGGATTACCAGCATGAAGGCTCGCATGCGGATTCGCACAGGAGCTTCTCGAACTGCAATCAGTGCGCCGACGAACACTATCATCGATTGCAGGGCGCTACAGCCAAGCACGAAGCCGATGTTCACAGGGTCTCCACCATCGTAGATTAGTGGGACAAAGAATCCGCTGTCCCCGAGAGTGTCTGTAAGTATCCACTGACTGCCACCCCATTCTGCGTAGGAAATCGGTGCGGCATTTGCACCAAGATCTACCATCATCGCACCTAGTTCAACATCAGCAGTCCCTGTCCAGTTGAGAATAGCCGCGGTGGACCATGCCGTGAACCAAACCACTGCTGTATTCAGCACAGGGATGTGTTTCACCGCGAGATAAGGCAAAGCCGACCAAAAAACAGCTCCCCTGAGCCAATGCAGAGAAGGGTCATTGTAACCTTGCCTGATCTTCATGGTTTCCCATATTCCATACGCAATACAAATCGGCAACGCAGCTGCAGACATGAAAATGAGCACCGGGTCCTCGATTTCGATGAAATGTCCTGCACCCAAGTAGAAGTAGAGTCCGACAAATATCCATCCGGGCATCGCAAAGTAGCGTGAACCCTCAAATTCAGCGTGGAATGATACGCCGAGGCAGGTAAGTCCGGCTACAACCAGTAGCAGCGTGGTTTGGCCGGTATCCAGACCGGCCAACTGTCCCGCTGCGGCGACAATATCGCGTATCGGCTCCAACCAATCCCCAAACCGACTGCTGTCGGTAAGTCACATATAGGCTCGCTCCGACGCCGGGTAGAGCAAGATGCCTGACGAGTCGTTCGATTTCGCTGCATTCATGCGAGGATATGTTACTGACCTCTCGCACGCGTTGCATGCATTATCACCCTCAGCACTCGGCTCATTATACCAAATGATGCTCGATACAATAGACTCTGGTGGCAAAGTCCACTTCATTGGTAACGGCGGCTCAGCAGCAACCCCGAGCCACAGTGCTGGTGACTGGAGCAAGGAGTTGAAGCTACCCACACTTGCCCATACCGACAACATTGCTGCACTGACCGCGTGGGCAAATGATACCGGCTACGACAACGTATTTGTCGGTCAGTTGGAAACATGGCTATCCCCTGGTGATCTCGTGGTGGCCTATTCGGGCTCTGGTAACTCAGCCAATGTCATCAACGGCATAGAGTATGCCAAGTCAAACGGGGCGAGGACCTTCGGTATAACCGGTAATTATGGTAGTGGGGCAGGCGGCCGGCTAGCTGAGATTGCTGATGCAGTTGTTGTTTGTGACACCGAATCGATGGAAAGAATCGAGGATCTACAACTGATAATCAATCACATCGTGAAAGAAGCGGTCAAGGCGAGCAGAGGCCTGCCGAGTCACTCTTGAGGTTGGACTATGGAAATTCCTGGCCGCCACGGCAGGGGCGAATTGGAATTGTTACCTTTACCGAGTGAGAACGAGTGGGATGGATCAATCGCCTATCTTGACCGAGATGGGGTGCTGAACGTCGGCTCCGAGCAGTATGTGAAGTCCATCAATGAAGTTGTCATGCTGCCCGGTGCTGGTGATGCCATCGCTGAACTACGAAAAGCAGGATTCAGAATTTGTGTAGTTACTAATCAATCTCCGATTAGACGCGGTGTATTTGATGAGAAGATGCTTGACTCAATCAATCAGGCTGTGTTGGATGGACTGATTGAGGAAAATCCCGGTGCAATCGTGGATTTGTTGTTGTATTCCCCGTATGCACCGTGGGAGGGCTCCGTCATTCGTAAACCGGGTGCTGGAATGTTGCAAGCCGGGCGGCAGATGATTGTCGCTGCCGCGTCAGGTAGTCCCATCAGTGTCGATGAGGTAGTCGTGGGTGATGCATATACGGAAATCCAAGATGAGTTTGATGAAGCGCGCTCTTTCATGGCCGGAGATAGGCGAGCGGACATGGGAGCGGCATGGAATCACAATGTCAGGGCATTCTGGGTTGATGCCAGCGTTGGTATTGCTGGTGCCGTGCACCGGTGCCTCGATGATTCTGACCAAGGTGACCTTACTCAGAATGACGAGCCTTAGAAGGGTTGCACCCATCACGAGGACGATGGCGTGGGTTGGCCTTGATGATACTGACAGCCTTGAGGCTGGCTGCACCACCTATGACTTCAATGACCTTTTGCAGTATCTTGAGCGGTCGGGAATGAGAATCAACGACCCACGCCTCGTAAGGTTGTGGCCGCACGCGCCAAGGCGCACGCGAGGGAACGGGGCACTTGCCGCTGAAGTTCTCGGCGAGGTGGACAAGTTGGACCAACTCCTCGACTCGTGGTTTGAAAATATGGCTCAATCCAGATTTTGCGCAGGTGGTGAGAAGACTACGAACAGCGCTCAGCCTGTCCTCGTGCGTAGCACTACGCAGTTGCCCGAGGAACTGTATTGGCAGAGCGTCCGCACTCACACTGAATTGTCAGAACGTGAGCGGGCATTGGAAAAGTTGCATGGCATCCGAACTTGGTCTATGCCTGAAAATGGCCGCTCTGGATTGATTGGAGCAACATCCGCCATCGCATGGCGCGGTAAGCAAGATTGCACTTGGGAGTTGACTGCGTGGCGCAGTGACGACCTAATTGGCACTGAACGACAGGTACCACCAGATTGTGTGGAGAGAATGTGCGACAAATTTCCACTTACGGTTCTGAACAGGGACCCAAACAGCGGTCGTTCTCTCATCACCCCTAGAACTCCGTGTCCGGTGCTGTACGGCATTAGAGGGGAGAATGCGAGTCAAGTGATTTCTGCTCACCGATTCTTGCAGGAATGTGATGGTGTTGAGCAGGCTGCTGCCTGTCGAGTGCATCGAAGTAATCAGGCTACGGATGACCATCTAGAAGGTTCCCAGTGTAGTACAGTGACCCGTTTACCGCAGATTCGCCGCCGTGGGCACACATCATTTGTTGTCGAGGGGAACACCAAAGTTCTAGCATTCTGCGAGGGTGGCGAAGTGAACCTGCTGGCCCAGTCCTTGCGAACTGGTGACCGGATTGAGTGGATGGGGTTGCACTCACCGGTTGGAGAAGTCCATCTGGAGAGACTGCGGCTAATCAGTGCTACACGCAACAAACACCGTCCACTCTGCTCTTGTGGTCGAAGAATGAAATCCGCAGGACGAGGTCAGGGGCTGCGCTGCCCAAACTGCAAAGCAACCTGCGATGATGAGTGGGAGTTTGATCGACTTGGGCCTAGCGAGTGGGTTGAGCCACCAGCCAGCCAACGGCGACATTTGGCGGCGCCACTTTCTCGACAAATACCATGACTGTCGGTGACAACTCTCAATACGGACCCGACCATACAACGCCGTATGGGAACTGAGGACAACGCGACAATAGTTCTGGGATTAGTGACACTTGGCTTGTTGTTTTTCATCTTCTATATGAGGAAGAAAAACATGGTCCGAATCGAAGAAGGACCAGTAATTGCCGGGGATGACGAAATTGGCGGAGCCGCCAAGGACCCTGAACAATTTGACGAGCCTGATGATGATGCCTTGGATGAGATGGAGTCTCTGCTCAAGGATGCTGCAGAGTCACAAGGTTTGGACTATGAGGATTAATCAACGCTTGCTGAAGCCATCATCACCGAGTTGTAAGCCAACGACCCCGCCTTCCTTGCGCAATTCGCGACGGGACATACCCCCATACCCGCTGAGTAGGAACCAGGTGCGAGCACCTGCATCCTCCAGTGCAGAACCGCCGCGAGCCTTCCATTCACTCTCACCAGACGCATCCTCATAGGCTGCTGATACAGCGATAATAGCCACCTCTTTCTCACGGGCATGTCCAATGATTCCACACATTGCCTCAATGACTTCTGACGAGGGCCTTCCTTCTACGGGGCACCAGTCGTCAATTACCACTAGGGTCAGGTTCCCCAGCAGGTTCAGCAAATCCCTCGCCGACGCAATCCCCTTCTCGATGTTGTCTCCAGAAGCCGCGAGGTGCAGACGTGATACAGCGACTGGATTCACTTCTGCGAAAAGTTGGCTAAAACGGACGCGATCAGGCATCTCTGGACAGACCCAAGCGACGTGGCCATTCTCATTGAGGTGATTTCTAGTTGCTTGCAGCGCGAATGTTGTGCCCCCACATCCAGCCTCAACCACCAGATGAATCGCTCCTTCGAATTGGGTTGCGTCCATGATATCTCTACTCTGCTTGCGGCGGGGGCTCTTAGGGACTATGCCGGACCTCCGTTGGTGCCAATTGCTATACCGTCGATTTCACTGGCACTTGCATGGGTGACGAGTTGCACATCATTGAGGGGGAGAGAATTCCCCGCCGCTCCCTACCCTATTTCGACGAGCAGGATGATGAAACTAGTTGGATTACTGGAGTGCTGAGCAGTGGCGGCCCATTCAAGGTGGCTTTCCTAGACACCAATCAATTTGGCCCTCACGCGATGGTGCTGATGCTCGTTGGTTTTGCGTCAGTCACAGGCATTTGCCTATTCATCCTCAGTAAGTTATTCAGTTGATTACTGTATAGCTGCTCTTGCGTTAGTCACAGTTTCATCGACTAGTTCACCAGAGACACCGAGATGGGAAGAAGGGTCGAACAACGCATCGAGTGCAGCATTGTTGAATCGACTGGTAATCGAATCGATTTCACCACAAACATCGCGGAGATTGCGACTCTCAGCCACCGCAGTCATGCTAGCGCTGCGAAGAATCTCGTGGGCCTCATCTCGCGGCATTCCAGCAGCGACAAGTTCAATCATCACCTTTTCAGACATCACGAATCCACTTTGTGCAGCGATATTCGCTTGCATTCTCTCGGAATCTACCACGCATTTGCTCATGACACGGTCACTCTTGGCCAGAATATCATCGAGTAGAATAGCCGCATGTGAGAGCGTGAATCGTTCAGCACTGCTGTTGGCTAGGTCCCTTTCGTGCCAGAGCAGGGCATTTTCGTATGAAGGGATGATGAACGAGCGCACGACTCTGGCCAACCCACAGGCGTTCTCGGCTGTAATCGGGTTGCGCTTGTGCGCCATTGTGCTGCTACCGACCTGCTTGTCAGCGTCAAAAGCCTCGGCGACTTCAGCAATCTCGCTACGCTGTAGATTTCTAATCTCCTGCAGCAACTTCTCCACGCTGGTAGCCACGTTGGCCATCCATGACATCCACTCGACATAGCGGTCACGTCCAACGACTTGCGTGGTTACTAGAGGAACACCAAGGCCAAGATGGGTTAGAATCAATCTCTGCAACTCACGTGCATTATCTCCTTGAGCAGCACCGGTTCCAACCGCGCCGAGGAACTTTCCAACACAGACTCTCTCAGTAATTTCATCGAGCCGCACGAGATGGCGACGGAATTCATCAGTGAACACCGCCATTTTGAGTCCGAAAGTGATCGGTGCTGCTGCCTGTCCATGAGTTCTGCCGAGCATCACGGTATTTCGTTCTCGTTCTGCAAGGTCAGCGAGGGTGGAAATTAGAGTGCACAGTATATCGCGGTGGATAACGGTACTATCTCGAATCTGCAACCCTACAGCAGTGTCAACAATGTCGTTGGAGGTAGCACCTAGATGGATACACCACCCAGCATCTCCTGCAACTTCAGCCATCGCCTTGGTGAGGGCCATGATGTCATGCCGAGTCTCCGCCTCAATATCGTCGACTCGCTGCATAGTCACAGACTCGCTATTGGCTATAGCAGCGACAGCCGCATAGTCTTCGTCTGATACACGCCCGAGTTGATTGTGAGCCCAAATCAGGGCTCTTTCGACCTCAAGTTGGCGGGCGTGTCTGCCCTCCTGACTCCAAACCGCTTTAATCGCCTCCCGGCCATAACGGTAATCGAGGGGGCTAACAGGCATCCCATCCCTCCGGGATTGCGCCGACCGGGCGACCCTGTTTGAGTCTGCCGCCACTTTTCTCAAGGCAATATTGTGGGGGAATTGCCTATTCGGGGGTTTCAAGTTCAGCAGCCCAGATGTCAGCCCAACCTCTTCTACCGGTCCAATGAGGTGTATGATTGACCTTTATTCTACGCTTGAACCACGGGGAATTCAGTACCGTGGTCTCATATTCCCCTCCCTCTCCATCAACATTGAATCGATATTCGATCGATGCGGACTCCAAAGCATCAAGCCAGCCGTGGTCGAGAGTCTTTCCAACCCATTTCTCACCCATGCCATCGGTAGTGACTGATGTAATCATCACCTCAAATCCGTGATTGACCAAGTCCCGCATGTGAGACGAAGCATCGTTGTGCCATAGCGGGGTGTAGGATATTATTCCGAGTCTTTCACACATTCGCTCAATTCGTGTTTTCTGGTAGTCGCTTCGCAGCGCCCCAGCCACCAATGCATCAATTGGCTCTCCCGGACGCATCAATTCCAATTCGGCAGGCCATTTCCAGTTGTCAGGCCAGTCAACATTATCTCGTTCTGATTCAGTCCACAAAGGGTCGCGACGCTTGGAACTGCCAGCCACTACACCTTCCAACGCCCTCTCCAATTCATTCATCTCTACTTCTTCGTGGCCACTGACAGTTATCGGTAGCCAAGGAATACCTGCGCTTGCTGCTTGTAATGCTACAATAGCGGTGCTGGGAATCTGAAACATCATCGAATCGTCACCCTCCACCTGAATAGTAACCAAGCCAACAACCTCCCAGCCGCGTTGTAGAGCCCACCATGTGGAATAGGCGGAATCTTTGCCACCTGAAGAGAGGACAAGGACCC
>Ga0310123_10001231_pt1 | contig 21575 bp, 14 predicted proteins | sample CB6_AW_1057_MG_FD_203505 | JGI IMG/M metagenome (GOLD analysis project Ga0310123, IMG submission 203505) | Marine microbial communities from Western Arctic Ocean, Canada - CB6_AW_1057 | ecosystem: Environmental > Aquatic > Marine > Oceanic | place: Canada: Western Arctic Ocean | collected... | reverse complement strand
CCGACCCGGTGCCCGCGGATCGTTATTCAACCGCGGCGTCCGTCCGAATTCACCGGCTGTGATCACAAGCGTATTGTCCAGCAGGCCCCGCTCGTGCAAGTCGTTTAACAGGGCGGCGTAACCCTGTTCGTATGCAGGCACTTCGGTCCGCAATCGTGGGAAAACCTCGGGATGGTGGTCCCAGCCGTAGCGAACGTAACCCTTAACCGTCACAAACCGCACCCCGGCCTCGACCAGCCGACGGGCCAGCAACAACCCTTGTCCCACGCGATTTCGCCCATAAGTGTCACGGAGTTTCTGAGGTTCCCGCGACAATTCAAACGCCCGCTTTGCGTGCCGCGAGGTAATCATCGCGAACGCTCGTTCCCGGAAGATGTTGTGCGATTTGGCCAACTCCAGCCGTTTTTCTGCTTGGGCCTGATACCGATCGACGGCGGCCAGTAACCCGCGGCGCTCGGACAGTCGGTTCAGGTCCACCGTGTCCGGCGTATTGAACTCATCCACCGAGAAGCGGGAGTTGTTCGGTTCCTTCGTGACCACGAATGGGTCGTAGGTTCGCCCCAGGAACCCACCGAAGCCAGGATCGCCGTAGCGGGGACTTCGCAGGCTGCCGACCTGCACAAATGCGGGAACGTTCCGAGCTCGCCGCTCTTGTTGCCAGGTCAGCAGCGCCCCATATCCGGGCGGTACGATTGCCTTGGTCAAACGATTCCCGCTCATCAGGTGGAAATCGCCCTTCCCATGCGTCGGCGTGTAGGAATGCATCGAACGGATCACCGAGAACTTGTCGGCACAAGCCGCCATGTTAGGCATCAACTCACACAAATCCAAACCGGGAACACAGGTTGAAATCGGATTCAGCTCGCCGCGAATCTCAGCGGGCGCGAGCGGTTTCATATCGAACATGTCGATATGGCTTGGCCCGCCAAGCAACCACAACAGGATACAGTTCACCTCACGAGCTGGCTTCTCGATGGCTTCAGCCCGTGCCTTCAGCACGTCGGGTAAATGAATTCCCAGCGCCGTCAACCCGCCGACTCGCAACAGTTCGCGTCGTGTGACTCCTTCGCAGGTGCGATCATTTCCGGAAGTCACTCCCAACATGCGACGTCTCCCGAAAACAGGAACACAGTTCGGGTCACTCGATCGTTCCTTGGCGCGTCAGTCGATTCGGGCTTCTCGCTCCGGAAACCAACAAACATTCGACCGAGTACGCCAAAGATTCTACAGGATATCAGCGAGGCGGTCAAACATGCCCCAGAGAGCCAGAGGCCTCGCCGGGTGCCAAGTGGACGGCGGGTGGTGGTCCCTGAGGGAGTCTGGCGACCGTGGCCCCAGAATTTTGCGCATCAGGGACCACACCAGCAGGATGGACCACCGATAACATTTAACATTGACGCACGGGGCCACGCCACTCTGTCGCAATTCGTGACCGCTTCAAGTCGATACCTCTAAGCGGTCACGAATTGCGGTTCTTCGGGAGGGCGAAGCTCCCGCTGAGCCGTGAATGTCACCGATCCAGCGGCTCGGCAGGAGCCTCGCCCTCCCTCAATTTGTGACCGTGCCGAGTATAGCTTGGTGGGGAAGGAGTTCACATCCAGCCCTGCTGTCGTCTAAAATGAGGCAATGTCAGCGGACGGCCCAACCTGGCGGACGAATTATTTCTGGAGCCTAACCGACCAGACGAACACGCTGGCCTTGGCCTTTGTCAGCCATGTGTTTCTGGCCCGGGTCTTGGGGGAGCAAGAGTATGGCCAGTATAACCTGATCTTGGCCATGGGCGGCTTGATCCTGGTGGTCAGCGACCTGGGGCTCAATCTGTCGGCTCAGCGGTTTGTGGCTCGGTCCCGCGGCTTGGAACAGGCCCATCCGCGTCCGCCCTGGACCGCGGCCTGGCAACTGCGCGGTTGGACGGGTGTGCTGTTTGCCTGCCTGTTGGTGCTGGTCTATTTTTTGCTGCCGGTTATCTATCCCCAGCATGCTCTGCAAGCTTACTTTCTGTTCTTCCTGCTGCCCTTGCCGTTTAACTTCCTCTACAGCTTCCAGCGGCACCTGTTGTTGGGTCACCAGCGTCACAAGGCCTTGTGCCTGTTTTCGGGCGGGATGCAGCTACTGTTTCTGGTGGGACTGCTGGCCCTATGGGTGCTGGATGTTGAGGTCCAGTTGCCGATTATCTTCGGGCTCCGCTTTCTGGTCGATTTACCGGTCAACTTGATGGTGCTGCGGTTTTCGTTCGGTTTGTTGACCCGCATGCCCCAAACAGCATCTCACGACCAGGAGGTCGCGGCGTCTCGGCTTCAGCTCCGCGAATCTATGCGTTCCGTCGCGGTGGTCACAATTTCGGCGTTGATCTACAATCGCATCGGCATACTGATTGCCGGGCGTTACGTTCTTGACGGCCAACTCAGCAATCTGTCCATCAGTACCCAGATTGTCGAATCTGCGATGTTGCCGATGGTGGCTTTTCGGCTGACTCTGGAGCCACAGATTTCCCGGATGGTTCAACACAGGGTGGCCGGCAACCTCACGCTGCGGCGGCTGCATCGAAGGGCTCTGTTGCTGGGGGCAATTTATGGCGCTTTGATGGTAGTGCTGATTCGCCTGGTGGCCCCTTTTGTGGTGCCGGTGATTTGGGGCAAGGCTTATGTTGGCGTCGTGGAACTCTTGGCGGTGCATGTGTTCTACCTGGTGTCGCTGTGCATTGGCATGGGAGGCAACCCCTTTCTGATCTCGAGCGGTTATGCACGGATTTCGGGATATCTGACGGTGGTGAGCGCGGTTGTCAATATCGGCCTGGGCCTGGCGTTGATTCCTCGGTTCGGCGTGATGGGGGCGATCTACACCAATCTGGCCACCCATGCCTGCCAAACACTCTGTGCTGTGTCCTATTTCTGGAGGAAGACCTCGCCCAGCGCATGAAACATTTCACCGCACACCAGGACGCCCCAATTGATCGGAAGATCAGCGGGGATTTAGAGCGCATCGCGGAGAAGCTATGCATGGTGCTACCCGCAGTTCGAGCGTTGGTGCTGGTCGGTGGTTTTGGCCGAGGGGAAGGCAGCGTCCTGGTTGACCCACAGGGAATTGAGTGCCTTAACGACTACGACGTCGTGGTGATTGCGCCCCGTCCGGCGCTGAATCGGCTTGACTTGCCCGGTTTGGAAAAGACTTTGGCTGACGAGGTCAACATCTGGCACGTTGACCTGATTCCGATTGGTGCAGGCGAACTAGGACATTTGCCGCTGACCATGCTCAACTATGACCTCAAGCGTGCAGGATACGTTTTCTATGGGGAATCACAGATTCTGGACCAAATTTCGCTGACGGCCGATCGAATACCACCGTTAGCAGAGGCGAAAACATTGCTGTTCAACCGCTTGATCAGCTTTGTCGAGGGGCTTGAACCGGTCGCGGAAGTGGAGTATGACCTCAAGAAGAATCTGTTTTTGAAACAGCAACTCGCCAAGGTTGTGCTGGCGATTTGTGATGCACAGTTGTTGGAACAAAACCAGTACTTTTGCCGCTACCAGGAGAAGGTGGACCATTTCGCGGACCTGGCCACAGCGGAGCTGGCCTCACTGGCCCGATCGGCTTTGCAGGAGAAGCTGTCTCCGTCTCGTGAGCCGCTGCAGCAACCTTTCCGGCAGTGGCTGATTTGCCGTGTGCATTACCTCCAGAGCTTGATGAGCGTGACGCAAAAGGTACTGGGCAGGCCGTTCGACTCTCCAACGGAATTGGCGGCGCATCTGGTCAAGCTATCCCCGCGGGAGAAGTTCGTCTACATGCTGCGCCGGTTCAAACATGGTTGTTTGGGCTATCGTCCGCTGCTCTGTGCCTGTTTGTTGTTGTGGGCCGAGGCATGTGAAGGCGTAGAGCAGTTCGATTCATGCCGCCTGGAAAGGCTGCACAAGCTAATCATCAAGTACTTCGGGTCGGTGTCCCGTGATCCCTGGGAGATGAAGAACAGGCTGGTTGAGGTGTGGTACCATTGCCCGCAATGAAGCGTACATTATTTATACTGCTCGACGGTCTTAGAAAGGACTATGTCTGCGCGGCGACGATGCCGTTCTTGTTTGAACTCCAACAGCGATCCACCTGTGCCGAGGTGATTGAGACCTTTGCCTTCCAAACTCGGCCCTCCTACATGGCCGGTTTGCACCCCGAGCAAAGTTTGATCGCCAACATGTTCGAATATTCCCCCCAGCAGAGTCCGTTTCGAATCGCCCGCTTCTTGCCAACGTGGGCCATTCCAAAGGGAAGTAAGGCGGAGCGGGTCGTGCGGCACTTTCTAAGCGTCTGGGCGCGTTGTGTGGAACGGCATAGGTCGCACACGGCCTCCTGTATCTATTGTACGACCGCCCAGATCCCGTTGACTTTATTGCCCTACTTCGGTTTTTCCGAAAAACGTCAAATCCACGAACCCAACAGCCTGCCCCAGCCTAGCTTGTTCGACTTGTTGCGCCGGAAAAATATCGACTGGCTGTGGGCCGGTTATCCACTGGATCACGGCACGACGGAAAACATCCTCGCGAAATATCAGCAGGCAAGTCGTTCGCAATTTTGCTATTTACATTTCTCCGAGCTGGACTGGGTTGGCCATCAGTATGGCCCCGACTCGGCAGAAATCCGAGAGTGTGCTGCCAAGCTCGATGAGGTTTTGAAACGCATCTTTGCAGAGCAGCCAGAGCCGTTCAATTTTATTGTGTTCGGAGACCATGGCATGGTGCAGGTGGAGCAGGAGATCGACTTCTATCAAGTGCAGCAGCAAGTTTCACTGCGCCCCAAGCGGGACTATCTATACTTTTTGGATTCAACTCAGGTCCGGTTCTGGTTTTTTAACGAACGCGCCCGCCAGAGAATTATCGACGTCTGGTCCGACGTTGCGGGGGGACACTTTCTGACCGAGAGCGAGCAAACTGAGCTGCATATCCGCTTTCCGGACAATCGATTTGGCGATGCTTGTTTCATGGCCCACGGGGGGATGATCTTTCTGCCGAACTTCTTCCAAGGCCGACAGCCGATCGTCGGCATGCATGGCTATCTTCCTGATGTGGTTGGTAACAGGACCTGCCTGGTGGGTTATCGAGGCGGCTCCCACGAGCAGCTAGGTCTGATTGACCAGGTGCAGATCTATGACTTCTTGGTGAAATGTCTAGGGCCAGATGGCTGCTGAAAAACTTCTAGGACGCGCTGTTGGAGGACCGCTTATGCCGGATCAACAGCCGGCACTCACCGTGCTCATTCGGGCCAAAAACGAAGCTGCCTACATCGGTCAGACCTTGAGCCAATTGTTTGCACAGGAGTACCCACACACCTTTCGTGTGATTCTGATCGACTCCGGTTCCGAAGATGCCACTTTGGAGATCGCATCACAATATCCGGTTGAGATCATCCGGATTCCCCCCGAGGATTTCTCTTATAGTTCTGCACTCAATTTGGGGGTCGGTCGGGCTGTTGGTAAGTATTTCGTCTGTTTGTCCGGCGATGCGGTTCCGACTGATAAACAATGGCTAAGCGGCTTGGTAGATGCGCTGGAGCAAGACCCTCAAGTGGTGGCCTCATTTTCACGCCAACTGCCCCGTGAAGACAGCAACTATTTTGTGGCCGAACAGATCAACAGGACGTTTCCCGGACAGCCTCGCCAAATAGTGCTGACCGATCGGAACCGCGAGGCGTTTGCTACAGACCCGTACGAATTTTCCTTTTTCTCTAATACCAGTGGATGTATACGTCTGGCGTACCTCAAGCAGAACCCGTTTGAGGAGCTGCCCTTTGCCGAGGATCGGCAATTTGCGATTCGAGCGCTCAAGCAAGGATACAAGCTGCAGTATGTGCCCTCGTCGATGGTTTTTCATGCACACCAGATGACTTTTCGTGGGGCGATCCACCGCACCCGAAATGCAGCGCTCGGCCGCTGGCAGATTCGGCAGCGAAGATCGGATCTGCTTTCGATCCTGGCCCGTCACCTGCTGCTCCCAGCGATTTTTCTCAAGGCGAGCCTGCGCTTGGGGCGAGACCCCGGGCTGCGCGTGACCGCCAAGTTGGGGGCGTTTTGCTATCTGGTCAAAGTTATGCTCGGCGGTGCCATTGGCCAGACATCTGCCTGGTTGCGGTATCGAACATGAAGGGAGTTCGTTTTGTTGGACCTTGTCAGCTTTCAACGCAGCGTTGCGCCCAACTGCTGCTCGCAGGCTGTGATGACATCGGCCTGTGCCCGGTCGACGTCTTCGGCAGTCAGAGTTCGATTCAGCGCGCGGTAGCTGATGCGCACCACGTACGATTTCTTGTCCACCGCAATTTGTTTGCCGCGGTATTGTCCGCCGAACGAAACCGAATCGAGCAGCGGTCCTGCTGCCGAGTGAACCACGTTTTCGAGTTTCTGCCAAGTGACCGCGTCGTCCAGCACGAAGTTCAAATCGCGATCGACGGCCGGGAACTGCGGCAGCAGGGTGAACGTCGGCGTCAAATCGGCGACCGCCTCCAACACCGACAGCTCGACTTCCGCCACCGTGACGGCATCGCGCAGGTCGAGTTGGTCTGAAACGGAGCGCTCGATCTCGCCCAACCAGCCCCACAGCTGATCGTTCAGCAGGATCTCTGCTCTGCGTCCGCATACGAACTGCGGCACGTCGGATTCACGAACCGTCACCGCGGCCGCGCGGTTGAATTGTCCGGCAAGAGTTTCCAGAATTCCTTTCGTCTCGCTGAACGATCGGCCGCTGACCAGTGAGATCATCGTCGGTTCGACCGTGTTTTCCGGCTCGCCTGGAGCGGCTTTCAGGTACACCTTGGCGATCTCGAACAGATCGGCGTTGAAAGTGCCGTGCCGTTCGTTTTCTCGCCGCGAGACCAGCAGGCTCGGGACTAGACTTTGACGCAGCACATTTTCGTGCCTACGGGACGAGTGCTCGACTGCCAGTTTCGGCAAACGACCGCGGGGAGTGAACAGGTCGCACAGGTTGCCGTTCACAAACGACATCGTCACCGCTTCAAAGAAGCCGCTGGCGGTCAACATGTCGCGAACCGCGCCGGTGACGCGGTCGCGATGTGTCTTTGCGCTCGGCCTGAGCGGGACCGGAACGTCGGCGGGAATTTGGTCGTAGCCGTGAATGCGGGCCACCTCTTCAATCAGGTCGACTTCACGGGTTAGGTCGCGGCGCCACGAGGGAGGTACGAACGCCACCGTTCCGTCGGTTGCCTTCCCGGACTGGATCAGCCCGAGTTCAGTCAGGATTTTAATCGTCTCGGTTTTCGGCACGTCGATTCCGAGGATGCGCGAAATTTGAGCGAGCCGCAGCATAATCGCCGGCCGTTCGATGACCGGAACGCTGCCGGTAATGACCGGGTCATCGAGAAGTTCGCCGCCCGCCAGTTCCAAGATCAGTTCGCAGCATCGCCGGCTGGCCCAATCCAGTTGACAGGGGTCGATGCCGCGCTCAAATCGAAACGACGAATCGCTGTGCAGGTTCAGCTTGCGGGCGGTGTTGCGAATCGAGAGCGGCGCGAACTCAGCAGCCTCGACGAGCACGTTGACTGTCCCGTTGCCGATTTCCGTCTCCAGACCGCCCATCACTCCGCCGATGGCGACCGGATGTTCGGCATCGGCGATGATGCACATTTCAGGATCGAGCAGATACTCGCGCTGGTCGATGGCCGTGATCTTTTCTTCCGGCTTCGCCCGGCGGACGACGATCCGTCGGCCGCGCAGCTTATCGAAGTCAAAGGCGTGCAGCGGCTGGCTGCATTCCATGAGCACGTAGTTGGTGATGTCAACGACGTTGTTGATGGAGACGATGCCCAGAGTTTTCAGCCGGCCCTGCATCCAGTTGGGACTCGGGCCGATTTTGATGCCGCGAATCATCCGGGCGAAATACTGCGGACACAAGTCCGCGCACTCGATGTCGACCGACGTCACCGACGCCGTCGTTTCGGCAATTGTGGGTGGCTGCGGATTCGGAACGGTGAACGTCCGATCGTAGAGGACGCCGATTTCGCGGGCCACGCCAATGTGGCCGAGACAGTCGGGCCGGTTGCTGGTAACCTCCAGATCGATACCCAAATCACCCGCAACGTCCTCGATCCCTTCCAGATTCAGCCCGGCCATCGTTAAGCGGTCGGTCAGTTCCTCGACCGGCATGTCCAGATCGACGTACTGCTTGAGCCAATTCCAGCTAACGATCATCTTGCGAACCAGTTGAGGAAGAGCTATGCCGGGGACATTTTGTCTTGTCTGCGCGTGGACCTGGAAACGTCGCGGAAGAACTAGCTTGAACCGGACATTTCAAAGTGGCCGTGCCATATTACTCGTTTATCGCCACCTCTGGCTGTGAACAGCTCGGCCGCTATGCCGATTTCGGAAAGCTCTGCCCCGAACGGTTACGCTCAGCGAACGGGGCTCATCACCGGTTTGTCGGAAATGATTAAATAGCCACCGTTTATGGGCGCGCTCATAAAATCTTGAAGAACTCCAGTTCTTGATATTTACCTACAGTGCCGCTGACCACTGACATTTTATGGACTGCGTCTTAGCTTCTTAACACTGATTTCCACAACACCTACCCAGTCAGGTATTTTCGGGCCGTCAGCGGTGAAGGCGTCAAATAAATAAAGCAGTTTGTTCGGTGCGATCTCGACCATTTCTGTATAACCACTTGACATACCCGGATAGATGTCAGTCTCATTCACCTAGGTGTTTCCATTGTCTGTGCTGAAAATAATTTTGTTCCCCTGGCTGGGACGGGCTATTCGGCCGTACGATAGGGCGACGACGCCGTCACTCAGGGTATGCAAACGTGGAAGCACATCTCTTGGTCCATCCATCGCTTTTTGCTTAGCCCATGTTTTGCCCCCGTCGATAGATCGCATTATATACAAAGGCTGTGCTAACTGGTCACCCATAGTGTAGTAAGCACCATTTTTGAACTGCGTATATCTTAGATCGTCATAGGTGTCTCTGGGCCCATCCGGAAGAGCACGTACACCTGTTCGCATCACAGCCAGAAAATCACCGTTGGCCAATAGCGCCAAAGTTGGTTCACAAAATCCTTGCGGTATTTTCTTAAAAATATTCGGGTCATCGGTGTGCAGCGAAGCCATTGAAGCGATTGTGGAAACGTGCTTCCAGTGATTTCCACGATCAGTGGATTTAATTAAGATCGTGCGCCTTTTCATTCTGTCTATGGAGAATTTGGCATCTGCTGTCCAGTTAACCGTTGCTGTACCAATCAAATCCCCGTTGTCCAAGGTAATGGTGTCTGGCTTAAACAAAGGTCCCGCAATGCGATCCGTGGGTCCACCATCTCCATAGCCGACGACGTCCTCTTGAGGTGTTGTGATATAGACCGGTGTGGGTCCGTTAACATTAAGCCAGTTATCTCTTGAAATCCATGTTTTTCCGACATAGGTCTCTATTTTACCTTTCAAAGGTTCTGTTCTGTGAGCAGTTAAGATCGCGGTGCCGTCTTTTAAGATCGCTTGAAGACCGTTGCTACCCTCAGGCAGTACATGCGGATGCACTCGCCAATGCCTGCCGCTGTCGGTAACTCGACGATTGATGCTGGTGGCATTTCGCGTCTGCGGATAGGTGTTTATGCTATCAACGTACTCAGCAGGAACTCTATTGGGCTTGAATGAACCACCTGTGATTATTGAACCATCTGCAAATTGTAATGCATGCGAATAGTAGACATCTCGCATGAGGATGCGGATCTCACCCACTGTTACCTCGAGGCGAGGATCCTTCGCCGGGCTCAGTGGTTTTCTACCCGCCGTAACAGTTGCTTGCGAGAACGAAGCAATCACCAAAGCCGAAAAGATCACCTGTTTTGTTATACCACTCATCCCATTGCTGAAGCACATTGTCCGAGATTTCCCATTTTGTTCCGCTCCGCAAATCAGCGATGCTCGATGCGGGACAGTATAGCGGCTGATTCTGGGCAAAGCCATTATTCTCTATCCATTTGCATCCCGATTCGTCCTCAGAATCCGCCATGTTTGTTCGTTTATGAGCTTCGTCTGAACGGCGATCCAAATGGATAGCGCTTGGCCGGTCGAAAAGGGCGAACGAGTTGACTCGGGAAAACGCAATCAAAATCAGGGGCCATACCTTATACACGTCCCCCCCGGTTGAAAAGGGCTAGACCGACTCGATCACGATCGCAGGCCTCGATCGGCGACTGGGCTCGTTTGATTCCAACCGATTCGGCGGTCGCCGTAATGCTCAGGCGGCGCGGCGAATCTCGCTCTGGTCGGTCAGCGGTGCTTCGTGCAGATGAACCAGCGAATGGATGTTGCCGGTCACCGGGCTGGCCTCGAACCGCCCATCCAGCGGTGAGAGCAGCATCGGCACGCTGGTGATCGGTCCGAGCATGGAGGAGATGATCTTGCCGCTGATTTCCGCGCCCGGCAACACCGTCAGGCGATATCGTTCGAGGATCATCGGCAGGGCCGTTTTCACGATCATCATGGCCAGCGGACCGCCGATGCACATTCGCGAACCGGCGCCGAACGGCAGGTAGGCATACGCCGATGGGGAAATCTCCAGCCAGCGATCCGGCAGAAACCGTTCGGGATCGGGATACAACGCCGGTAGATGATGCGTCATGAACTGACTGAAGATGACCGGAGTTCCCCGCGAGAGCTTGAGCGGACCGAGTTCGACCGGCTCGGAGGTCAACCGCTGCAAGTATCCCGATGCGGGCAACAGGCGCATGCTTTCCTTGATCACTCGTTCTAGGTAGGGTCGCTGCGTGACCTCCTGAGGCATCGGTGTCGGATTCGTAAGCGCCAGGGCCATTTCGTCCGCCACGCCGCGCATGATCGATGGATGTTCTGCCAGCAGAAACAGCGTCCAGGTGAGCGTATGGGCCGTCGTCAGATGGGCCGCCCCGAATAAGAGCGCGGCATGCCCGATGAGCTTTTCATCGCAAACCTCACCCCCCTGCTGGTCGTGGGCGCGAATAAGCAGCGACAGCACGTCGGTCCTGCGGTTTCGGCTGCGGCGCCGGTTGTCGATCATCTGTTGAATGTCGTCTTCCAGGTTTTCGGCCAGGTCCAGTAGCCGGTCGTAGCCTGCGGTGCTGCGACTGTCGGAGACGACCGCCCCCAGTCCCGTCTGGTGATTCAGATGGACCCAGCGGTCGATCTTTTTGCCGACACGGTACACCAGTTGCGGCTGATCGAGTCCGAACAGCAGGGCGCTGCTCAGCCGCAGCATGAACTGCGTCATTTCGGCATGCATGTCGCGGACTTCACCAATCTGCCAGGTTTGGAGCATTTCTGTGGTCAGCCGGCAGATGGCCTCGTGATATCCGGCGATGGTTTTCTTCTGAAAGGGCTGCATCACCATGCGACGATGCCGTTTGTGCTCCTCCCCGTTCATGCTCAACAGTCCGCTGGTCAGTCGACGCTGGGCTGAATTTCGCGGACCACGAACGGCGAAGAACCACGAGCGAAACGTTTTCTCATCGGCCAGGACGCGCTGGTTCCACTCCGGGCCGAATACGAAGACGAGCCGCTGGCCCTGTTCTTCCAACACGGCCAAATCTCCGTGGGTCGCCTGCAACTGGCGCATGCAGGAGATCGGATCGTCGGGAAAATCCGTCAAGCGGCCGAGCGTGATCGGCAACTCGGAATGCAGACAGGGAACATTTGATTTGGTTCGAAAGGTCGACATCTACGCGGTTCCGCGCTTGACACGGAAGATCAAGCAACACAATGTGGGAAAGGGGAAATCGGCCGGGCACGCGGCACAGAGATCAACCACCAGCGAAAGAGTAGCTTGTGGGCGAATCAATAACGGGAAACGCCGAGCAGGTCAACGTCGATCCGGTTTATACTCCGCACGGCCACAGATTGAGGGAGGACGAGGCCGGTCCGTCTAGATTAACCCCTGGTAAATCACCAGGGGTTAATCGGCTCAGCGAGAGCTTCGCCCTCCCGAAGAACCACAATTCGTGACCGCTGGAAGTGTAACACACGTTTTCAAACGCGAACCTGCCGGCGCGGGAGACTCGGTGCCAAGACCGATTGCTGCAGCGGATTGTGATCGCGGGCGAACTCGCAATAGGGGCAGGCATCGCCGTAAATGATCTTGCCGCAGCCGTCGCATTCGCGGGGACAGAAGTACATCGGCGACGGAGAGCTCACCCGCTGTTGGATCAACAACATAAAGATTGCGATGAAGAACGCCGCCAGAAACGATGCGTGCGTTCCAAAAAACTGCAGAATGACGAACACCAGCGACAGGCAGCAGACGAGGTAGACGGCGAAGTCGAGCCACTTGCGGCGGGTGAATTGCGCATTCTGATACGCCAACCGAGCTTCCCGGCTGAAGTGTCGGCGGAGCAGATCGTGTTTATCGCGGGCAATAGCTTCCGCTTCGCGAGCCGAGACCGCAACCAACAGCCGATGCACACTGTCGAGAATGCGGTATGCGTCGTCGAAATGAAACTCTTCCTGATGCGCCCAGCGATTGCGGAACTCGCGGAGTTCGCTAATCAGGCTGCGTTCGGCCGGACCCAGACAATGACAAAAAACACGGTTCCAGTGGTCCCACATTACTGTCAACAGGGTATGCATGTCCCAGCGTATGGCATTGCCCTGGACATTGACCTGACCGCGACCCTCGCGAAATCTTCCACGTGAAGCCTCGTGCCAACTATCTTTGTAGACGGCCTTCATTTTGCGCTCGACGAACGGAAACAATCCCGTCGTCAACGCGTCGAGGGCCCGGGTGATTCGTTCGCGGTTGTTGGGCACGGCCATTCCTCCCAGCGAGATGCCGGGGTCGCATTTTGCTAAAGGTTCGTATTTGCAAAGTCTACATCACTGGTGTTACGCCGCAGACCGACAAGTTTGATCTCGGACGAATTGCCGCCGATAGTAGTGTCACAGCCGCCCGCACCGGCCGTCGAGTTTCGTTTGCTGACGGTTATTTCGGAAAAATTGTCACTTCTGTGACAATCGATCTGTGGTCAGATGACCACGGCCGGCCGAGACGGCAGCCGTTGACCTGCAAACGACGATTGACTCACACCTGGTCGAGGGTCAGTACAGAGATGGGAAACGGCAAAGTTTCTGCAAGTCCCGTCCTGTCCGTCCCCGCTGGAAGTTCCAGAACAACACGCGAACGGAATCCGGCGACGTGGGCGGCTGATTACGGAAGTAGGACGTCTACACCCACCACATAAGACAGAGCAAACCGGCCGCGATCATCGCGATTGCCGATTTGTGCCATCGCTTGCTGAGCAACAGTCCTCCCGAAAGGAATGCCGGAAGCGCCAGCATACTTGGGGGAAGGGCGTAATAGACGACAGTCAGAATTGGAATGCCATCGCGGACCGTGATTCGCAAGACGAAGCCCACGGAGAAAATGCTCAAGCAGAACACGACGAGCGGATCCACTGCCGAGCGGAACCGCCGGCAATTCAGGCCGTCATCGGCCGGTCGAATCGACGGATTCGGGTCGATCGGCACATTCGGGACAGCGTCAGACAATGAGTTCCTCGATTGCTCAACCCGAGCCCGGATGATTCGGACGAGCGCTGGGCATCAGTCCGCCGGGTTGTTGAATCAGCCGGCGTGAGCCGGTCGCTCGTACTGCTTCAATTCAGCTCTCGGATGGAAATGTTCCGGAACTGCACCAAGCTCGATGCCGGGCTATAGCTGCCGTCTTTGCGCAGTCCGCCGTGATGCTGCAGCGCAATGCGCCCCCGTTGGGGTACATCGGGAAGCTGCGCATTTTCGAGCACGACTTTATTGTTCTGCAGCACCGTCAGCCTGTCACCCGACATGATGATTATGAACGTGTTCCACTCTCCCACTGGGTTGTCGGCATTGACCCGCGGCGTCACGCCGGCCCGTACCTGCGACGGCATGTTTCTGTCCATGCGGTAGCCGTACACCTCCCCCGAGCCAATCGGCCAGCACCAGATGTTAATCTGCGACCGGCCGCTGCCCCGCAGATAAATTCCCGAATCGGCGTTCGGCAGGGCAACCTTGATCTCCTTGCCGTTGGAGTCCTTCAAGTGAGACCCGTCCTGAAGGACGATCGGCATCTGGTACAGCCCAGTCGTCCGCTTGATTCGCCAGTCGATTTTCAGAATAAAGTTGCCGTACTCCTTCTGCGTCCAAAGATTTTTATCTCCCTTGGCTTCACTCTGTGCGTCGTAGTCGATCACGTCGTCGAGGACTTTCCAGTGTCCGTTGTCGCCTTCCGGCACAATCCAGCCGGAAAGATCTTCGCCGTTTAGCAGCGACACAAATCCGTCGGCCTGCGGATCGGCAGCGGCGGTCAGCCCGCCGAAAACCGCCAAAACGAGTCCCGTCGCCAAAGCTATCGTTGAAATCTGTTTCATCGGATTCTCTCCCCCCTGTGTTCGATTCGCGAAATGTATGCTCTAGTTGTACAGTAATTGGGCGATGCACGGTTGGCAACCGGATGACCTCTAGCAGGCCGTTGAAAAAGGCTTGGCTTGACATGTGTGATATTTTGGTGGTCAGAAGGTTTTGGTCGCGACGGGAGGGAGCGGTTTTGGGGATGGGACGCCGGGAGCAGGATCGGCAGCAGGAACTGTAGATTGTGTCCGGTTCACTGGCTTCCGAAGAAGAATCGCCCGACCATTCCAGCTTGACGAAGATTCGCCAGCATCTGTCGCTGTTCGTTCACAAGCAGGTGTTCGCGTTCGTGCTACAAATTGCCGAAACCCTCGATGGCTCGTTGGACCAACTGTGGAAATTCCACGATCCCTGGTATTGTCTGACCCTCCATGGTCGTTGTGCGCCATCCAAAACCAGGGGATTAACCACAAAAACATCCATAACGGCAAGGCCGTCTGAGATTTTGCAAAACTTTAGTGTCTAACTTTGTTTGGTCGGGAAGTCCGGCTTCATTGGCTGCCTGTCGATGCCCGCAACCGGCCCGTGTGCAACTTTGTTCAGAAAAGGTTGGATTTCGCGGCTGACTGTGACAGAATGTTCAGCGGCACCCTCTCTTTGCGACAGCCGTGTCGCACAAACAACCGTTGGGCGTTCCAAAGTCGATTCCATGACCGTAAAAGCCAAGGACAAAATAGAACTAAAGAAACGCAGCCTTTTCTGGAGACGTTTTTGGAAGTGATCACGTTGGGTCTGGATTGCGCTTGTCTGCACGCTGTTTCTGATGGCGAGCGTGGTCGATGTACGCAAATCTTTTAGGAATTACAACACGGCGCCTCAGATATCATCACGCACGGAGGGGCCAGCCAATTGGCACAACAAATGGTCCCGAAATTTCTGAATTTCCTTGCCGAGGATAGTGGACTGCAGCGCGACGAATTCGATCAGCTCTTCATCGACCGCTTAATCGTTCAGTTACAAGATCCAACGGTTGAACCCGGCGATCAAGCTGGTTCAGCGTACTTGATCTCCACCTTTGAAGCGGCTGCCAAATCTGCCGTACCGGCCCTGACCGAAGTGTTGATGAGCGATGCCGTCTCTGTCCGCGTAGCAGCAGCGTACTCACTCGGTTGCATTGGAACTTCGGCCGAAGACGCTATCGCGGCGCTGAAGAAAGAGATTGAGAATGAGAAGCATTCGCTCGGCATTCGTGTCATCTTCGCTGGAGTGTTGGGAAAAATCGGACCTAAGGCAGTGTTTGCAGTTGCATCTCTCGAACGGCTGATGAAAACGGCAAGGCAAACGGGCACCGATCTGTTGACCGACCGGGAATTCGACACGGTCGCAATCGCGTTGGAGAGGATTCAAGTCCAACATTGATTGAAAGGGCAGTAAAGACGCGTCCTCAACTGCCGCCCAACTGGAGCACAAACGCTGAGGCCCTACGGGCACGCCGTCGCTGTTCTCCAACGATCGTTCTTGTATTACAATCAATCGTAGTTCGGACGCTGTCCCCTTCATTCTTGGCGTCGTCGTTTGTGCCAACCCGTTGGGCGAGTCATTGCCACAGACGCCACAACGCGCGTCATCTTCTAGATCAGCTTGTCCCATACGACCGCTGGCAGAAAATGATTTGTCACTTTCTGGAACGCACCGAGTTCTGACAACCATGTTCAAAAGGATTTCGGTAACCGTTTGCGTTACGGCTTTGGCCGGTGTGCTTGTCCTTCTCGAGTTCTTTCTTACCTTGCAGGGAATGGCGGTGCTGCCGGGTGTATTTTTAGTCGGGCCACACGTTGTCAAAGTCGCCGCGATCGCGATTCTGCTTGGTTTTGTCAGCCTCACTGCTGCTGGATTGTTGTGCTTCGGACTTTTTCAGTACTGGTTTATCTTTCCCCCTGATTCCCGGAACCAGTTGAAGGCGAATCGTACCCACCATGCGGAGGCTCGCTTGAGTGTCCTTGATCGGTGTGACGACAGTGGCCCATTGTATTCTGTCTTTTGCCCAACATTTCGATATCACAATATTGTTGATGATGTTTCGACCACTATTGTCGGTGTCAGCCAGTTGATGAGGGGCGAGGATGGGACCGTTCTATTGTCTTTCGCCAATCCTGCAAGGCATTATGCCTCTCTGCGCGAGGGATGTGAGTTCGACATTCTTGACCACAACAAGCACCGCATCTGTAGTGGCACGATCGAGAAACTCCTCGACCTTAAATAAACTTCATCCGTTGCTTCACCGCGAACCTGATCCACTCCGTTCTGAATCAACCGCATTTCCGGCGCGGATCTGTTGTTCCGATTTCGGCCGCTGCCCAAGTGAACCCAATTCTATTCCAGATAGGTTCAAAGTGACGATAGGACCTTGTGTCCGGTCCAAGCAGTGTCCCGGCCGATTGTCGGCGCGATGACGTCGTCTCATTCAAAAGCGATGGCGGGATGACGACATTTTTCTCGATCGATGTTCAGTCTCCGGTCGGTCTGACGTCGAGCATGATCCGAGGCGTCTGCAACGGATCAGGCGTCTGTTCGTTTCGTCATTCGGGCATTCGAGATTGATTCGTCGTTTGGATTTCGGCGTTCGTCATCGGCCGGTGCCGCTTGAGCGTGGCAATTCTTGAAGAGGGAATCGTTTTCGGCCGCCAGAAAATTTTGCCACACCCGGTTTCATTCGGTCTTGTGTTTACGGTTGTGTTTGACTCAACTCCTCAACTATAAAAGATAAAGAATCGACGCCTGTGGACCGCTCAACCAACACCGCCTTGACGATCGACTCGCGGCAGCCGTGACCGAAGTGGGTTGAATTTCTGCGGCCTATGGCGTCTCGGTGCCCGAATCTCTGTGGAGACTTGAATACCTCTTCCGTCAAACAGTCAGATTATTTAATGGACTTTCAGGAATTCGATCAGGAACGCCACTTTCGCGAAATGTGGGAATCGATCTGCATCGAGCGGCGGGTGCATTATTCGTTGTTCACGTTCGGCGAATCGTTGTTGCCGTATTTTCTAGTGTGCGGTGCCTCAAAGGCCGGCGGAATCGTTTCGGTGACCCGCGGCGAGGTGAGGATTACGCGGCCCTCGATCATCACGCCGGGCAACGCACGCCCGGAATTTCGCAACTTCTTCGAAAACCAAGAAGATGAGGGCATCGTCGAGTTCCTGCTGACCCGCACTGCCGCCTTCTCGCATCTGACGTTAGACAACCGCACTGGTCCGACTCGCATTGTCAGCGACAGCGTTGAAGAGGCCGTCTCCAAGCTGAATCGCCAGTTGGACGATCAAGAAGAAGACCAGGTTGCCGTTTTATGCTCCCCGCCGGATCTCGCCGGGATCGCCGTGTTGCGCTATGTCTCAGAGCGTGTTTGGGAAAGTGCCCCCGGCAACGTTCAGGAGCTGCGCGAACGCGGATTATTGCCGTGACGGGGTCGTTACGCTGGCAGGTTCGCGGATCTTCGGTTCGCAATTGCGGCTCAACTTAGCAGCTGATCCGCTAGCCCGGATTATTTATGAGGTGTTCGCCCGACTAATACAAGCACGAAGCGCAAGCGAGTGTGCACGGTATGGACTCACTCGCTTGCGCTTCGTGCTTGTATGCGCGGCGTTTTGGGCAAGATAGTCGCAACGACTTTTCATCAGTTGCTTGCGCGAGTTGAGGCTTGCCTCATGAATAATCCGGGCAAGCGGCCAGTTGGGGCAGATCCATTGGCCGAGTATCAGCGGTTCAACGATTGTAAGACATCGGCGATCTTGTCCAGATCGTTCTCGACGACGATCGGCCGGTTGGCCAGCGGTGACCCAGTCACACCGTGATCGCTGAGCGCCTGATCGCTTCTTTCGTCGTCTGCAGTGTGATACGCGATCGTGGCTGCCGGGTCCTTCAGTTGATGGCCGGTCAGAATGCAGACCACGCGGTCGCTGGATGAGATGACGCCCTCACGCCGTAACAACCGGGCGCCGGCAATGCTGGCGCCGCTGGCCGGCTCGCATCCGAAACCTCCCGCACCGACTTGAGCCTTGCCGTCAAGGATCTCCTGATCGGTCACTTCCCGCACCACGCCGTCACAGACGTCCAGAGCCCGCAGGCACTTCTTCAGATTCACCGGCCTATTGATCTGAATGGCGCTGGCCAGCGTCGAGGCCCGCCGTCCTTCGGCGTCCATGTCGGCGTAGAAATGATCGATCTGCGCCTCGTCCACTCGTCCGCCGTTCCAGCGTAGCTGCTCCTGCTCGTAAAGCCGGTAAAGTGTGTTCGCTCCGCTAGCGTTGATGACCGCCAGCCGGGGAACACGTCGAATCAACCCCAGGCTTTTCAGTTCCGAGAACGCTTTGCCGAATGCGCTGGAGTTTCCCAGATTGCCTCCCGGGACGACAATCCAATCGGGCGATTCCCAGCCGAGCCCCTCCAGCACGCGATAGATGATCGCTTTCTGGCCTTCGATCCGAAACGGATTGAGGCTGTTGCACAGGTAAATGCCTCTCGAATCGGTGATTTCGCGGACACGATCCAGGGCATCGTCAAAGTCACCCTCGATCTGAAGCGTTTTAGCCCCGTAATCGAGCGCCTGCGAGAGTTTGCCGTAGGCGATCTTACCACTGCCCACGAACACCACCACTTGGAACTGCTTCGTCGTAGCGGCGAAAATGGCCAGCGAGGCGCTGGTGTTGCCGGTTGAGGCGCAGGCGGCGGTCTTGGCGCCGACCAGCTTGGCATGTGTGGCGGCGGCCGTCATGCCGTTGTCCTTGAAACTGCCCGAAGGATTGAGCCCTTCGTACTGCAGAAACAGTTTGTCCTCGTCTACGCCGACATAACGGCCCAGCGGCTGAGACTGATGCAAGATTGTCTGCCCTTCGCCGATGCTGACGATTTGCTCTTCCGTTGCGAATGGCAGCAGTTCGCGAAACCGCCACACACCGCTGAAATCGGCTGGCCGGTTCCGGTTGCCCCATCGACGCTCGAACTCCCGCAGCGAGGCCGGCACTGGCACCCGGTCCCAGTCGTATTCGACGTCGAGCAGTTCGCCGCACTGCGGACACGTGACCGCAATCTCATCAACCGACAGCCTCACGTCGCAGTCGGGTGAAAGACAGGTCTGGCAGACGGCATCGGTGGCGGTGAGACGGGAAATCGTGGGGACTCCGAAAATGTGTGATGACCACCACTAGTCGACTCGGCGGCGCAGATGTAGGTTTTGCCTGCGTATTCTTTCCGCGACGCAAAACCTTGGCAACCGCAATCGATTGCGATCCGAAAAAGACGCTATCTGACCGGTATCAAAACTCTGGCCATGTGGCTGTCACCCGCGCTGCGCCAGCGGGACGAAATCGCGGCGTTCGGGGCCGATGTAGCGGGATCGCGGGCGGATCAGCCGGTTGTTCTCTGATTGCTCGATCACGTGGGCTGCCCAGCCGAGCACCCGACTGACCACAAACAATGGCGTGTACAATTCCACTTCCAGGCCCATGTAGTGGTACAAGCGGGCGCTGGGCCAGTCGAGATTAGGGGGCAGGCCCTTTTCCTCCCGCACGATTCGTTCGATGGTGTCGGCGATTTGTTCCAGCTCCGTCTGCCCCGCTTCGGCTGCCAGTTCGGCACAAGACTCGTGAAGAATCGTCGCCCGCGGGTCGCCGGTTTTGTAGACGCGGTGGCCGAACCCCATAATTCGCTGCTTTTGGGCCAGCGCCTCGCGGACCCACGGTTCGGCGTTGTCGGCGGTGCCGACCTCTTCCAGAACTGCCATCACCCGTTCGTTCGCGCCGCCATGCAGCGGACCCTTCAGCGTGCCGACGGCCGCGGTTATCGCCGAATACAAATCCGACTGCGTCGACGTCACCACCCGCGCGGTAAAGGTCGAGGCGTTGAACTCGTGTTCGGCGTAGAGAATCAGCGAGACGTCCATGGCCCGTTCGTGCGAGGCCGTCGGCTCGGTGCCCCTGATTAAATAGAGCAGGTTGGCGGCGAAACTGAGTTCCGGATTTGGTTTGATTAACGGCAGGCCCTGCGAGTGCCGGTAGCGGGCAGCAATCAGGACGGGAATCTGGGCTAACAATCGCAGCGTCTTGGCGACATTTGCTGCGCGGCTGTCGTCGTCTTGTTGCGGGTCGAAGTGGGCCAGCGCACTGATCCCGGTCCGCAGCACATCCATGGCGCCGGCGTGCAGCGGGATTTGCTGGATCAGGTCGATCACCGGCTCGGGCACGTCGCCCGACTCGACCAGAATCGATTGAAAATCGGCCAGTTGTTCCTGGTTGGGGAGTTGCCCTTCGAGTAGCAGATAAGCCACCTCCAGGAACCGGGCCTTCCGGGCAAGCTGTTCGATTGGGTAACCCCGGTACTGCAGCCCCCCGGCGATGGTGCAGATAGCGGTCTCGCCGGCGATGACCCCTTCCAGTCCGGGATAATATGGCTCGCTGCTCATGTCAATCCGCTCGACTAGGCGTTTCAGACCCTCCACTACAAACGGAAACGATGCGCTGTGCCCGTTCATGCGCCGCATTCGCCGCCGCAGCCCGACCCGTTCACTCAACGCACTCTGGTGTCGGTTTTCGGCAGACGCTCCTCAATCCGTTGAGAACGGTCGATCCTTCACGTTACGAATCGACGTTTTGCCGCACTGGATTGTAATTGATGGTCGTCCAGCTGCAAATCGGCCCTACAAGATTTTTGGGACAGGGCCCAAAAGCAAGCTTAGCAACGAGACCAACGTTCTTACGCCTTCGGTCATTAAACGTCTCAGTGCGGCGATTCACCTCTCGTCCTTGCTCTGATCGCGGTACTTTTCTAGCGTCACCCGATTTCCGACGTCATTGTATTCTATGACGCTCATGAAAGAGCGCATTAGCATCAGGCCACGGCCGCATGGTTTTTCCAGGTTCTCAGGAGCGGTCGGGTCGGGGACGGCGTCCGGTTCGAAGCCGTCTCCCTCGTCTTCAATTTCAATGCGGAGCTTATGTCGGCCGATCTGACAAACAATCCGAACGCTTTTGTCCGGATCCATACCATTGCCATGCTTGATGGCATTGACCAGCGCTTCTTCGAGAGCCAGGCGCACGCCAAACACGTCTCGTGGGAACCAATCCAGGTCTTCGAGGATTTTGACAACCCGTTCCTGAATTTGCTGTCCCGCGACGGTATCGTTCTTAATTATGAGGTTAAACTGCTCGATAAAGGACATAAAATTCGTCGACACGAGGGCAGCC
>Ga0310123_10001226_pt1 | contig 21625 bp, 17 predicted proteins | sample CB6_AW_1057_MG_FD_203505 | JGI IMG/M metagenome (GOLD analysis project Ga0310123, IMG submission 203505) | Marine microbial communities from Western Arctic Ocean, Canada - CB6_AW_1057 | ecosystem: Environmental > Aquatic > Marine > Oceanic | place: Canada: Western Arctic Ocean | collected... | reverse complement strand
GGGTGATCCATGTAAACAACATGCCAGATTTTCTTGTATTCAGCACCGTTGTCGCGAAAGTTTTCGGCGCAAAGATTATTTTGGACATTCATGACCCGATGCCAAACACGTTCGCAAGCAAGTTCGGCAGTGAAGAGAGAGGGTTTTTTTACCGGATTCTGCTGTGGCAAGAGCTGCTCAGTGCATCCTTCGCGAACCAGGTTGTCACGGTCCACGATCCGGTGAAGGAGCACGTCCTGATCAAGCATGGGTTGTCCGCGGAATCCATTTTCGTCGTCGCGAATTTCCCGGACACGGAGGTGTTCGAATATCGTGAGCGGGATCACGGGGAGGATAAGATTCAGCTGGTGTTTCATGGAACTATTTTGGAGAGAGCGGGACTGGACAATCTTATCGTCGCGTTGTCGAAAGTTCAGAATCGGGACAGGATTCGGGCTAAGATTATCGGCGAAGGGGACTTCAGCGACCAACTTCACACGCTGATCCGGGAGCATGGTGTGGAAGATATCGTCGAGTTTGATAATCAAGCGTATCCCGTTCACGAAATTCCCCTGCTCATTTCGGATTGTAATGTCGGAATTGTGCCGCTTCAAATTTCATCCATCACGAATTACGCTCTCCCGTTAAAACTTATGGAGTATATCGCAATGGGGTTGCCGGTGATTACCGTTCGTAGTGTGGCGATTTGCCACTACTTGTCGGATGACGACTGCCTGTTCTATGACTGGGACGATGTCGAATCCCTGAGTCATACGCTGGATGCCGTCGCGGAGGATCCGAAGATGCTGGATCGGTTCCGTGAACGTTCGCTGATGCTTCGGGAGAAGTACTCCTGGCGAAGAGAGAAGGAGAAATACATATCTCTTTTAAAGAAACTCGCCTCTAATGCATAGTGTTGACAGCGATTCCCAAATACCCGCTTTTCCCCGGAGCCAGGAAGGGATGGAGCTTTGGAACAGCATTGACGGCGTGACTCGATGGGTTGAGGAACACGATTACAAGGCGTACGATCCGGGTGACGGGCACATCTCTTTTTTTCGCCATTGCACGTTTAACATCCGATTCCTGGAGAGGGTTTTGACTGCCGCTGTTTTGAGGATTCCATTTAACATCCGTCCATGGATCGGAATCAAGCCTCACACGTCGACCAAGGGAATGGGCTATATGGCGTGGGGCTATTCGATAATGCACTCTCACACCGAGGAGGCGCATTACCAGGAGAAGGCCACCTCCTGTTTCCAGTGGCTGATCGAAAACCGCTCGCCCGACTGGCCGCAATACTGCTGGGGAAATCACTTCACTTTTGTAACCCGTAACGGACGAATGCCGGCGCTCATGCCGACGATTGTCTGGAGCAGTTTGATCGGTCACGCGTTTTTGAAGGGGTATGAAGTATTTGGGACGGCAGAGTATTTGGAGATTGCCGTCAGTGTTTCAGAATGGATTCTGCGTCTTCCGCGTGAAGAGACCGACACCGGCCTTTGCTTGAGCTACTTCCCGTTCGAACAAAGTTCCATCCATAACTCGAGCATGCTGGGAGCCAGTCTGCTGGCAAGCGTCGCGAGGTACACCGGCGATACGGCTTCGCGTGAAACGGCGCGGGCGGCGATGCAGTATAGTTGTACTCGGCAGTTGCCGGATGGGAGTTGGCATTACGGCGAAGCGGAGAAGAATCGTTGGATCGATAATTTTCATACCGGGTATAATCTGGACAGCCTGAAACGGTACATAGAGAGTACCGATGATCGGTCTTTTGAAGACAATCTCCACCGTGGATTTGCCTACTTCAAAGATCATTTCTTTGAGTCCAATGGCATGCCCAAATACTATCACGATAGATCCTATCCGGTTGATATCCAGTGCGCTGCCCAGGCCATCGACACACTGGCTAATTTTTCCGCCGATGATCCGGAGTCAATCAAGCTTGCGGAGAAGGTCGCGGCTTGGACAATTCTGAACATGCAAGCGCCAGACGGCCATTTCTACTACCGGGACCTGGGGTGGATCACGATCAAGACTCCCATGTTTCACTGGGGGCAGGGGACAATGTTTAAGGCGCTGGCCCATCTGCTGATCAAGAGCAGTTCGTAGATCGAATTCAGGTCGTGTTTTTCGGAGCGTATACCTGAGAAGAGAATATAGGAATCGTTCATGCCAACCCCCATGCCGGTATATGTACTGATCACACCTGCCCGAAATGAAGAAGATCTGATTGAGAAGACGATTCTTTCAGTAATTTCACAAACGGTCAGGCCGGCAAAGTGGATTATCGTCAGTGACGGATCAATCGACAAAACGGACGAGATCGTAAATCGATATGTTGAATTGCACGACTGGATGGAGTTTGTTCGTATGCCGGAGCACCGCGAGCGACACTTCGCCGCCAAGGTTCAATCATTTGATGCGGGGCTTGAGAAACTTCGGGATGTTTCCTACGGAATTATCGGAAATATCGATGCGGACATTTCGTTCGAGGCCGATTACATGGAATTTTTGCTTTCGAAATTTGTGAACGATGTACAGCTCGGTGTCGCGGGGACTCCATTTATTGAAGACGGTTTCAGTTACGATTTCCGATTTGCCAGCTCCGAGCATGTTTCGGGCGCCTGCCAATTGTTCAGAAAACAGTGTTTTGAGGCCGTGGGGGGGTACATCCCTATCAAGGGGGGAGCTATCGACTGGGTGGCGGTTACAACCGCACGGATGAAAGGCTGGAAAACTCAAACATTTTTCGGGAAAACGTATACCCATCACCGTCCCAGCGGAAGCGGTTCAGGAGGAATGTTGAAGTCAAGGTTCTATCAGGGCAAGAAGGATTACTATGTGGGTGGACACCCTCTCTGGCAGGTGTTGAGGAGCTGCTTTCAAATGATGCAGCGCCCCTATTTTGTAGGGGGAGTCTTTTTGCTGACTGGATATTTATGGTCATTTGTGACCGGAGTGAAAAGCCCGGTCTCAACAGAGCTTCGATCGTTCCACCGGAAGGAACAAATGGACCGGCTTCGATTGATGCTTCGCCGGGGGGCGAGGCGCGTTTGAAATTACTTAGATGGGCTGAGGGCACGTAGACCATGGTTGTTGAAGACAAGGAGATTTCCATATCGGGTAGATGGTTGAAGACCGCCAGGCTGAATGCCGAATTTCATGAGTGCATCAGCGATCCGGAACCTTTCATCGGCGCATTGAAAGCACTCTATCCCCAGGCTCATATGTTTACATTTCTACAGGAAATTCCGGAGGACAAGCCCGTCTACGATTACTATCACGAAATGCAGAGTTTATCCCTTGTGCCCCTTACAACCTATGAGAATTGGTGGAAGAATAAAATAAACGTCAAAACAAGAAACATGGTGAGAAAAGCGGGCAAAAAAAATGTCGATATTCGAGTCGTAGATTTCGATGATGATCTTGTTCGGGGAATCATGGGGATTTATAACGAGACGCCGGTGAGGCAGGGAAAGGTGTTTATACACTACGGAAAAGATTTCGAAACCACCAAGGCGAATCACGTAACGTTTATTGAGAGAAGCGATTTTATCGGGGCGTATTATGAAGACGAGTTGATTGGCTTCACCAAGCTTGTCCATGGCCGGAATCACACCAGTCTTATGCAGATCATTTCCATGATCCAGCACCGAGACAAAGCTCCAACCAACGCCTTGATTGGAAAAGCGATCGAGCTTTGCAGCGAAAAAAATGTCCCCTACCTTCACTACGGGCTATGGAGTCGGAGAGGACTCGGCGAGTTCAAGCTGCATCACGCTTTTGAGCGGTTCGAAATTCCACGGTATTTCGTTCCGTTGACCGCACGAGGGCGGATGTTTTTAACCGTAAGGCTTCATCACGGACTCGCAGACTATTTTCCCGAAAGGTGGTTGGACGTTCTTGCGGACATGAGGGCCCGTCGGAATTCCCGCCGGTACCGGAATCACCCATCTTTTACGGGGCCGTAGCTCAACAGGGAGAGCAGCACGCTATGCGTGAAGATGGAAGTTCGAGACTTTCCCGCTCCACTTCATTCGTGATCGGCATTTCGCCCGGTTCGTTCCATCAATCCTGGACGACCCTGCTTCGCAGATCTTCTCTAGGGATTATATTCATACGCAGACCATCCGGTGAGAAGAACCGCTTGCCGGAGAATTACAGGGCGCCAGGGGATTACCCATGCCAGGAATTGCCGGTATAGTTGGAAGGGATTCGGCCGAAGGGAATGAGTCTGCCCTGGATGCCATGGTCTCCCGGATGATGCACGAAGAGTTCTATGCATCGGGAACCTACATCAATACGCGGTTGGGCTCCTCGATTGGTTGGGCGTGTCGGAAAGAGTCGTATTCGGATTGCCTGCCGGTGTGGAACGACCGGGAGGATATTTGTCTCGTAGTCCTGGGTGACAGCGTTCTGGCCGAGTCGATTGCCGGCGGCGCAACGGATCGGAGGGGGATTCCGAGTTGTCCGGATCCCCGCAGGATCATCGCACGTTACGAAGAAGCAGGGGACAGAGTCCTTGAAGAACTCAACGGCTGGTTCAGCGGGGTGCTGCTCGATCTTCGGCGGGAGCATGTTGTGCTGTTTAATGATCGATACGGACTGGGCCGCATCTACTATCACGAAAGTGACTCGCTTTTCTATTTCGCTTCGGAAGCGAAATCTCTGCTCGCCGTACTTCCACACCTTCGGCAGCTGGATACGAAGAGCCTGGGCGAACATTTTTCATGTGGTTGCGTTCTGCAGAATCGGACTCTTTTTCGCGGCATCTCGATTCTTCCCGGCGGCGCAATGTGGACTTTCCTTCCGGACCGTACAGTCGAAAAGAAATCGTATTTTCAATGCAGTGACTGGGAAAATCAGGATCGTCTCGGGGAGAAGGAATACTATGATAGTATTCGTGACGTATTCTCACGCACATTGCCGCATTACTTCTTAGGGGAACAGCAGGTTGCGCTTTCTTTGACGGGTGGATTGGACAGCCGGATGATCATGGCGTGCTCGCCAAAAGCATCCGGGAATTTGCCGTGCTATTCATTTGGAGGGATGTACCGGGATTGCAAAGATGTAAACGTTGCGCGCGAGGTCGCCCGCGTCTGCGAGCAGCCGTTCGATGTCCTGCGCATGGATTCGGCTCTGATCTCGGGTTTTCCCGAGCTCGCGGAAAAGACGGTGTACTTGACGGATGGTTCGATGGACGTTTCCGGCGCAGTGGAGTTACACGCCAATGCCCTCGCCAGGATGGTCGCACCGGTGCGTATGACGGGTAATTATGGTTCGGAAATACTGCGTCGAAATGTTGCGTTCAGACCCACTCGCCCCTGTGAGGATCTATTTGATCCGGAGTTCTTCACTCACATTGATTCGGCGGCCTTGACCTATGCAGAAGAAGCGAGCGGACACCCTCTCTCGTTTATCGCGTTCAAGCAGGTGCCTTGGCACCACTATGGACGACTGGCAGTCGAGCAGTCCCAGTTGACACTTCGAACACCCTATCTCGACAACGAACTTGTGAAACTCGCCTACCGGGCACCTCCCGAGTTGACGACAGGCCCGGAACTTCAGCTTCGATTTGTCGCCGATTGCCATCCCGCCCTCGGGAAGATTGGGACCGATCGTGGTTATTTGGCTCGCCCGGTTCCGGTGGTATCTAGACTCAATCGGAAGCTCCAGGACCTCACTGCCAAGGCTGAGTATGCGTACGACTACGGAATGCCGCAATGGCTTGTAAAGATGGATAAATTTCTAGGTCGCGCTCATCTCGAAAAACTCTTTCTCGGGCATCACAAATTTTATCACTTCAGGATTTGGTACCGCGATAAATTGTCAGGCTACTTGAAAGAGATTCTGCTCGATAGTCGTTCCCGTTCGAGATCCTACTTGAAAAAAGACTTTGTTGAAACAATGGTTCAGGATCACGTGAACGGGCGGCGAAACTACACGCTGGAGCTTCACAAGGTGTTAACCTGCGAGCTACTCCATCGGCGTTTGCTGGAACAGTCCTGAAAAACGACGCACTTCATATCAGTGTTTGTATTTGCACTTTCAAGAGAGCTCCGTCTCTGCGGCAGCTTTTGGAGGTTCTTGTTCGTCAGGAGACCCATCGCGATTTTGAATATTCGATCATCGTTGCAGACAACGATGATCAGGAATCTGCTCGTCAGACCGTATCCGAGATCTCGGAAAGCTCGGATGTTGACATCACCTACTGCGTGGAACCTCAACAGAACATCGCGCGGGTAAGAAACAAGGCCCTTGCTCATGCGACTGGAGACTTGATTGCCCTAATCGATGATGACGAGTTCCCGCGGTGCGACTGGCTCATGACGTTGTACGAAGCATGCGAAAAGTACAATGCGGCCGGCGTTCTTGGTCCCGTATTACCTCACTTCGAGGAAGAACCGCCGGCGTGGGTAACGCAAGGTGGGTTTTACGAGCGGCCCTCGCATTCGACCGGCAGCGTGATGGATTGGGCAGATTGTCGGACCGGAAATGCACTGGTTCGGAGGCGGATTCTCGAAGGAGAGGAACCGGTCTTTCGACCCCAATTCGGAACCGGAGGCGAGGATCAGGATTTTTTCCGACGAATGATTGATAAGGGCCATGTTTTTGTCTGGTGCAACGACGCCGCGGTCCATGAACACGTTCCGCCTTCCCGCTGGAAGCGGAGTTTCGTTTTAAAGCGCGCATTGCTCCGGGGCAGAAACTCGTTGTTGCATGCCTCTGATCGCAAGCAAAACGTCGTGAAGTCGGTGGCGGCAATTCCGGTTTACGCGGTCCTGATTCCCGTTCTGCTGGTGATTCGCCGTTCCCTGGTCATGAAGTATCTTGTCAAGCTATGTGACCACGCCGGTAGACTCCTTGCTCTCATCGGATTGAACCCAGTTAAAGCGAGAGAGATGTGATGCTTGCTACACAAACACCGTAGGTCGCATCGGTTCTCTTCGCGTACGTTCCCATGTCCTCGCAGCTAGCCCTCCTTGCCTGCACTCTCTTTATTCTCTTCAATCTTGTAAGGGATGTTAAGAGGCGAGAGGACGTATCGAAAGCCATCTGGATTCCAACATTGTGGGTGGCGATTCTTTGCTCCAGGCCTGTTTCCGTCTGGCTTAGCGGTGGGATTGCGTCGAGCGCCGGTAGCTCGCTCGACGGGAGTCCGATTGATAGAACGGTTTACCTTGGTCTTATCATTTCAGGGTTCATTGTCCTGTCGCGGAGGCAGATCAAGTGGAATGAATTCATTTCCAACAACAAGGGAGTTCTTCTACTATATCTGTATCTCCTGATCACCGTATTGTGGTCCGCTCATCCGTTTGTTGCATTCAAGAGGTGGTTTAAGGATTTCGGGAATATCATTATTCTGCTTGTCATTCTCACCGAGAGTAGTCCCCCCGCCGCATTCCGTGCCGTGTTCGTCAGGTGCGCCTACGTCTTGATCCCGCTGTCGGTTGTTTATATCAAATGGTTCCCGCACCTGGGAAGAGCGTACGGTCGCTGGTCAGGCGAGATGATGGCCACCGGCGTCACGCTTCAGAAAAACTCTCTGGGGGCGATGCTGCTGGTGTGTGGTTTGCCGTTTGTATGGCAGTTTCTGATAAGAAAAAAAGAGCCATGGGGGGCACCAACAAAGACCGACTTCGGGATTTATATTTCGATGCTTCTGATGGGAGCTTGGCTGTTGATTGTCTCAAACAGCCAGACATCCCTCGTCTGCATGTTGATCGGCCTATCTATCATCCTGACCATCAAGTTTCCGGCCGTCAAGCAGCACGCCGCACGATTTGGCGGCATAGTTATCGCCGTAACTCTGCTGTTTCTGCTGCTCGACTCGACTTTCAACCTGAAAGAGAACCTGTTGGAGATGCTTGGACGTGATGCAACGTTGACGGGGAGGACTGATGTCTGGGCGGCAGTACTGGATCAGGACACAGACCCAATGTTTGGTGTCGGATTCTGCAGTTTTTGGTCGGACGAGCGCTATGTTGATTCAATACCCGATTGGCTTATGTTTTCGTCCCATAACGGATATCTGGAAATTTATCTGGATGGCGGTTTGGTGGGTGATTTCTTTCTTATCTTAATGCTCGCGATCGTATTTGGAAAGATCACCAAGGACATGGCGCGGGGGGAAGACTTCTCGATTGTGAGGTTTGCATTTTTACTTATTACCATCGTCTATAATTTTTCAGAAGCGATCTACGGCAGACTTAGTCCGGGGTGGTTCATTTTTCTTTTGATTGCCATTGAATACCCGCGACCCCAACTTGAATTCAGGGTTGAGGGTAGCAGTGCAGATTCCTTATCGAAGGAAAGGGTTGTTTCAATTTGAAGCAAATCCGGAGCAAATTTTTCAGGGCTTAAACAGTCCCCAGTGGCGTGGATCCTTTGGTTTCAATTTTGGTGCCGGCATACAATGCCGAGAAGTGGTTGGAAGACGCCATTCATTCAGCGCTGTCGCAGACTTGGGCGAAAAAGGAGATCATCATTGTTGATGATGGATCCACGGATCAGACGCTTGCAGTAGCGCGTCAATTTGAGGGAAAGGATGTTCGTGTTGGTACGCAGAATAGCCAGGGTGCCTGCGTAGCTCGGAACGCCGCACTGGCACGATCACAAGGCGATTTCGTTCAGTGGTTGGACGGTGATGACATCTTGGCGCCCGATAAAATCGAAAGGCAATTACAAAGTATCGATCGTTCTCCGAGCACTCGAACCCTGTTGTCATCAAGTTGGGGGCGCTTCTACTACCGAGTGCACAGGTCCCGGTTTTCTCCCACCTCCCTCTGGCAGAGCCTGCCGCCCGTTAATTGGCTCACCACCAAGATGGTCGAGAATACGTGGATGAGTATCGAGTCGTGGTTGATCAGCCGGGAACTTAGCGAGGAAATTGGCCCTTGGGACGTCCGCCTGGTTAGAGACAATGACGGCGAGTATTTCAGCCGGGCAGTGTGCGCCAGTGACGGTACACTTCATGTACCCGAATCAAAGTCCTTCGTTCGCCGGGCCAGTTTCGGAAGTGTCAGTCGCGATTTTTCATTGTCCACCCGCAAAGCAGAGTCGATCTTCTTATCTAAAAGCCTTCAGATCCATCAGCTCCGATCACTCGACGACAGTGCGGAGACGCGCGCGGTATGCCTGAAGTATCTTCAGGATTGGTTGATATACTTTTACCCCGAGAACGAAGAGATCCTCGAGAGGTCCAGAGATCTCGCACTTGCCTTGGGCGGAGAATTGAAGGAGCCGGAGTTGAGCTGGAAATACGAAGCTGTTCGCAGAGTGTTTGGATGGCGCGCCGCAAAGAAAGCACTTTTCGATATCCCGAAGCCCGGAGATGTTGTGCGCAGGGGACTTGATGCCCTGCTTTTTCGCCTAGAGAGTTAAGCTGATCCCGCTCCAATGGGTCCGGTGACACAGGACATGAGCCCCTCAAGTCTCTACCGCAGATTGACCAACCGGATACGACGAGGTCTATCAAGTGGACTCGCGAAGCGTCGGTACGAGATGCGTAACGACAAGCCATATATATCATTTAGTTTCGACGACTTCCCGCGATCGGCCGTGTTGACTGCTGGTCAAATTCTGAATCGACGCGGGATTTCCGGGACCTACTACGCGTCTCTGGGTATGATGGGTCAGGATAGCCCCACCGGACGCATATTCTCCCAGGCCGACTTGGAGCAATTATTGTCCGAAGACCATGAATTGGGGTGTCACACCTTCGATCATTATCATGCCTGGGATACCCGGCCTGAGGAGTTTGAGGGCTCGGTTTTGAGAAACAGGGAAATGCTCGAGAAAATTGCTCCGCAGGCAATCTTCAAGACGCTCTCCTATCCGCTGAGCGGCCCGCGCCCGGCAACGAAGATTGTCGCCAGTCGATATTTTTCCTGTTGTCGAGGCGGAGGGCAGACCTTCAATGAAGGGGTGATGGATCTAAATCATCTCCATGGGTACTTCCTCGAGCAAAATCTGGATGACCCGAATTCGATCAAGGAGATGATTGACCGAAATTGTCTCGCATGCGGCTGGCTCATTTTTGCGACACATGATGTTTGCGAAGGCCCAACTCGTTTTGGCTGCCCGCCCGGCATTTTCGATGACATCGTAGAGTATTCCGTACAATCGGGAGCAACCGTTCTGCCCGTTGGTCGCGCATTGGAGAAGATCTCTGGCGCAGGCAATTCGGGAAAAACCGTGGGACTCGATTCGTAATGCTGTTTAATTCGATAGATTTTGCGATCTTTTTCCCGATCGTCGCGATCCTGTACCTCTTTTCGCCCGCGCAGCTCAAGATTTATGTGCTTCTCGCATCCAGTTGTCTTTTCTACATGGCTTTTGTTCCGCAGTATATCGTGATCCCGGCCGTAACCATTCTGGTTGTGTATTATGCGGCGATCGGCATCGAGAACGGAAGGCCCGCGTTTCGTAAGTATTACCTGGCCGCGGGCATTCTCGTTCCCTGCCTCATGCTGGCTTTTTTCAAGTATGCAGGATTCATTTCCAGCAATGTCATGTCGGCAGCGCGCGCGGCGGGATGGGAGACGTCCGACATCGTTCTACAGATCATACTACCCATTGGAATCTCGTTCTATACGTTTCAAAGCCTCAGCTACGTAGTTGAAGTCTACAGGGGCCACCAGAAAGCCGAGCGGAACTTCACCGTGCTGGCAACGTTCGTCATGTTCTTCCCACAGTTGGTCGCTGGGCCAATCGAGCGACCTCAAAACTTACTACACCAGTTTCGGGTTGTTCATTCTGTTGAGTACGAAAGAATTACGAGCGGCCTTAAACGAATGGCGCTTGGTTTCTTTAAGAAACTCGTCGTTGCCGACCTGTTGGCTATTTACGTGAACGATGTATATGCAGCGCCCCGCGATTACAATGGCCTGCAACTGACGATAGCGACTGTCTTTTTCGCCTATCAGATCTACTGTGATTTTTCCGGGTACTCGGACATAGCCGTCGGCGCGGCAAGGGTCATGGGGTTCCGCCTGATGGAGAACTTCAGAGCGCCCTATCATGCAGCGTCTATCCGGGAATTCTGGCAGCGCTGGCATATATCGCTCTCCACGTGGTTCAGAGACTATGTGTACATCCCGATGGGAGGTAGTCGGGTGGGTGGGCGCCGGCTGTTCTGGAATATCCTTGCGACATTTGCGATCAGCGGACTGTGGCACGGCGCCAACTGGACCTTCGTCGCCTGGGGCGTCTTGAACGGTGTGTACGTGTTAATTGAAATCATGACCACGAACATGCGTGACCGAATCTGGTCGGTCGTGCGCGTTTCAGAGAGCAGCGTAGTTCGTCGCACGACCGGGGTGGTCGTCACATTCCTGCTGACCTGTGTTGCCTGGATATTTTTCCGCTCTCAAAATTTCGACGACGCCTGGTACATCCTTTCTCATCTAGGAACAAATTGGGATTTTGGCGCGATCAGAACACCTCATTTCCTTTTGAGGCAGATGCCGGTCGCGCTTGGAGGCGTCCTTTTCGTCGAATTGATCAACGTCGTTCAATCTAGAATGTCGGTGACAAAGGTTGTATCCAGAGCGCCATTGGCCATGCGGTGGGCTCTTTACCTGGGGATTTTGTTTGCGGTTATATTTTTCGGCGTGTACCAGGAAACGCAGTTTATTTATTTCCAATTCTAACCGGCATCTTTATTGCATATTGCAACGAGACGGAATTCTCTGAAAGCAACATCGCCGGAGAGTGAAATGAAAAGTAAAAATGAAATCAACAAAGTGTTTTACGCCGAGTACACTGACTCGGATTCAGTGCGCCGTTATGTCGGCGCAACTGCCGGAGAGGGTATCGCGCACATCCTGGATCGGGTCTACGGTCCGTTGTATGTGGAAGGGATCAATACTTTATTGAATGAGGGAATCGCATCGGGCGGATTTCGCATTCTGGAGTACGGTTGCGGAGGCGGGATGAATCTGATCTGGATCCTACGGCTGCTTGAAGCAAAGGGCATCGATGTACTAGCTGGTGTTGGCGCTGATTTCTCGCCCAGCATGATTGCGGAAGCGGAAGCGGAGTCTGCGGCCCACCTGAGTCCGGCCTTGGCCGAGAAAGCTCGATTCATCGTGGCAGCCAATGAGACAATACAGTCCGATTCGGAGAAGACGCAGGCAGGGGATGGCGGACCGTATCACCTGATCCTTGGTGTGAACACGTTTCGGTATGCCTTTCGATTAAAACAGGCGTCCTCAACTGCGCGTCAGCTCTACGACCTGCTGGCGCCAGGCGGAATTTCGATCATGATCGACATGAACGGGAGATTTCCTTTTTTCAAGAGCCGACTGCCAAACCGGTTGACGATGAGCGAGGAACAGAGGTATTTGCCGCGCCTGGCTGAGTACGCGAGCCCGTTCAAAGAAGCGGGGTTTACCATCGATACGGAGAAGTGCTTTTGTTGGGTTCCCCACTCGTCGGGACGAATGCTGGTTGCTGTTTCGGCCGGATTATCGCCGGTTTTGCAGTCGCTTTTTGGAGCTTTCGCAATGCGGTGCCTGGTCGTGGGCCGCAAGCCGATGGATGCTTGATGACGGGGCAGGTCAGATCCGTATCCAGTGCCGTCGTTCTGAACCATAAGAACGAGGCAGGAAAGATCGGAAGAGTGGTTGAACTGCTCGACCATTTCGGCGTGGCGGTAAAGCTTCTTGAACCGGCGGAGTTCCTCGACGATTTGACAGACCCTACGAACTCAGGGAGCAAATCGAACAAGCACCTGGTAGCGACCATCGCCGGTTTGGGGTTGCTGGAGGAGCTGATTCGGGAATCTGACCTCCGGGATGTCACAGAAATGTTCCGGGGCACGTTTCTGTTTGGACTGGATTCGGACGTCAGATCGGATCCGATATTGCCCGCTTGTCTGAAGTCACTACGAGGCGGAATCCGCAAGGCAGCGTCAGGTACCGAACTGTACCGGGTGAGTGACTGCCAGAAGGAAATTTGTGGACCGATGAGCGGACTCTCGATCGATTCAACCCTGGCGGCAGCGCCCAGCCTCTTTGGGTATGGCTCCACCTCGGAATCGGTTGATCCGATTATTTTTTGCGATGACGGCTGGTTATTCGCCCGCATTCCAGGAAGAGCTTCAGAGCTATTTGTTGCAACCTCGGAAGATACCGTCGAACTGGGGGCGGAGCAGAGAGCGAACTTGCAAACATCGAATCTTGTGTCTGAACTTTTACCGTTCCTCCTGTGGATCCGCTATGCGTTCGCAGGGTCCTGTTGGGAAGCTTCGATATGCGGCGCCAACTTGATCATTGATGACCCCTTGCTGAAACCGACCTACGGATTCCTCGATCTCTCACAGCTTCTTGACCTAGTCGGACCTGATTTCGCGGCCACCATCGGCTTCATTCCGTGTAACCATAAGCGCACGAATCCGATTTTTGCGGAGCAGGTCAGGAGGAAGTACCCCTGGTTCTCTATCTGTGTTCACGGCTGTTTTCACTCGCGTGGCGAATTTGGGAGCAGGCCGGAGTCGGAATTGAATGAGTTGGCTTGGTTGGCCCGTCAAGGAATGGAGAAACATAGAGAATTAGCGTCTATCCCCTTCGAAAACATCATGGTTTTTCCACAGGGCATTTTTACGAAGAAGGCGCTGCGTTGCCTGCGGCGGGCCGGATACCTCGCCGCTATCAACACGGAAGTTAGGGACAATGCGTGTGAGTCAGGGGTCGAACTGCGCGAGTTGCTTCAGCCAGCCGTATTGTGTCACGGCGGAACGCCATTGCTCACGCGACGGAACGTCACGGACGATATCAGCTCTTTCGCGCTGGATTTGTTGATTGGAAAGCCATGCCTGCTGGTTGCGCACCATGACTTTTTCAGGGAGGGAATGTCGTCATTGATTTCGCTGCTATCCGCCCTCAACAGCCTCTCCGCCCCCCTGTCATGGACAAATCTGGAATCCATCTTGCGGCAAAACTATTGGACCCGGGAAAACGGAAGCAATGAATATTCCATAATAGCGGCTTCATGAGGTGGATTGCCCAGTCCGATGAAAATGGCGGTGTGGATATTCAAATCGAGTATGACAAAACCGTGCCGCCGTCGAAATCGGTTCTGCCGGTATCGGATCGAGTTAGGTGGGGAATCCGGCGGCATCTCAGCGAGTTTCGGGATGATTCCTTGATGAAGGCAAGCGGACTCTATGGATTCGCACAAGCGGCGAGCAAACGACTTCGGCGAATTCGTAACGATTAATTCTCAATGTACGAAGGCGGAACATCCATGGAGTCGGGCGGTGATAAACCGCTCAGGGCACTGCTGAAGATCTCGGCATTTTTCAGTCTCGCAGTTTTGATCTCCGTAGTTGCCCACGCGGCGATCAATCATGGTGCCCGGCAGATCACGACATCTCAATTCGGAGTGTGGAATAAAGCTGTTGGAGGAGAAATAGACGCACGGATCGTGATCAGCGGTTCGTCGAGAGCGCTTGTTCATTACGATGCCAAGGCGATCCAGGGCATAACCGGTTGGAGCGCGTATAATCTTGGACAGAATGCGACACGCAGCGATTTGCAGTTTGCGTTCCTCAAAATGTATCTGGAGCACAACGCGGATCCGCGGATTGTCGTCCAGAATCTTGATCTTCACAGCCTCGCATTGTCTGAGGAAATCTACATTCCCGCGCAATACGTTCCCTACCTGGATGAAGAAGGAATTTACTCCGCCCTCTTGAATATTGACGATAGTGCCTGGAAGTGGCGGCACGTGCCGCTCTACGGGTACACCGTGAAGGATATGCGATTTACCTGGGCGACGGGATTGAAAGGCCTCTTTGGGTCCAATCCGGCGGAAGACAGAGTTCTCGGTTTTAATCCACGCGATCGGAAATGGACGGGAGAATTTGAACGATTCAAGGCTGCCAACCCGGCTGGCGCTGATATCGAGTATGATGCGGAGGGTATTGAAACTTTTGAATCAATGGTCAATTTCTGTACGCAGCGGGGCATTACGCTCGTACTTGTTTATTCGCCCGAGTACTACGAGATGATTCCGTATTCGAATAATCGAGAGCAGATCTTCAGCAAGTTTCGCGAAATTGCAGTAAAGTATGACGCGCAATTCTGGGACTACAGCGAGTCGGCTCTGACAAAACGACGCGAGATCTTTTATAACTCACAACATTTGAACTACAAGGGAGCATATGCCTTCTCGATAGATCTTGCGGAGCGTCTCTCCTCATTGATTGTTGCCAGGGAGCGAAACCTCCCTCACATTGCGAGCGCGAACGGCGTAAGCACGCGCGAAGAATTGAAGTAGACCAAGTAGTACCGAATGAACCAACGATTCTTTCAACTCGGGGAGAGCGGTTGCGGTTGTGTTCTCAAAGAAGCGAATTCCCTGAAGCCCACAATCCCGAATGTTCCTGCGCTTTTTGACAAATATTACCTTTGAAACTGCACTTGATCCCAGCCGGAGGATGATTCATCGAAGCTGGCTCGCTGTTTCAGTGAGAAGGGATCAGTGGCCTGGCAATTGCTGCGATTTGAATTTGGTGGTGAAGAACCTATACTTCGACGTTTTCAGTGTCGCGCGAGGTGAGGAGGCTCTCAACAAGTCGTATCTTAGGAGATATCGGAGATATGGGTAACAAGGTAACCAAGCAAATCACCGGCAAACGGACCATGGTCCTGCTGAGCCTCTTTTTGGCAACGCTATCTTCTTCCGTCCATGGAGTAATCATTCCTGCGGATCGACGAGTGGAGTGGGACGCCGGGGTTCCCGGCGGAATACCGCACAGAACAGACATATTCTGTAATGTTAAAGTAAACATTCCCGGCTCCTCGGAAATTGCCTACGGAGATGGCGTGACGGATGACTTTTCTGCCATTAACACGGCCATCACCCTTTGTCCGGCCGGCAAGGTTGTTTACATCCCGACGGGAACCTACAAAATTTCAAGCAGGTTTACCTTCAACAACAAGAACAACATCACGATACGAGGTGACGGGCCGGGGAACACCATCCTAAAGAGTTCGGCCGGTTCGACATTCTACTTCGGCAGGTCGGAGTACAACATTCCTCCGACTCGGATCATGAACATCACCTCGGGATTCACCAAGGGTTCCACGAGCATCACGGTCGAAAGCATTGGTGAAGGAATCGCCGTCGGGAAGTTGCTGCATATAAATCAATTGAATGACACGACTCTAGTTAACAAGACGGGGAGCAAAGGCAGTGTGAGTACCGCGGATCGAGACCGCAATGGAACCCGTGTAATGACACAGATGGTAAAAGTGACCGCGATAAACGGAAACACCATCTCTTTTTCACCCCCACTCTACTGGACATATAAGTCCAATCTAGATCCTGAAGCAACAATTATATACTATCGAGTTTCGGGCGTTGGCTTCGAGGATTTTACGATCTCTGCCGCGGCTGCCGGTGCGAATGGTTCGTTCTTTTTCGACACTGCGGATGCATGCTGGGTCAAAAATGTGGAGATGGATCACTTGGGCGCGCTGGTTATGACGATCTATTTCTCACTGAATTGTGAAGTCCGCGATTGTTATTTCCACCATGTGTACAACGATGTGTACACGGTCGGAACTGGATACGGGATAGAAACGTTCAATTGTTCCGGCAACCTCATCGAAAACAATCTTTTTAATTACTTGCGCGTTCCCCTGTTCATCAACTACGGATCGTCCGGGAATGTGATCGGATACAATTACTCTATCAACCAGAGAGATACGGATCCCGCGAACCTGGTGGTCACGTTCTCCTCCTGTCACGGAGCGCATCCAATGATGAACCTGTGGGAAGGCAACGTATGCGCCGAGTTGCAGGCGGACTACTACCGTGGTTCTTCAAGTCATATGACGCTGTTCAGAAACCATTTTCGAGGCACCGATACCACGATTCTGAGTAACAGAAAGGCGGTAGCGCTCGATCGGTTTCAGCGCTATTACAATGTCGTCGGAAACGTGCTTGGTGTGCCGGAAGTCAGCAATTGGGTGTACCAGCCGACGCAGGAAGGCTATGGTTACGGAGTAAACGTAATCTATCGCCTTGGATATCCCCATGTCGGCAACAACAACTTCGATACGGGTGCAAGTCCATTGTCCAACTTTGATCCTCTTGTCGCGCAAACGCTTATACGGCATGGCAATTTTGACTACTCTACCCGGAGCGTGATCTGGGACTCTTCGATCACTGACAAGAACATTCCCGAGTCCCTTTATCTCCCGGGGAAACCGCCTTGGTGGGGCGATTTGCGGTGGCCGGCGATCGGCCCTGATATGAGCCCAATGCTCTCCGCGATTCCCGCACAGCGCCGGTATGAATTACTTCTCTCCGGGGACGATAGAGCCCTTGAGCGCCCAGGTGGGTTGCGGCGGGAGCCGTAATGCTTTCCCGGGAATTCTGAATACGCCAGACCAGGGGAGAAGTATATCAATTGCGGAGTGCCGGCGGCGGTCTGCCTGTTCCGTAGATTTTCTTCCGTCGTCGGGGCCGAATTGTCCCGTGCACGACATCGCTTTGACGAGAACGTCATGGATCCGCAAAGTGGGCTTATCCGCCTAACCTAAGCTCCCGGTTCAAGGCGCTTGCTTTGCAGGCGTTTTGCGTAGTAAATCATTCATCAGATTGGCTTGACCTTTGGAAGCGACAAATGAGCCGGACAATCTGAGGAGTCGATCTGTTCGAGGTGGAGCGGTGATGCTTGCGTCACAGTCCACCCAGCTGATCATCCAGATCGCCTCGACTGTGGTTCTGGCGCGTGTTCTTGACCCCGCCGATTTTGGCTTGGTGGCGATGGTTACTGCCGTTATAGCCTTCGGCAACGCGTTTAGAGAGCTTGGCTTGGGTACTGCAACGATCCAAAAGGCCGAGATTTCCGACGATCACGTGTCCGCGCTATTCTGGATTAACGTGACGGTGGGAATGACGCTGACGCTGATCATGATGGCGGCGGCGCCGGTCGTCGCATGGGCTTTCCGTGAGCCGGCGCTGATCCCGCTGATGATTTTCCTGTCTGCCGGTATCGCCATCGGTAGCATGGGTACGCAGCACCTTGCCTTGATGCACCGGAAGATGCAATTCGTCCATGCGGAGATCGTCAAGGTCGCGGGCATGTTACTTGCCGCGATTGCGGCCATTATATCAGCACTTCTCGGGGCGGGGTATTGGGCACTGGCCGTGAATAATTTGACTGTCGCCGGCCTCACGGTCGGCGGGTTTTGGATCGTTTGCAAATGGATTCCACATCGCCCGCGGAAAGTTAAGGGTCTGATGCATTCAATCCGTTTCGGCATGCATGTGACCGGATTCGACATCATTAACTATTTCTCCCGCAATCTGGACAGGATTCTGATCGGAAGATTCTTCGGGGCGGGGGAGCTTGGACTTTATTCGAAAGCATACACCTTGATGATGCTCCCGATTTCCAATTTGAGGGTCCCGCTCAATACCGTAGGACTGCCCGCAATGAGCAGAATCCAGAACGAACCAGAGCGGTTCAGATCCTACTACATAAAATACACCTCGCTCCTGGCCTTTATCTCAATGCCAATCGTCGCTTTCATGTTTGTTTTCTCCGACGAGATCATACGTATTGTGCTCGGAAGCAAATGGGAGCAAGCCGGGGGCTTGTTCCGTATCTTGGCGGCCGCGGCATTCATCCAGCCCGTTGCTTCGCAGACGGGCCTGGTTCTGATGTCCTCGGGAGAAAGCAAGAGGTACCTCCACCTTGGAGTGCTATACGCCGTCGGTCTTTCCGTCGCGTTTGTTGTCGGGATTCCATGGGGTCCGAAAGGGGTTGCGCTCTCGTATGCTGTCGCGAACTATTTGCTGTTGTTTCCTGCGCTTTCGTTCGCGTTTCGCACCTCGGTGGTTCGTCCGTTGGACTTCGTCGGATCTGTATACAGACCCGCAACTGCAAGTCTTTTTGCGGGCCTTTGTAGTTGGCAGTTCGTTCGTATCATCGGTTGGGATCAGGTTGTGGTATCATTGATGGGCGGTTTTTTTGCATATTGTGTGGGATACATGCTTTCCTGGTTGATCCTCCCTGGTGGCAGGCGTTACCTGATGCAATATTTGTCATATTTGTATCCGAAGGCTTCTAAGCATGGCGTAGATAGCAATGGTGATTAGAACTACAAATTTCGTGCCGGCTCGAATATGGAGTAAGGGCATTTGAAATCAGCGTATGCACTGTTGGCGGTCGATTCATTGCCTAATGCGGGCGGCATTGCCGATTATATTGGCGGTTTGATGGAGCATACGACGTCCGGGATCGATTGGTCGCTATGGACTAGTGTCGAAGAGACCTGGCCGGAGGAAGAGGATCTTCCCTATTGTGTACACAGGGTTCCATTACCGAAGCGGCGCAGAGGGGAAAGGACCGGAGACTCAATTTCTCCGCTTCGTACGTTGAATACCGGATGCTGGATGTGGGAAGTGCGCAAACAGGCAATGCGCACCGTACAGCACATTCGTAAGACGTGCAGACCCGATTTAATCATCATGGGGTCCTGGGATCTGTACGGTTGGTGCTCCGCATGTCGCAGGCAAAATATTCCATACGCAATGATCGTCCATGGAATGGAGCTTCTTCGTAAGTTACCACCCGGCATGTCGAGCGTTCGAAAGCGAGACATGTCGGGCGCAGAGTTCATCATCGCCAACAGCACGCCAACTTTACAACTGGTACGAGATATGATTGGCAGCAAGGTCGAAGCAACCGTTGTAAATCCCGGCGTGAACGTCCGCAGGTATTTGCCGGCCAGTGACGGATCTTCTCTAAAAACTTTGGAAAGTATGGGTGTTGGGCGTAGGAAGTTTATTCTTACCATGGGCAGATTAATCTACCGCAAAGGCTTCGACCTGGCGGCGGAAGGTTTCAGCCAAATGGCTAGTGAATTCCCTGATGTTGATCTCATCATTGCGGGGGACGGAGCCTATCGGGACCAGATCGACCGCAGAGTGGCGAAGACCGGACTCGAGGGGCGCATAAAGATCATCGGCAAAGTTTCGGAGGCGGAGAAAGCGGCCTTGTTGCAGCACTGCGAGTTTTTCATGATGCCCAACAGGTTCGTTGCCAATGACTACGAGGGTTTCGGCATCGTATTTCTGGAGGCAAATGCGTATGGCAAAGCCGTAATTGGGGGGCAGGTCGATGGCGTTGTCGACGCGGTTTCACATGGTGTCTCGGGGTTGTTGGCGGACACCACCTCGGATGCCGATGTCGCTGCATGCATGAGGCGATTTTTGACGGACCTGGCATTTCGGAACGCTTGCGGCGATCGAGGAATGAAAAGGATTCACCGGGATTTCGCATGGACGCGTCAAGGCCTTGTTTTTGTGGACAGTCTTTCTCGTTACGGTTTTTACCGGGGGTCACAGTCTGCCTAATTCGGAAATTATCCGCAGGGATGACGCTAAGTTTTCGGTAGTAATTCCGACCTACCAAAGGGCCGATTTAGTGCGTCGAGCAATCGAGAGTGTATTCGCTCAGGAGCGCGCTCCGGAAGAGATTATCGTCGTCGACGATGGATCGACGGACGGTACTCGCGAAATCGTCGAAGCGCTTGATGGCGTTCAATACATCCGCCAGGAAAATCGGGGCGCCTCCGCTGCGCGCAACATCGGTGTCAACGTTGCAACTTGCGACTGGGTCGCTTTTCTGGATTCGGACGATTATTGGCTTCCAGGACACCTGTCGGGGATTGCCGAAGCGATCTACGCAACCATGGGTCATGCCGCAATGTATTTTGCCAATATGATCAGGACGGAAGATGAAGCGAATTTGGACTTATGGAGTCTCTGCAAGTTCGCGATACCTGATTATATTCAGTTTACGGTCCGAGGGTTAGACTGCGTGATGATGAACCGGCAACCGATGATGTTGCAGGCAAGCGTAGTTCGACGGGACATATTCCTCGAACTGGGAGGACTCTGGGAGAATCTAAGTATCTGCCATGATTCGCATTTTTTCTTCCGTTTGTGCATCGAGTACCCGGTTTGCGCGGTATCCCAGATCGGTTGCCAGATGACTGCCGATGACAAGGAGCACAGGTTGGCAGCCTTCGGGTCTAATGTTCGCGACGAGGAAAGACTGTCTCGCGAAAGTTATCTGCAGCATAAGGACATTCTCAAGCGTTATCCCACCCTCAGGGAGGCTCAGCGGAAGGATCTCGTCAGTAGAAAAGCAAGTGCAATGTTCGAACTCTTCCGGTTCGCGGTAGGTTCGTCGAAATACCTGGTAGCGGCGAAGTGGATTACGGGGGCTTTTCTGGTAGACCCCGGGTGTGTCTTGGCGCTAATGCGGAATGCGATTCGAAGACGCCGCCGCCTTGCCGACAGGATAGAGTTGAGCTCCGAATAAAAACGTGAAATCCCGTAGCCTGTTTATTCGTGATGGGAATAAAATTGCTTTATGAGGTTGGCCGGGCTCACCGAACTGGTCCAGTAGTTATGTTAGTCCAGGCACCAGGTTACAGGTTGAATATCTCTCCAGTATAGATGTATTGTCAAGGCCGGGCCGGTAGGGAGGGCGTAGCCCGACCGGAGCGTCCGTCTGGGTGCGTCCTGGCGAAGCTTTTGGGCGTTTCTAACCCGAGGCTTTTATGGGGTCGCTCTTCATTGTATTCCCGCCGCCAATCTTCAAGCACCA
>Ga0310123_10001225_pt1 | contig 21633 bp, 16 predicted proteins | sample CB6_AW_1057_MG_FD_203505 | JGI IMG/M metagenome (GOLD analysis project Ga0310123, IMG submission 203505) | Marine microbial communities from Western Arctic Ocean, Canada - CB6_AW_1057 | ecosystem: Environmental > Aquatic > Marine > Oceanic | place: Canada: Western Arctic Ocean | collected... | reverse complement strand
CCGACCAGAACCCAAGCACAGAACCAAAGCGAAAACCTGAATCACCCCACGGCCGAGATTCGATTAGGAGTACGATTACGATGGGAGATTCGAATCCCAATCCTAGTCGTAATCGAAGCTCGATGCGGATTCGTTCGTTCGCGTGTACGGGACTTGAGCTCTACTCGAGCTCCGGCCGTGGCACGGCGATGGTTCCATGCTTGGGCACCGTGGGCCACGGGCAGGATGCCCATGCCACATGCCCTAAATAATATCCACAATCGATCCGAACTCCGGATCCGAAAGCCGCTTGTAAGTACGAATGGCAAATCCGTCCGTCATACCTGCGATGTAGTCGCACAGGAGTCGCGCGCGCAGGCGCGGATCCGGTTCGGCGAGCACGATTTCCTCGCGCCGTTCCGGGAGAAGGGAAAGCGTCGGGGTCTCCATCTCCAGGTACATTTCACGATACGACCCGAACAATTGCTCCAGCAATTTTCTACCCTTGAATTCGAGCTGTTGCAATTCAGCGGTCTGAAAGACGAGATCCTGTGCAAGGCGACCGAACCAATCCGAGCGCGCCCGGAGTTCTCCGTCCACCTCCAACTGGAACCGATACCGGTTCGTCCGCTCACTCAGAAAGCACTCACCGGGGACGAGCCGGCAGGCGCGAATGGAGTTGCCGATCTCCACGCTCATCGTCAGTTCGAAATCGCCGCGCTCGATCATGTCCAGAATGAAGTCGACGGCCTCTCCCCCTGCCTTATCGAGTTCCGTTTTCTCCGCCCAGGATCGAATCCGCTGCGGGGTCAGGAACCCGGCCCGAATTCCGTCGATCAAATCGTTAAGCGAGTAGGCCGTGTCATCCGCCCAGTCCATGATCTGACACTCGATACTGCGAAAGTGATTGAGTGCCTCTCCAGGAGCGAGGTCTTCGGTCGGTGATTCGTCTCCGAATACGTAGGCCACCAGGGGCGCTTGTTCGTCGTAGAGAAAATGATTCTGCGGCTCGCCGAGATCGCAGTAAATCGACTTGTATTTCATGGTTGCGTCCAGCAGGGCGCGAGTAGGCCGTAAACCGGTACGGGCATTGCCACGCGAATAGATGATCTCGGTCAGCAGCCGCAGCGTCTGCGCGTTGCCTTCAAACCCGCCGAACGTTCGCATCAGGCCATGAAGAGCCCGTTCGCCGGCGTGACCAAAAGGCGGGTGCCCGATATCATGCGCCAGGCAGGCGGCTTCGACCAAATGCGGATCGATATAGAAGTCATTCGACTGGTGCTCGTCGTGTTCAAGCAGAAACCCGCAAATCGACCGCCCGATTTGAGCAACCTCGATGGAGTGTGTTAGGCGGGTGCGATAGAAATCATATTCCCCGACCGAAAAAACCTGCGTCTTGGCCTGAAGGCGGCGAAACGCGGAGGTATAGATGACCCGGTCGCGATCCTGTTGAAACGGGCTGCGGTAGTCAGGATTCCGGCGGCCGTGAATCTCGGTGTCGAAATCGTTATAGAAGCGGTTGGGCACTGGAAGCGGTTTTCGGTTTTCGGTTTTCGGTTTTCGGTTTTCGGTTTTCGGTTTTCGGTTTTCGGTTTTCGGTTTTCGGTTTTCGGTTTTCGGTTTTCGGTTTTCGGGGATAGTGGGTACCCGGCGCCCGGCACTTGTCTATTTATTTTTGCCTGATCTCTCAAACTAAGGGTTCAGGGAGGCGGGTAATCTGAACAGATCATTGGCCAAACATCGGGTCTGCAGGATTTTGGGAATTCGGCCTGCAAAGCGGGATTCGCGTTCAGGGGAACTTGACTCCTGAACCGGAAAACCCTAGGTTCCCGACTTCATCACGCTCCCGATGGGCATGCCGCATGGGTCCGACATTCAGCGGGCCAACAGCGGGCATGCCACGCCGGAGTCCCGAAGGGCGCAGGCGGGTGTAGCTTAGTGGTAAAGCTCCAGCCTTCCAAGCTGGCTACGCGAGTTCGATCCTCGCCACCCGCTCCAAAAACCTCTTCAATTTTCGAAACTCAATTCACTGCAGATTAGTGAGTTGTGCAAACCCAGGCAGAAACACATACGCCTCACGAAACACAGCGAGACACTGAGGAACACTGCGGACAGAAACCAAATTCATTTGAACTCCACTAATCTTCGAGTTCGACGGCCCGTCCTATTTGGAAACGAGCGTTCTTTCGTACTCGATTTCAGAGGCGCGACGGACACCGTATCGCTCGCACCACTCGCGCAGGGGCTCGCTGTCGATCTGGGAATTCGACTTAATCAGGGCGCCGATCAGCTGCCTTTCGATCGGGTCGCGAAACTTCACCCCTGGTCCGACCAGCTCTCCGGGATCAGCCCCTCGGCATGCATGGCGCGGGCAATGCCGTCCACCACTTCGTGGATCTCGCCTCGAACCCGTTCGATCCTCGTGTCGTCGATCAGGTCCTCCACGACCGCGTAGCCGTGGTTGAGCAGGTGGCTCCTTTGAGCTTGCGTCATGAGGCCATTGTACCCAACGCTTGATTCGAATCGCAATCTCAATCGACTGCCATCGATTCTTGAGCCGATGGAGAAGACGATGCCTATAGCATTATCCAGACAACATCTCCAGGCCGTCAACCGGCGGCGGCGGGTGGCAGTGAACTACGATGTGGGTTATCCCGCGAACCAGTTCGGAATGGATGTGGACGAGTGGGTCAAGTTCCGCTTCGCCTTTGCGGATGAACCGAGAAGCCACATCGACAGCCTGTGGTGGTGCCTGGATGAAGGCAATCTGGCCGTGTATCCGAGCAAGGTGATCCCCGAAGCGCAAGCGTCTCAGGTTCGAAAGTGGCTGGACGCGGGCGTCAACATAGTAAAGATCGCAGTGGATGCGTGCCACGAACGCGGATTGGAAGCCTTCTACTCCTACCGCGTAAACGGGTTCGACACGGAGTGGGACGCCGACGGGAACGACGACCGGTCGGGCACACTGCCCATCATCGAAGAGAACCCCGAGTGGATGATCCCCAGCGGCTGGGGCCCGGGACCGCTGTTTAACTTCGCGGTGGAGGGGGTGCGCGAGTACAAGGTGTCCGTCCTTCGGGAACTGGCGGAGAATTACGACCTGGACGGGCTCGATCTTTTCTTTGCCCGCCACCCGCCCTGCCTTCCCCCCGGCCACCAGTGGAAACATCGCGAAGGCATGACCGACTTCGTGCGCAGGACACGCCACATGCTGCAGGACGTCGCCGCGCAGCGGGGCCGGCCGATCCTTCTTTCGGCCAGCGTCCCGGCCACGATCCCCGGTTGTCACTTTGACGGATACGACGTCGAAACCTGGGCCCGCGAGAACCTGGTGGACATCTTCGTCATCGGAGTCCACTCCTTCGAAGTGGATCTCGCCGGCTTTCGTCGGATGGTCGAGGGCAGGAATATCAAGCTCTACCCCTGTATGGACGACCATCACCACGTGCCGGACGGATATCCGTCCCCGCCCATCGAGATCGAGCGGGGGTATGCGGCCAATTGGTGGCACCAGGGCGCCGACGGGATTCTCACCTTCAACTGGGCCAACGCGACGCTGGAAGCCTGCAAGGCCGTGGAGTTTCCCGAGCGCCCCAATTCCCATCAGCAGGCCTACCACGAAATCGGCGACCCGGAGATTCTGCAATTAAAAGACAAGACCTTCGTGCTGACCCGGCGCTTCGGCGGAGGGTGGGAGGAGTGGACCGAGCCCAAAAAGTGGAACTTCTACCACAACATGAACATCGAGGCCCAACTGCCTGCGCCGTTGGCGGACAACCAAAGGCCGACTCTGCTTACGATCTACGTGGCCGATGATCTGCCCGGCAACCGCGAACGGGTGAAGCGCGCGGCACTGAAGGTCGAACTGAAGGGCGTCGTGGCGGAGGACCGGATCGAGGCCAAGCTGAACGGCATTCTGCTGCCGGAACCCGAGGCCACGGACGACGGCTGGCGTACGTTCCCCGTCGATCCCCATGATTTCGCCGAGGGCCGAAACCTGGTCTACGTCGTCCTGGACCAACGCGCCGCCGGCGCGAACGAACCGGTGACCATCGAGAAACTGGAAGTGCACGTGACATATTCCTCGCGCGTGTGATCGTTAGGGACGGGTCGCATCGAGTGGTGTCAGGTTTCGGGTTTCAGCGCAGCCTGTTACAGTGTGTTACAGTTTTCGACGTATCTGACTCTTTGTCCCTCCTCCTCATCTCTCCTCTTCATCGATGAAGAGGAGAGATAAAGAGGAGCGATGAGGATCTTAGCATTTGGGGGTATTCAGAAACAAGGGGAGCCTGTTAGCTTCCCTCAGGTTTTTCGTGTATGAGATACACCAGACCATCGAGATCGTCGAAATCGTCCACCGCTATCGTCGCCGTCATCGTTGTCCGATCTCTCATTCCTACTACGAAAAACCTGGTGGAGCCTGCGAACATCAGAGGTTGGACTGAAACCCGAAACCAGAAATCTCAAACAAGCGGAGGCCCCGGCCGCGGCCCTGATCATGCATCTGGAAAGTTCTTTATTCGTCCCGCGTCTTCGTGCCGTGGTTCCGGAGCACGAAGGCGGGGCACGATTTTCCGGAGGGCCGTCCGGAGCGAACTCTCAGGTTCGTGAGGCCTGTGACACAGTATTATCGATGTAGTCATTCGACGTAGTTCGCGACAAAGTTCACGGGTGAAGTTTCAGGTGAGGAACCGATTATCTTGGAAGCATGTCGTCCTGCCCAAGCATCCCGTATCTGCCGCAAAAATTAACCCAGTACCCTAAGGTCCCGTCCAACGTATACTCGACATGAAAATCGGCATATAAGACGTTGATCCCGTCCGGATGCGGACGAGTCCAGGAGCCGTTCAACACAGGCCAGATGTCGTAGAGCATGGCAGCCGCCGATGTGACCCTCCAGCCGTATCCGTCGGTAAGCACAACAAGTTTATCAAAGGGGGTGACCGAAGAATATCCGAATCGGACCTCGCCTTCCCCGTAGTTGACAGCACAGGGCCCCAGCGCGTTCCACGTGTAGCTACAATCCGGTAAATCGGTCCACTGCATGTACTTCTCACGCCAGGCCCCGCCCCGCTGGACAGGACACACGAAAACGTCGCTGTCCTGCGTCTTATCGTCCAGGCCCACGTAACTGAGGAGATGTTCTGTCCAGACGTGGTCGGGATGCGGCATCGGCCACTCACCATGGTCGAAGTTGTACAAGAGTGTGGCTATGCCGATCTGCTTCAGGTTACTCTGACACGACACTCGCCAGGCCTTCGCCCTGGCCTGTTTGAGCGTCGGCACCAGGAGAGCGGCGAGCAAGGCGATGATCGCAATCACTACCAGCAGCTCAATGAGGGTGAACGCGCGCGAGTTGTGGATCGCTTGGCTTGGCCGATTCATCGTTGTCCGTCTGCGAATTACACCGTAAACTTTGTCGTCAACGACCTCGCATCCAACCCCATGCGTTAACTTATTCCAGATAGAGTACCTCAGCGGATCAGTATCATCGTGGACGACGGGGGGACGCTGATGACATTGCTGATCCTGCTGATCCTCACGTTGTCGATGAGCCAGATACCACCGCTGTCCGAATTAAACAACATGGCATCAAACACGCCGGAATTGAAGCCGTTGAAGTCCGAGACGGTAGTCGAAGTGATGAGGCTGTCATCGAGGTTGTGGAGGGTAATCCTGGCGTTGGTCGTTCCCAGGGTGTAGTCAACCCTGACACGCACCCATCGATCACGGGTCATGTCGAGTCCCGAGTCCTGGTCCATACTGCCATCCCAGTATTGGAAGTCATAGGGAGACGTGGCGAGATTCCACAGCTGATTGATCGTAGCATCACTGGAATCGTACCACCACCCTCGAACAGGACCCGGCGTGGTGGTCGTATTCACCTCATACTCGACCCGAATCGTATCTCCAACCGTACCGGTAATGGACGAAGTGAAGTCCAGCAAGGCGTCTTCCACGCTGATCCAGATTTTTGCATACTTTCCACTACCATCATGGGTCGGGATTCCCTGCTCGTCCCCACTGTTTTGAACGGTGGCAGTGGAGCCGGCCCTCCAGGAGCCGCCGACTGACCCGCTGACCGTCGAACTGGTGACCGGCGTATTGTCGGTGCCATCCTCGAAGTCATCGAACACCAGCACTTCCGGGGTCGGCTGGGGCAGCTTGCTGATTCTCACGTTGTCGATGAGCCAGATACCACCGGAGTCAGACTCGAAAAACATGGCATCAAACAACTCGGCGGTATTGAAGTCCGAAACGGTAGTCGTATCGATGATGCCATCATCGAGGTTTATGAGGGTGATCGTGGCCTCCTCGGTTCCCAGGACGTGGTCAACCCTGACACGCACCCATCGATCACGGGTCATGTCGAGTGCCGAGTCCTGGTCTGCACTGCCATCCCAGTATTGGAAGTCATAGGGGGACGAGGCGAGATTCCACAGCTGATTGATCTTCGCATCACTGGGATCGTACCAATACCCACGGACAGGACCCGGCGTGGTGCCCGTATTCACCTCATACTCGACCCGAATATGCGTATCAATGCCAATTGACGAAGTGAAGTCCAGCAAGGCGGGCTCTCCGCCGGTCCAGATCTTTGCATACTTCCCACTACCATCCGGGGTCGGGATTCCCCACTCATCCCCACTGTTTTGAACGCTGGCCATGTTGGGTGCGCCGAGGTCCCTCCAGGAGCCGCCGATTGACCCGCTGACCGTCGAGCTGGTGACAAACGCATTGTCGGTGCCGTCCTCGAAGTCATCGAACACCAGCACTTCCGGGGTCGGCGGGAGCACCCCGCTGATCCTCACGTTGTCGAGGACGTAGACACCACCAACACCACCGTCCGTCGTGAACCGCAAGGTATCAAACACCGCAGAGGTATTGAAGTCCGTGACGGTAGTAGAAACGATGTTGGAATCAGTGAGGTTGTTGAGGGTGATCGTGGCGTCGGTTGTTCCCAGGACGTGGTCAACCGTGACGCGGATCCATCGATCGTCGGTGTAGTCGAGTCCCGAGTCCACAAACGTTGTAGGGGAATCCATGTATACGAAGTCACTGGTGCCGGACAGGTCATGCGGCTGATTGAACACAGTATTGCCGAATTGCCAATAACAACGATTAGGACCAAACCTGGTGCCCGTATTAATCTCATACTCGACCCGCATACGCGTACCAGCGACAAGCTCCGAAGCAAAGTCCAGGTACGCGTTATTCGTGCCGGTGAAGACCAACGCGTACTTATCACTCCCATCCGGAGTCGGAATTCCCTCCCGATCTCCACTATTTTGAATTTCGACCAGGCTGCCAGCCCTCCAGGAGCCGCCGATCGACCCGCTGACCGATGAGGTGGCGATCTCGCCATTGTCGGTGCCGTCCTCGAAGTCATCGAACACCAGCACTTCAAGCTGGGCCGGGCAGATCGGGGCCAGGGCGAGACCGGCAATGCAAACCAAGATGGGAATGTAGTTTTTCATTTCTGTTTCCCGTTTTCTCTGCTGTTGCCGGGATCATCCCGGCGCAGATTACGTCTTCGCCCGCGGTGTTCTGTGGCCACCGCGCAACCTCGGTTACAACTTCCGATTCAGCCGTCGGCCGCACGGAAACTTGTTCCTGAATACCGCAAGATTCTACAGACCTCATCGCTCCTCTTTATCTCTCCTCTTCATCAATGAAGAGGATGAGTGATAAAGAGTCATATACTTCAAAAACTGTAACACACTGCTATTGGCCGCACTGAAGAGGGAATCCCATCGCTCCGACACCCTGTTTTAGAGTATCCTACGTCCAAACCCACTCGGGCACAAGGCCGGAGTTTGGCCCTTTTTTGACCGCTTTATCAGCGCCGGCGATGGCTACTGCAACCGGCGGTAGAGTTCGAGCAACTTCGCGCGCCAGAGGTCGGCGCGGGTGGGATCGTCGGGGTGATCGAGAACATCCGCCACCGCGGCGTTGATCTCGTCCCGTGCCCGGGCGGCACGTTCCTCGTCTGCACGCTCGGCGGCCTGCCGCACCGCGTCCAGGTAGAGCCAGTCGGTCAGAGCGTCACGGAAAGTTTCCCAGCGCCGGCTGGTTACGATCTCGCCCTCGCCGGGATAGATCATCCCGCCGTCCCAACTGCGCCCGTCCCAGGTGATTTCGTTGCCGCCGTACATCCAGATCCCAAATCCGTCGCACTGGTAGTTCCAGATCTTCCAACCGAGCAACCGGTACCCGCTGTAGACGGGCCAGGCTTTCTTGTTCTCCGCACAAACATAGGGCCAGAGCGGTTTGCCTTCCTCGCGGTAGAAGGCAAGTTCCTCTTCGTCCTCCAGCCGTGGGAAGTGAGGCGCCCAGATGTCCACATACTCGGCCATACGTTTTGCGTCCGCCAACGGCGCGCTGTCGCCCATCGTCACCAAGGACCGTATCGCGGGATCGATCGACTTAACGAGCCGGCGTGCGGCGATGTAGTCGTCCACCCCCGGCCCCGACTGCTCATCGAAGAAGTGCACGCAGTATTGATCGTGCGATAACTTCAAGTCCTCGTGCAGGTGCCGCCGCCAGTCGGTGAGCCAGCGGGTGAAACGCTCCCGGCCCGCCGGTTCCTTCCAGGCATCGCTCCGACGGAAATCCCAGTTCTCGAAAAAGATCATGCGTCCCACCGCCAGTTCGCGTTCGATGTCCGCATCCATCGCCCTGTAGTCGATCGGACGGTCGTTCGGCCCGGGTATACGGGGGTGGTGGAAGACATTGACGTAATGCTCGGGCGCGTCCTGCAGGTAACCGGCCGGCGGTTTTGTATAATCGAAGAGGAGGATCTCCAGCGGATGGCTCACGGGCAAAACCAGCTCCGAAACGTTCAAGCGATACGGCAGGGTGCGCGGCGGGAAGGCCTTGCCGCGGGCGGCCGGGATGAGACGGATCGTAGCGGTGTGCGGGCCGGGGTCGAGGCCGTGGGTCCTGGCGATCAGCCAGACCTGCCGGGACTCCAGTGCGGGAATCGTGAGGAGCCCCCCGCTGTCGGGCCGCACGAGGGCATCGCTGAGGACTTCGCCGCTGAATGTTTGCAGCGGGACGGCGAACCGCAAAGTGAGTTGGTTTCTGTCCAGGGGAGTTCCACCCTCGCCGGGCGCGAGGTGGACCCGCAAGACCAGCGGCTCATCCAATCCATTGGTCACATTGAAGACGGCGGACCTGAACTCATTCCGGGCCGCGTTCACCTCCAGGGCTGTCACGACGGGACCGGTGGGTTGGGCGGTCGGGAGCAGGTTGAGCGCGGAGGGAGCGGTCCACAGCTCGAATCCCCGCAACGCACGTCGCTGCCCTGGATCTTCGACCAGGGACAGGTCCAGCGGCGTCTCCTCTCCAAAGGGAGGCTCGACCGGCGGCACGAAATCGGCGTCCGAGGTCAGGATAAACAGGTCGCAGCGCCCATGGCCCCAGTTGTCGCGCAGGTCGATGGTATGCATTCCCTGCGCCAGCGGCAAAGCGGGCGAGACGATCCAGGAGAAGTTGTGTTCATCTCCGTGGTAGGCGAGGGTGTCCGGCACGAGTTCAAGCGGGACCGGCTCCTCGTTCACCGTGAGCCGGTACTTTGTTTCGCCGCGGACCCCCCCCTCCCGGTCGCTGCTCCAACCGGACCGCACCCGCGCAAACAGGCGATAGGTGCCCTCCTTCACGGCCGGCCGCCAGCGGATACTGGCGCCGTAGAGCCAGACCGTCTCGTCGTTGGAAGCCGGGCCGCGATGGAAGTTCGCGCGACCGCTGAGCTCGGCGTGCTCGGCTTCAATAAGGTACGACGAAGCGCACGCCGGCGCTCCCAGTGCGATCAACCCCAGGAAGATCGCGGTCGTTCGAAGTTTCGTCATGTGTCTCTCCTCCTTCCAGTCAGGTCCGCGGCACAAACCCCGGCGGGGAATACCAGGGACCATCAGGGTAATCATACTCGATCGCCAGTTCGATGTCTTCCACCGCCACGGGGAGTTGTCGCGCCAGGCGCGAGTCGCGCCCCACGATGCGCAGCGACACTTCGTTGTCGCCGCAGGTGACCTGGTCGACCGCCAGGTCGTAGTTCTGCCAGGCGGTGCGCTTCGTATTGTAGGCGCCGGGTTTCATCGGGTTGGTACAGGCCAGGTCCTGGCCGTTGACGGCCACCTCGAGCCGGTCGATCACCCTCAGGTTGGAGAGGTGGACGTGAAGCTGGACCCGTTTCACCCGTTCACCGGCCTCCTTCAAGTCGTCGGCGACGTTGATCGTGACGGTGACGGGATCCTCGGTCAGCTTCACCGGAATCTGGCGCGGGTGCGGCAGGCAGTTGGGGAACGACGCGTCGGTGCGCATCATCACGTACCGCTTGTTCAGGTACTTCAGACGCAGCGGATTGGCCATGGTGTCCAACGCGGGCCGGTTGTCGAAGTCGAACGTATGCCCCGTGCTGAACCAGTTAAAGACGTACATCCCGTCGGCGCCATTCTTCCAATGCCGCGCGGCGATCGCCTGGATCATGTCCACGGTGAGCGGCAGCATGATCGGCGGATGGTAGAAACCTCGGGTGATCCCGCCGGTGTGGCCGCAGGCGTACCCTTCCTCGAAGGCCGGGATGATCCGCACCGGGGTGTTGCGCGCCAGGTCCGCCCATTCGCTGATGTCCTCCTCCAGGTCGGCGTGGAAGAAGGTGGACGGGATCACGATGTCGACCAGGTCCTCCGCGATCCAGGCGGGAACGTCGCAGCCCAGGTTCCGCGCGCCCGAGATGGTGTTGGGGACCCGCACCGCCAGGCCGATCGGCCGGCCGCGTTTTTTCGCGATCTCGTCGAACGCCGTTCGCGTGTCGCGTATCAGCCCGGTGAGCAGGGGCCGGTTATTCTCGATCTCCTTGTACTTGAACAAACCCGGACAGCGCATGAAATCGTAGAGGAACCCGTCCGCATCGTAGCGTTCGCAGAACTCGGCGGCGACATCCATGCGCAACTGGCGGACCTCGTCGTGGGCGAAATCCTGGAACACGGCCGTGGTCTCGCGAATAAACTCCGGCCAATCGGGATCGACGCCATCCTTCCCGATGAACAGCTCGGCGCGCTCGGCGAAACGGCTGCCCATCAAGTTGACCCCCTCGCCCTCCTCGTTGGAGTGGTGCCAGTCGTTCATGCTCAGTCGGCCCCAGAAATCCACTTCGATCCGTTTGCATTCGTCCAGCACCACCTGGAGGGGGTCGATGCCCGCGTCGAAAAGCGTTTTCAGGTTCACCGCGTGGCGCCAGTGCTGGACGTCGCCGATCTTCACCTCGGGGTCGTCCAGCCGATCGAAGTAGCACTCCATGTTCTTCACCTTCGTAGGGTAGCCGACGCTGTAGCCGGCGTTGGCGCCCAAGGCGCAGACGTAGGCGTCCACCGGCGCGCCTTCGAAAAAACCGACGTGCGCCTGGGCAACCTTCTCCGGGGTCATCGGCGGGTTGTAGTAGCACTCCATCCCGCTGTTCTGGTCCCACATCACCCGATAGTTTCGGCCCAACCGGCCCGCTGGCTTGCTCATCGTTGAATTCCTCGCATCGTTCAGCTACTACTCCGGCGATTTAATTATAGCGCACATTTCACTGCCCAGCCGCTGCTGCTTTTCTTCGTACCCTTGAACGTACACTTCGTCGCCACTCTTAACCGGAGACCCTTAAACGATCTACTTACTCGTTGTCGAGTAGTCACTTTTCGACGCTCATGCCCGCCGGAGGAGGGAAGTGGGTCGTTTAAGCGTATCCGACGAAGTGTGGCGTTTAAGAGTGCGGTGAAGTGTTTCGTTTAGGTCTCCTTCCTTTGAACCCGCCATTGTTTAATCGCCGGAGTATCAGTCCGTCGTCGTCTCGAAATAGACGTGATACTCCTCGTCGACAATCCGGGAGATCGGCAAAAAACGGATGTCGTTGCCGGGGCTGGACTCGGCTCCGTGATAGACCCAGTCTTGCGTCCCCGCCGGATCGGCCGTGACACGGGCGGCGGGATTTTCCGGATCCAGTTCCAGCGTGGTGGCTTCCGGAACACAGCCGGCCAGGACGTGCGGGCCGGACAGGATCGCTACGCAGTTGGAGTCATCATTAATCGCCTGGGTCTGAAGGCGCATGGGAAGTTGCAATTCGAGGGTGTCGCCGTCTTCCCAGGTGCGCTCGATCTGCAGCCACGAGGAGGGCTTCACCTCCAGCGGTCGGCCGTTCAGGGCAACCGCCGCATCGCTCCCCAGCCACTCGGGAATACGTATCCTCAGTGGAAAAGAGGTGGGACGGTCGGCCCGTGTGACGATCCGGGCCGTTTCGGAATACGGAAAATCCGTCTGCTGCTCGAGAGAGACGGCGTTGCCGCCGACGTCCACGGCCAGGCGAGAGGCCATGAACTGGTTGATCCAGACGGTATCGCCACTCCGGTAATACACCGCCGTCGCGGGATCCGCAAAAGCCTCCACGCCGGTGCCGTAGCAGCACCAGAAACAGCGGAGGGGGCGGCCAAAATGCTTGCATCCCGCTTCGGGCGGGTCGGGATCGTAACTGTCCGGGGTGGGCTCGCGAGGCCCGGGCCGCATCGGCAGGTAGTAGATGAACTGTCCGGTCGTCGGATGCTGGGCCGAGAGAATGCAATTGATGTGACATCGCTCGTAGGCGTCCCCGTACTCCGCCTCCCCGGTCCACCGCAGCAGGTAGTCGGTCAGGCGCAGCCAGTTGAAGGAAACGCATGTCTCCTGCGTGCTCGCGTCCAGCGTGGCTTTGAGCGCGTTTGGCCGGCGCCAGTATTCCAAGTGCGAACTGCTTCCCGTCGCATACGTCCGGGTCGTCCAGACGAGCCGCCAGAAATTTTCCACGGCGTCCCGGTACGATTGTTCACCGGTGAGTTCGTACGCCCGGGCAGCGCCTTGCACGATGGGAAGGGTGGTGTTGGCGTGAACGTCGGCCAGTTGATCCTCGCCGCGACTCAGCGGATCGACGATTGACCGGTCCAGGAAGCGTAACGCCGCGTCGAGATGGGCCTGACGACCGCTGAACGCGGCAATGTCGAACAGGATCTCAGCGATGCCGCCGTGCTCGGAGCTGAGCATCCCCACGATCTGCTCCGCATTCATCCGCCTCGGATTCACGCGCTCCGCCAGGCGGTCGGCCCAGAGGAGACACATGCTCAGCGCTTGTTGGTTGTCCGCGTAAACACCCAGTTCAAACAACCCTTTCAGAAGCTTATGCACGACGTAGAAGAGGACGGTCTCATGCTGGCCGCGAAAGGCGTCTTCCAGGTACTTTTGGGTCACGGTGCCGATCAGGAGCGAGCCGTCCGTCTGTTGGTAGGGTTCAAACGCCGCGACCAGGGCCTGGCTCTTGTCGCGAATCTCCGTGTCTCCGCTCAAGGCCACGATTTGGGCACACGCGGACAGGTAGTGGCCGTGAAATTCACCATCGTGGCCTTTCCAGTCATGATCAGGCCCGCCCCATCCACCCCAGGAGACGGTGGGCCGGGGCTCCGGCACGCCGGGAGGCGCGTACGCCTTGTGAAAAGGTTCCAGGAACGCGTCATTCTCCAGGGACAACACGTACTTCCGGTTGACCTCGAAGCGGTCCCGCCAGGGACCGGCGCCGAGGTTTACGGCCGACGCCGGGACTTTTTCCAGGGGCATATGGTTTTTCTCTTTTAGCATGACTTCTTCCGATCGGGTACTCCGCCGGATGGCGAGTGTCAGCCCGCATATTTCACACTTTGTCCGCAGCGAGCGCGGGTGTCACGCCAGATTATGGAGTTAGCGAGAAGCACTGAGACCTGTTCAGGCCAGTCGCCGGAGCCCCGCCTGCTTAACCGGACCGCCGATTCGGGACTCGATATCGTCCTTCTCGATCGCCTCAGCCAGCTCGGCAAACACGCTCTCCGAGGCCTCGAGACAGGAGTCGATGTGCTCCTCCTGGTGCGCATACCCCGGGAAGCAGCACCCATGAACGAGAAATCCCCTCGGCAACATTCGAGCGCTCCAGAGGGTCTGCAGCGCAGCAGCCTTCGGGTGATCGAAGGCGTTGAAGAACATGCCGGGATGGCCGGTAAACGTCAGGGGAACGTTGTGCTTTTCCGCCAGCAAGGTCAGTCCATCGCGGTATCTCTGACCCATGCGGGCGAGATGGGAAGGCACATCGATGCGCTTCATCTTCTTCACTGCCGCCAGTGCGGCCGCCGGCCCCACGGCTTCACTCCAGTAGGCGCTGGAGATGAAACTCTTGTGAAACGCGTCCATCGTCTCGGCGCGTCCGACGATCGCCGCCATCGGATGGCCGTTGCCGAGTGACTTGGCAAACACGGCCATGTCGGGCTCGACACCGTACTTCAGGTGAGCGCCGCCGAGGCACAGCTTCCAGCCAATCGTGATTTCGTCGAAGACCAGGCGTGCTCCACACCGGTTGGCCAGTTCGCGAACCCCCTCGAGAAAGCCGGGTTCCGGCATCAGGTTCCTCGTCGGTTCCAAAACGATTGCAGCGAGTTTGGATCCGTGGTCCCTGACGATCGACTCGAGCTGATCGAGGTGGTTATAGGCGAACGGCAGGGCGCTCCCCGCCAGGGCGCGTGGAACGCCACTGGGGCCGGCCCCGGGAGCGAGGTGCCAGTTCCCGAGGCGATCAACGGGATTCTCGCCTTCAGTCGGGAGGTTCGCCGCGAGGTACCAGTCGTGCCATCCATGGTACCCACAGAACGCGACCTTGTCCCGGCCGGTGCCGGCGCGGGCGATTCGAATGGTGATCGCCATTGTTTCGCCGCCCAATCGCCCGAACCGGACCCTCTCCGCCCAGGGATGGATTTCAAGCAACAGTTCGGCCAGCTCGACTTCGTCTGGCGGATTGGTGCTGCACATCGATCCCGCCCGCACCCGGCGGATCACCGCCTCGGTCACATCCGGGTCGGCGTACCCGAGAACCGTCGCTCCCATCCCGAAGGCACCCAGGTCGACGAACCGCCGGCCATCGAGATCGACGATCTCGCAGCCCTTGGCCTCCTGGAAGTATGGGGGCCATTGCCCAGGCACCGACATCTCCTGGCGAAATCCGAACAGCCCCGTCGCGCCGGGAATGATCTCCTGCGCACGATCGTACTGTCTCTGTCCAATGTCCGGCTTCGCCATGGCAGAGACTCTCGCCCCTCGATGAAGTCCTCGTCAACATTTTGTTTGCAGGAAGAGGGGGTACCGTGTGCATAGCGGAAGTCGCGGAGACTTCCGATCCTCAATCCGTCACGCTCACCCGGATCCCGTGCGACGCGGGATCCGCGAAGTCGACGGGGTAGGTCTGCTCGGTCCCGTCGCCCGGCACGGCGGTGTGGTTGGGATCGTCCGCCCAGGCATTCTCCACGATACCCGTGGACTGCTGGATCGTGTATAAGAGGCCGTTTTCGGTCTGCACGCTCACGGTGATCTGGGAGGAGGAAACCGAGTCGACGTTCAGCGCGAGAAAGGAGTTCTCGTCGGTCGGGTCGGTCATGGCGAAAACCTCGTCCCCGTCGATCATCCGGTCCCCGTCGGTGTCGGGATTGGTCGGCAAGGTCCCGTGAAATTTCAACTCGTCAAGGTCGACGAGGAAATCGGTATCGGTGTCGACGTCAATTCCTTCATGGGTCACGCTGAGATCGTCGACGTAGCTGACGTCCTCGGAAACGATCTGCACTGCGTTGACCTGCTCCCGGTCATTGTTCTTGAAGCCGTACCCGGTCGCCGCCTCGACGCCGCCCACCCAGACGTCGTAGGTCTTTGCCGCAAAGTCCTTGCGAATGCTCACCCGGGAAAACTGCATGCCGGGGAGATTCGTGATGACGGTGAAACTGCCGCCGCCGCTTCCGTCCCCGTCAAGCGCTTGGAGCTGGCCGGTGTCGTCAAAGAATAGAACCGCGCTATAGCTGTCGGCAGGAACCGCCGGGGCGTTGGTGGAGCCGGAAGTCCGGATGAAAAAGTCGGTCCACACCACGTTGTTGCTAACGGACGTGGCAACTTCGGCCGAACCGGAGTTCACATGGACGGCCTGTTCGCCCCGCGACACCACGGAGGTCTGCACGTTGACCGAGCCGCCGAGGACGGTCCAGCTCCCGGCCGTGCCCTGGCCGTCGAGATTCCCGGTCGTGTAGGCGGGGGTGTCCGTGGTCTCGAACCCGGTGACGAACGGCTGGGTCTCCGTCGCAAAGGCGAAACCGGTAGAGAGTAATGACAACACGGTAATGGCAAGGCGTTTCATCGTTTCTAAGGCTCCGTTTCTGGGGCTGCCTGAACTCGACCCATGATCACAGAATATCGTACCATGGACAAGCCAAATTTCAATAAAATCCGATCAGGAATCGATCGCCGGCCACGATTACTCCGGTGGCTAATTAGTGGCGGATTTAAAAACGAAGGAGACACCGAAAAGAAACACTTCACCGAACTCTTAAACGCCACACTTCGGCGGATACGCTTAAACGACCCACTTCGTCGACAAGTCATTACCCGGCAACGAGGAAGCAGGTCGTTTAAGTGTATCCGAGAAGGGGTGGCGACGAAGTCTGCGTTGAAGTGTACGATGAAATGCAGCAGCGGCTCGGCAGTGAAATGTGCGCTACTATTAAATCGCCGGCTTACTAATCGCTCAGAACCGCCGCACAACAATATGTCCGGACAATCGAGCTAAAAAGAGAGCACCTGCCCGCGGGTTGAATCCGCGGGCAGACGCTCTCTCGCAATTCCCCGGAAAGGGGAACTGATTGGCGATTCTCTTACCGGGTGCGCCGCTTGCGGAGACCGGCGATGATCATCAATCCGCCGACTCCCAGCAACATCGCCGTGGACGGCTCGGGGACGAGCGTTATCCTAATGTTGTCGTAGACGTATATGCTACCACTGTCACTCGTGAACCGCAAGGCATCAAACGACGCGGCGGTATTGAAGTCCGAGACGGTCGTCGAAACGATGAGGCTTTGATCGAGGTTGTGGAGGGTGATCCTGGCGTTGCTCGTTCCCAGGACGTGGCCAATCGAGACACGGATCCATCGATCATTGGTGAAGTCAATTCCCGAGCCCGCAAACGATACAGCGGAATCCCGGTATTTGTAGTCATCGCCGGCGTTCTCGACAAGCGTCTGATTAAACTCGACATTACCGGGGGATAGCCAATGCAAACGGGTCGGACCACTAAAGGTGCCCGTATTCACCTCATACTCGACCAGAAGATGGTCACCCGTGGTGAATGCCGAATCGAAGTCCAGGAACGCGGAAGAACTGCCGACGAAGATCTGCGCGTACTTATCACTGTCATCCGGGGTCGGGATTCCCAACCAGAACCTACTATCAAAAACTTCGGAAGAGGAGCCGGCCCTCCAGGTGCCGCCGATGACCGAGGAAGAGGGGACCAAGCCAAGGTGGATGCCGTCCTCGAAGTCATCGGACACCACCACCGTCCCCTGGGCCTGCCAAGTCGGGGCCAGGGCGAGAACCGCAATACAAACAAACACATTGATATGCTTTTTCATGTACTTTTCCATTTCTGCTTCCTCTTTTCTGTTGCCGGGACCATCCCGGCATAGGTTACGTTTTCCCCCGTGGTCTTCTACGCACACCACGAAACCACAGATAGAACTTCCCATGCAGCCATCAGCCGCACGGGAACTGCAGAGGGAATCTCATCCCTCCAGTACTCCAGATGGCTCGATATCCTACGCCCACTCCCTGCTCGGGCGCGAGCCCAAAATTCGCCTTTTTCAGCCCGCTTTATTTAGGAAAACTTCGTTTTCGTTCATCCGTGCCTGCAGGAGAGCGCGCTGCTCTCCTGCAGGTTTCAACATGGTGCGTCGCACCTCTCCGCCGGGTGCGAGGTCCACAATTCGAATCCCTGCAGTCGACGACGCGGCCCGGGGTCTTCGACCAAGTGCTGATCCAGCGGTGTTTCGTCACCGAAAGGAGGTTCGACTGCGAGCACGAAGGCGGGATCCGTGGTCAGCACCAGCACATCGCATCTTGCGTAGTGCCAATCCGAGCCGAGATCAATGAAATGTACACCTTATGTGAGTGCTACGGCAGACGACACGATCCAGGAGAAGTTGTGCTCATCTCCGTGGTCCGCCAGGGTGTCAGGCACGAGATGATAACCCGGCTTCGTGGCCATGGTGACATGCGTTGCGCGCCCTCCCAGCGAGAGGATCCGATCGCCTACCCCGTAGTCCGTCACACCGCGCGCCTGCTTGACAATGTGCCATTCCCTTATCATCAGTCATACTCCCCGTATGCCCCGTCGCGCCATCATCGCCCTCGTACACCAGCTTCCCGCCCTCTTGACCGTTGCCGGGGAGCCGGAGTGGCCGCAGCGTCGGGGCCCCGACGGGAACGGCATTGCCGTGTGCGGCAAATGGAACCCGGCGGCACTGTCGGGAACCCCGGACATCGGCTGGAAGGCCCAAGTGGGAAGCGGGTACACTTAAACGAACGGCTTAACCGATTCTGGGCTCAAACATGGTAGAGATCCGAGGCCAAAATGTATTTGCAGAAGATTCCGCACGCAACCTGAGCACGATGAAGCCATAGGAAAACGTCTGTCAAAGGCGAGGAAGGGAACAACGATCATGAGCAAACCGGCGAGTCGATTGCCGCGCGCGTACCGGATCATGTGGAATGACGACGGGGGGACGCCGATGCATTTTCATCCGCCCCTCTCCGTCGACCGATTCAAGCAGATCCACCTGGGCTACCTGGAGGGGTACCCGGTGGACTGCTACATGTATCCCATCGTTTTCAGCGGCTATACCACAGCCTTTCCAACCCGGTCGCGGGGCTATGCATTCATTGTCCATCGGCTGGAGCAGGTGGAAGATCTCGGCGGGGCCAAGGAACTCAGCCAATATCGCTTTCTCGAAAACATCCGCCGGCTCTGGGACGAGGGACAGGATCCCACCGAACTCGCGCTGCAGGAGTCGCGGCGCGTGGGCGTCGACTTCTGGCTGCACCTGCGGATGAACGATTGGCATCACTGGGGCGACAGCGAGGAGGACCCGAAACGGACCGGACTGCCGAAAGGCCTAAACCTGTTCAGCAGTCCGTTCTACGAGGATCATCCGGAGTACCTGATCGGCGCCGACGGTGTTGCAGGCTACGACGGCGAGAATCCACCGAGTGCAATGCCGTTCCTGCAGGATTTCGCCCACGAGGAAGTTCGGCAGTCGCGCATCGAAGTGCTGGTGGAGGCCTGTGAGCGCTACGACGTGGATGGATTCCACTACGATTTCCTGCGCATCCCCGGCTATTTCAAAATCGGGCAGGAGGCGGCGGGCGCGCCCCGGATGACGGCATTGATCCGCGAGAGTCGGGCCGAACTGGACCGGATCGGCAAGAAGCGCGGCAAGACGCTGGGCCTCGCCGTGCGCGTTCCCAGCACCGTGGCCGGATCCCGGGCGATCGGCCTTGACGTCCCCGCCTGGATCGAGGAGGGCCTGGTAGATATCGTGGTCCCTTCCTGCTTTTTCCACACCGATTTCGGGGCAGACATGGAGGAGTGGGTGGAACGGGCCCGGGACACGCCCGTGCGAATTTGCCCCGGTCTCGAAGAAGCCTACCGCGCCGGGTACGCGGCGGGCGAAGGGCTCGACTTCCAGAATTTCGGATCCACGCCCAGCCGGCCGTTGCTCAACGACGAACTGATTAACGCGGCCGCCGCCAACCATTGGGCCCGCGGGGTGGACGGCCTCTATCTCTTCAACTGGCAGTGCAAGACGTGGGAAGGGAACCGCCTGAATCTCGACAACCTGGCCGATCCCGCCAGGCTGGCCTATCGCGACAAGCTCTATGCCCTCACCCGGCACGAAGGGCAGTACCCCTATTGCGACCTGCAAAAAGGACCCCTGCCCTCTACGCTGGGATCCGAACCGCTGGTGGCACAGATGCGGGTCGCCGACGACCTGAGCCGGGCGATCGAACGCCTGAAAGAGTGCCGGTTGTGGCTGCATCTGAACAACTACAGCGCAGAAGACACCATTGAGGTCTCGATCAACAGGCAGGTTCTCACCTGCGCGAACCCGCTTGTGCCTGGAACCATGGTAACCCCGGTGTGGCTGCGCTACGAACTGACAGCGGCTCAGGTTCGCAGGGGTGGCAACGAAATCTCCATCCGGCTTGTATCGCGGGATCTACCGGCCCAAGTGCAGGAGGAAGCTCCCATCGAAGTCGCGGACGTGGAACTGGAAATCAAATACCTGTTTCCCAGCGGCAAGGGCGGCGAACCGCGCGGATTTGTCCCGCGGACGTGAGTCGCAGCGCGGAATACATTCCGCGTCGGTCGGTGCGGACTTCAGCCAAACGATGCGAAAAATATCGGATCTTGAGCCGCCGAAGTAGCTTGGGCTTCCAGCCCGAGCCGTGCAAGAGTAAGGTCATGAGGGAGGGAATGGGTTGAGCCGGCTCCTGTCCGGTATCTCTCCTGGATCGGCAACTTTGTCCGGGGCGACTTCGGGTATTCCCTCGAGCAGCGAAAGCCCCACTACAGAATAAAAGACTGGCTACGCAAAGATTTATAAACTGGTTCATATGAGTATTAAAAACCCCGCCTTAGAAAAAACCAAGACGGGGGTTCTTTGTCCCTTGTTTTAAACGATGCCCTGCCTATTCAACAATCACCTTGTAGAAGGCCTTCGGGTCGGTGGTGTCGTTCGTGACAGACATCGCCCCGTCCTCGCCGGGAATCACGTTGGTGACCCATGGACCAATCACCAGATCCTCGGTGCTCAGCACGAGGTAATCCGTTCCGGCAGAGCCAATCCAGCCCATCACCATGTTCGTTCCATCCATGGCAACCGAGATGTCGCCAATTTCCCGTAGCGTGGACTTCAGTCCGCGCAACGCTTTTCGGATGAAATTTCCGACCACGGAAAAGCAGGCAGAACGTCGCTCCGCCGTGTATGCGCTGCACCGGGATACGCATCGCGGGAACTTTGCGCCGGATGGAAAGGCGGTGCTGAACGTGGAAGGAGATTGGCGTACGCCGGGTGGAAGCGGCACAGCGTGGTGCCACCAGGCAGAAGGGTTCGCGCTCGGGAGCATGTCGGAACCGCATACGGCGCAGAATCACGCGTGCCGGGTTGTCTATCGACATCACGAGGGGGACGAACCCCTGGGCACCGCGCGAGCCGCCACGCTTACCTACCTCGTCCATCCACCCCCCGGATTTCGTCCTCAGCGAACTCGGCGAACGTACGCTGCCGAATCTGGTTCCAAACGACGGAAAATCCGTCCAGGAACAGGATGGCTGTCGGGTATCGGGAACGGTGACGCCCCACCACTGGTTTTCTATCGACCTTCACCTGATGAACAGGGAGAGATCGGTCCGAGCCTGATGTGCAGTGAACATCTGCCCGTTGATTCGCCGATTGAATGAAAACGATTTTGACGGGTCGTTGATGGAGATGGAAGCGGAGGAAGGGCTGTTCGAGGTTTGCGACGGGGTCGTGGCGATACGGCTACGCATTCGTTGCCCGGCCGCGTCGCGATTCATCGTCGAGCGGATCTGCGGCTTCCTGCGGTGCTCACCGTGGATGAAGTTCGTCCATTTCCGTGGTCATGACTTTGTACAGATCCGGGCGGCGGTCTCTGAAATTGGTCGCGCGAATCCGCGCCTGCCGCACAACTTCCAGGTCCAACTCTTCGCAGATCACCCCTTCGTCCCCCTCGACA
>Ga0310123_10001224_pt1 | contig 21652 bp, 21 predicted proteins | sample CB6_AW_1057_MG_FD_203505 | JGI IMG/M metagenome (GOLD analysis project Ga0310123, IMG submission 203505) | Marine microbial communities from Western Arctic Ocean, Canada - CB6_AW_1057 | ecosystem: Environmental > Aquatic > Marine > Oceanic | place: Canada: Western Arctic Ocean | collected... | reverse complement strand
TGTCTTGGGGGGGGGGGGGGGGGTTGATCTGAACGGTGACGTCGGTGAGTCGTTTGGCGCCTACACGATCGGGCACGACGAACGGCTCATGGCAAGTATTACGTCGGCCAACATCGCCTGCGGCTATCACGCGGGTGACCCCTCGGTCATGCGCCTGACCGTCAGGGATGCGGTCGAGCACGCCGTCGCGATTGGCGCCCACCCCGGCTTTCCAGATCTGGTTGGGTTTGGCCGGCGGCCAATGCGCGCGTCGCCCGCGGAGGTCGAGGACTTCGTGTTGTATCAGATAGGCGCACTGTCTGGCATAGTCGGTGCCGAGGGTGGCCGGCTCACGCACGTCAAGCCGCATGGCGCGCTCTATAACATGGCTTCGAACGAACGACCGATCGCGGACGCCGTGGTCCGAGCGGTGAAGGCCTTTGGCGGTAGTCTGGTTCTGTTCGGTCGGTCGGGGTCAGCTCTCCTCGATGCCGGCCTGGCTGCGGGGCTAAACACCGTCTCAGAGGTCTTTGCGGACCGCGCATACGAACCGGACGGAGCACTGGTGTCCCGAACTACCGAGGGCGCGATGATTGTTGATGCGGCGAGTGTCGTTGAGCGGTCGGTCGGTATGGTGACCCATGGTACCGTCGCTGCGGTCGACGGCACGCCGGTGCCCGTAAGGGCGGATACGATCTGTGTCCACGGCGACTCTCCGGGAGCGGCCACACTCGCGGCCAGTCTGCGTGCTGGTCTTGAGGCGGCGGGTGTTGGCGTCGTCGCCGTCGTGGGCAGAGACGACGCCGGCGCCCGGCGTGGATAAGCCGGACGGCTCAAACTCAGTGAACGGTGTAGGGCTCGCTTAGTGTGAAGGGCGCAACTTCGACGTCGAACCGGTCACCCTCCGCCGTCACCATTTGATATGTGCCGTGCATCGTGCCGAACGGTGTTTTGAGGGGGCAACCCGAGGTGTATTCGAACGACTCACCTGGGTTGAGAGTTGGCTGTTGGCCGATGACACCCAGTCCTCGAACCTCTTCGATGTGTTCTTCGGCATCGGTGATGGTCCAGTGTCGACTGATCAGTTGTACGGTATCAGGGCTCTCGTTGGTGATCTCGACCGTGTAGATAAAAAACCAAAGATTGCGAAGCGGTTCAGACCGCGCCTGGGAGTAGCGGGCCTTAACGTGCACACGAACACTTCGGGTGGTCGCCTCTGAGCTATGGAAGTCACGCTGAGTTTGTTCGTCGGTCACGCCCGATAATACGACGTCGGCATGATCCCCATCAACACCATCCTGGAGGCGTACCGGACCGGGTTTTTCCCGATGGTGGTCGCGGGACGCCTCGGTTGGTACTCTCCTCAGGACCGCGGCGTGCTCCCCCTCGACCAGTTTCATGTTCCCCGCCGGCTGAGGCGTGTGATGAGGCGGGACCAGTTCCAGACGACCATCAATCTGGACTTCCATCGGGTGATCCTGGCGTGCGCGACGCGGCCCGATGACGCCAGAAACTGGATCGACGAAGAGATCCTCCGAAGCTACTGCGCGTTGCACGAGTCCGGTCACGCCCACTCGGTCGAGGTGTGGTCCGACGACCAGTTGGTCGGCGGACTGTATGGGGTGAGCATACGGGGCGCCTTCTTCGGCGAATCGATGTTTCGCAGCCAGACCAACGCGTCAAAGGTGGCTCTGTGTGCCCTCGTCGACCGCCTTAAGGGCGCCGGGTATCGACTGCTCGACATCCAGTGGCTCACTCGTCACCTGTCCCAGTTCGGTGCCATCGAGATTTCGCGGCGTGAGTATCTACGACGACTGACAATCGCCATGGAGGTCGATTGTCTGTTCGTCCACCGCCCAGACCCCGAGGCGCCATAGTCCGGCCGTCTCGTGGGACGGCGAGCGGGAAGGATTCCGTGTTCAGTCGAGTGTCGGCCGCCTGTCGTTCTGGGCGAGGCTCCAGCTCAGTTCGTGCACCAGCTGTACGACCTGCGACATCTTTTCGTAGTCGAGTGTTTCGGGTTGGTCACGCTCGGTGTGGTAATCGGGATGCAGACCCGTGTGGACAAAGAGCGCGGGAACCCCGCGTGTCAGAAACGGCCAGTGGTCGCTGCGTCGTAGCAGATTCGACTGACTGTTGTCGTATCTGAATCGCAGCTTGAGACCGATCTCGAGGTTTGCCGCTTCGGCTGCCGCGCGAAGGTCATCACTGTAGCTGTATCCGATCAGGTTGACGGCGTCGGTATTCGACTCGGCGGTCTGAGGTTCCAGGCCGCGGAATCGGGCTCCGGGGTTCTCCGGGACTTCTTCGCTACGACCGATCATGTCCATGTTGAGGACGGCGATCGTTCTGTCCAATGGCCTTAGGGGCCGTTCGGTATATGCCCACGCCCCGAGCAACCCACGTTCCTCGGCGTTCCACGCCGCCAGAAGAATCGAGCGCCTGGGTCGCTGCCCCCGTGCGGCAGCCGTGGCGTAGGCCTCGGCAATCTCGAGCAGGCCGGCAATGCCCGAAGCGTTGTCGTCGGCACCGTTAAAGATGCCGGTGGCGGCTGTCCCTTCGTGGTCGTAATGAGCGCACACGATGATCCATTCGTCTCGAAGCAGCGGATCAGCTCCCTCGATGAGTCCGACCAGGTTGTGCTCTGGCACGTGTTCTCTGTAGACCGTGGCCGCCACCTCGAGCAGCACATCTTGATGCACTGCAGGCGTCATTCCACCCGGTGTCTCGGCCCGGCGGGTCACGGTCGCGAGAGAGGCGTCACTCTCCACCAACAGACTCTCCGCCAGCTCGGGGGATATCCGGAGGACGGGAAGCTGAAGCTCGTCGATCCAGTCCCCCAGCTGATAGGCCGGCACTCGGCCAGAGTCCCGAGGCCATACATCGCTCATCCACCGACTCTGCGAGGGGGTCGTCGGGTGATTGTGGATGTCCGAGACGAGTAGCACCGCCGAGGCTCCACGACGCTGCGCTTCAAGCGCCTTTCTGACAGAACGCGCGTATTCGGATAGAACGTTTCCGTCGAACGCACTGGCTCGATCCTGTTTACCTGGTTTATGGTCCAGCATGATGACTACCCGGTTGCTGACGTCGGCGTCGCGGTAGTCATCGTGTCCAAGTTCTGGAGCCGAGATGCCGAATCCAACAAAGACGAGGCTTCCTTTCGCCTCGCCCGTTCCGCTGAATCGCTCGGAAAAAAAATCGCTCCCGGAGACATACGACGATGTCTGATCGTTGCTCGTTATGCGGAGGCTGCCATCTGGGCCCAGCCGTGTGTCGGTAGCTGCGGTCGAGCCCAACGGGTGTCAGTCCAAGTTCTTCGTAGCGGTCGGTTCCTACCAGTCGCCCGCCCATTTCGTCTGACGCAAGAAAGAACACGTCCCGGCGGAGGTCGTCAGCCGAGATCGACATGTTCTCCGGTGCTGACGCCAGGCCTCAGGAGAGAGATACGACCGCCGCAACGAGTACCACCGCTCCTTTCGGTCCCTGTGCCATCTAAATGCCATTCTACTAGCGCGGGTCTTATGATTGACGCGCGTCATGGACCGACCGACCGACCAGGCGTCGCCTGGTCGGGAAGACCGATGTCCAGTCGCATACAAACTGGAGTGATTTGGTCACAGTCTGCGTGCTATGCTAGGGCGCTTGCCCTTGGTTCTCACCCGGCGAGTGGTTGGCGAGCAGGAACGATGCCGAGTTCACCGCCGGAAAAAGGTAGTCGCGCAAGTCAGCGAGGGGTGGCCGTCACGGTCGGCGTCGATGCTGCGAAACGGCACATCCTGCTCTGCTGCGACCAGACCAAGCCGAAGTGCTGCGACAAGGAACGTAGCCTGCGCGCGTGGGACTACCTTAAGCGCCGACTCAACAAACTAGGGCTCTCTGGTCGTGGTGGCATTCTCCGCACAAAGGCGAATTGCCTACGTATCTGTGAAGGCGGACCGATCGCGGTCGTCTATCCGGAGGGCACCTGGTATCGAGAGTGCGATCCTCAAGTGCTCGAACGGATCATTCAGGAGCACCTGGTGGCTGGTCGTCCGGTCGGCGATGCCCTGATTCTCTCTCAGGCATTGTCAGCCACTAGCCAAGATCCCTGTCGCTCAGAAGACTAGCCTCCTGTATCGAAGAACTCCCTCTGCAATCGCAGGAGGAGCGGAATCGAGAAGAGGACCCCAATCAGGTTGGGTATCGCCATGAGGCCGTTGAGCGTGTCGGCGACGCTCCAGATGAGCTGAAGCGATCCTGTGGCACCGAGGTAGATAAAGACGAGCCACGCAATCCGATACGGTATCGCGGCGCGAGTGCCAGCCAGGTACACGATCGCGGTTTCGCCGTAGTAACTCCATCCGATCACCGTGGAGAATCCGAACAGCACGACCGAGATCGTTACGATCAAGCCGCCCCACTCTCCGGGGAGCCCCTGCCGAAACGCGTCGCTCGAGAGCACAGCCCCATTGACGCCGCTGTTCCACACTCCCGTGACGATCAAGGCTAGTCCGGTCACCGAGCAGACCAGAAGCGTGTCGACCAAGACTTCGAAAATGCCGTAGAGGCCTTGCCGAACCGGATGGTCTGTGGTGGCCGCGGCGTGGACCATCGGTGCGCTTCCCAGTCCTGCTTCGTTCGAGAAAAGACCTCGCGCGATGCCGTGTCTGAGTGCCATAGCCACCGTGCTTCCTGCGAAACCGCCCGTTGCGGCGGCACCGGTGAACGCACTCGAGATGACGAGACCGACCGCGGCCGGGAGCGCACTGAGGTGGAGCAGCAAGATCGTGGCGCCTCCCGCCAGATACACGACGGTCATGACCGGGACGAGTACCTGGGCCACTTCGCCGATTCTCCGGACGCCGCCGAGAATGACGAGGCCGGTCACCGCCGCTAACGCCAGACCGGTGGTCTCCGGCGCGACGCCCAAGCTGGCGTTGAGGCTGTCGGCGAGGGAGTTGGCCTGCACCATGTTTCCGATCCCAAAAGCCGCGACTGCTGTGAGCAGCGCGAACAGTCCTCCCAGCCACGGGAGTCCCAGCCCGTTGCGGAGGACGTACATCGCGCCGCCCCGAAAGATTCCCGAGGCGTCACGTTCGCGGTAGTGGAGAGCGATGACGATCTCAGCGAACTTTGTGCACATTCCAAACAACCCGGACACCCAGAGCCAGAAGATTGCGCCCGGGCCTCCCAGCACGACCGCGGTCGCAACGCCGACGATGTTACCGGTGCCAACGGTCGATGCCAGCGCCGTGGCCACGGCCTGAAACGGGGTCACGGTGCCATCGCCGCGTGAGCGGTGTCGGCCCAGCACCTCGATGAACACGGTCTCGAGTCGGCGAAACTGGATTCCTCCGGTGAGAACCGTGATTACGATGCCGGTGCCGACGAGAAGGCCGATCATCGGCGGTCCCCACACGTATCCGTTCAGCCACGTGTTCCACTGTGCTATCGCATCGGTCATGTCATAGGTGTTCCGGAGTTGGCTTGAGACAGACGATAGTCTACTGACAGCCGGAAGGCTTACAAATCGGTCGTTGACCTCAGGCGTCTCGTGTCAATCCACGCACCCCGGATACGCAACGGTGTGCAACAGTCGGTTAATCTCGCTGGCCGGCGTATTGCAGTGAGACAGGTCACTGAGTTCCCGTCCCTGAGGATCTAGCGCATGGCTGATACACGACGCACGAGAGATGACCGCGACCTTGCGGACATTCTGGCTTCACAGCTCAGTGCGTTTGCGGATGATTGGGCGCCGGAAGACCGTCACCCCGACCGAGTATCGAACGCCGATCCCGACGAAGACCTTTTCGATCCGATTGCGATGATTACGACGGGTCGTCACGTCTGGGTCGACGATATGGACGCACTTCTTGCACGGTCGTTCGACTACGAGGCTGCCGAGTAGGTCGCGTATTACGTTGCGGCTCCGTCCGGTTGAACGAAGCACTAGATCCCCCCAAGGGCCCGGCTGCGCCACGGTCAGATGCATAGGGTGTAGCCGGGTCCCTCTTTTTGCTCGGTTGGCGCTGCATCCCCACCGGCGGCGTTGCCACTCGCACAGATGCCCCGTGCCTCCTCGCTCGCCGCGCCTGGCTGGAGAGGCGCATCGCCAACCTCGCCGCAATCTAGCCGTAACGCACCGTTAGTCGTGGGTCGTGGTCGTCGGTTTAGAATCTCCTCATGGACTTGAGCGGTGTCTACCCACCCATTCCGACGCCGTTTTCGCGCGAGACCGGTGCGATCGACTTTGAGGCGCTGGCGTCCAATACTGATCGCTGGTTGGAGACACGCTTACGGGGTCTGGTGCTTCTCGGTTCGAACGGTGAGGCGCCGCTTGTGGACGACGTCGAGGCAGACGAGCTGATCGACACCGTACGCTCGCGGATCCCGACGGACCGGATGGTGATCGCCGGCACCGGGCGCGAATCGACGCGGGCGGCGGTCGACGCCTCAAGACGAGCCGCAGCCCTCGGGGTTGACGCGGTGCTTGTCCGAACTCCGTCGTTCTTCAAGCCGCAGATGAATAGCCAGGCGTTTGTCGACCACTACCTGGCGGTGGCCGACGGCTCCCCGGCTCCGGTGATTCTCTACAACTTCACGGCACTCACCGGTGTGACCATTCCGGTCGAGGCGGTGGCGACGCTCGCGGAGCATCCGAATATCGTCGGGATCAAGGAGTCGGGTCCAGACATCGGGTTCGTGTCGGCTCTCGTCGACCAGACGCCTGACGATTTTTGTGTGCTGGTTGGGTCGGCTCCCACCTTCTATGCCAGCCTGTTGTCGGGCGCGGTCGGGGGGATTCTGGCCCTGGCTGCGGTCGTTCCGGATCAGTGCGTCGAGCTCTTCGAACTGGTTCGCGCGGAGCGATATGACGAGGCGAGGCGCCTGCAGAGAAGACTGTCGTCGCTGGCAAGGTGCGTCACCCGGATGCACGGCGTTCCGGGTTTGAAGGCCGCGCTCGATCAGATTGGGTACTACGGTGGTCCACCTCGGCCTCCACTCCGTCCCGTGAGCGATGAGGCGATCAGGGCGCTCTCGAGCGCGCTCTCCGCGTTCGGTGCTCCGGTTGGTCAGCAAGCAGCCGCGTCCCGGTGAAGACCGTTCCCCTTCAATCACTCAACCACTCGTCTGGCTCCCAGATACCGACTCGCCCAGTAACGCCCACTCAAACGTTCGATCCCGACCACCCTCCGGTCGCTCGGTGCGTGGACGAACTCGTCCCGAGTGATCGCCAGACCGACATGTGAGGCCCCTGGGGCGACCGTCGTGAAGAAAACGAGGTCACCCGGGCGCACATCTCCGGCCCGGATGGCACGACCTTCTCGGTATTGCTCCTCTGTCAGACGCGGAAGCGTGAGACCCTGCTGGGAAAAGACGAATCGTGTAAATCCACTACAGTCGAATCAGCGCGGCGTCTCGCCGCCGCTCTGATACGGGATTCCCGTGAGGCCGGTGGCCGTGACCACCAGAGAGTCCCGCACCGACGCTGAACTCGAGGCAGCCGCGAGTGATGCCGACGGACGGGGAAAGGGTTCGGGACGCACTCGGCCTCCGGAGACGCATCCCACCGCGATCGTAATTGTGAGGAGCAGGGAGCGCGAGGCGATCTGGCATTCAAATATGATACTAACTCTATTTGTAACAGCATGTTACAGATGTCCTGAAGCTTGACACCGCTCCAGCCGCAGGTGAGAATGGCTACGAGCGAGCCGCATGGAGCAGACTCTTCTACTGAACGCGACCTATGAACCGCTGAAAGTCGTTGATTGGCGTAAGGCGATTACACTGTGGTGTCAGGGGAAGGTGGAGGTCATTTCAGTCTACGACCGGGAGATCCGGTCGGTGTCGGTGAGCTTCAAGTTGCCGTCCGTTATCCGGTTGCTCCGCCACATCACGATTCGACGACACTGCAACTACGTACCATTCTCCCGGGCAAACATTTATGCCCGTGACAATCACGAGTGCCAGTACTGTGGCAGAGAGTTCCAGGTTTCAGAGCTCACATTCGATCACGTGGTTCCCGTCTCGCAGGGGGGTCGAAAAGACTGGAAGAACATCGTCACCTCCTGCGTCACATGTAACCGCCGAAAAGGCGGACGCACGCCCGCCCAGGCTGGACTCCGGGTGATTCGGTCACCACGTCGTCCGACGCGCCCGCCACTCGTACGGTTCACTATCGGTATCGACAGCGCGCCAGAGAGCTGGCGTGACTATCTGTACTGGAACGTCGAACTCGACGATTCTTAGTATCCCGTGACCATGATTCGCGACATAATTCCGAAGCGTGGTATCCGGCCCGGCGGCGTTGCTCCTCGGTCACGGATGCCTAGGTTGCTCCCTCGTCGCGCCTTGCCAGTGTGCCGCGCTAGGGACTTATGCCACGAATCACGGTGATCCGCGCGAGTTTCACCTCGGACTCCTAGAGGCACCCGTGTCGATTGCGGCCAAGAGACCTCGCATTGTCGCCATTCGACCGTCGTGGGTTACCCCGGGCGGTCGGATCAGTATCGAGGGCACCAACCTCATGACGGACACGGCCATTACCCCTGATGTCAGTCTGGGCGCGCATCCTGCTCGCGTCGTCTACGCATCGTCCCGCGAAGTCGGTGTCGTGGTCCCCGTCGAAGCCGAAGGCGGGCATACGCCGGTCCGGTTCGAGGGCGCGCTCGGTGAGACCGCCTTTGTGGAGATCGGCCAGCTCATCGCCACCGGCCTGCATCAGGTTGATAGCCCAGTCATCGACCAGGAAGGTCGCGTCTATTTGACCTATAGCGGCGCCCGAGGGGAGCAATCCCAGGTCTCTCTCTTCCGGGTCGGCCGCGATGGGTTCCGGCAGCCGTTTCTGTCCGGAATCACAAACGCGACCTCGATGGCGTTCTCGCCCGATGGTCAGCTGCATGTATCAAGTCGGTTCGAGGGTGTCGTGTATCGCGTCAGCGACGATGGGGCCCACGAGGTCGTGGTGTCCGATCTGGGTGTTGCGTGTGGTCTGGCATTTTCTCCGGATGGCACCCTCTATGTCGGTGACCGGTCCGGTACCGTCTTCCGAGTCGCAACGTCAGGACGAGCCATTCCGTTCGCGACGCTTCCGCCAAGCGTGGCCGCGTTTCACCTCGCGTGGGGTCCGGATGACGGCATCTATGTGACAGCGCCGACCTTATCTTCCCATGATTCGGTCTACCGATTGGATCACGCCGGCAAGGTCGACGTGCTCTGCTCCTCCTTCGGTCGCCCGCAGGGGCTGGCCTTCGACGCGAATGGCCAGCTCTATGTCGCTGAGGCACTGGCTGGGGTAAGCGCCCTGTACCGCGTCGAACAGGACGGCGCGCTGGTCCGGGTGCTCGCAGCTGGTGCATTGGTGGGCCTTGCCTTCGACCCAGGGGGTGGTCTGGTCGTCGTGTCGAACGACAGCGCCTATCGGCTCGACCTTCCGTTGCGCCCGTTCGGAACCGCCTCCTGAACGTGTTATCATCGCCAGTTGGACCTCTAAGCGAGGCCGCCCACTGCACCAATGCCTCAAGACTGGATCGATGTGCGCGGTGCCCGGGTGCACAACCTCAAGAACATTAACGTTCGGATTCCCCGAAACCAGTTGGTCGTCGTTACCGGTCTGTCAGGGTCGGGCAAGTCGTCACTTGCGTTCGACACCGTCTACGCCGAAGGGCAGCGGCGCTACGTAGAATCACTGTCGGCCTACGCGCGACAGTTCCTCGAGCAGGTCGAGAAGCCAGACGTCGATCAGATCGACGGGCTGTCGCCCGCAATCTCGATCGGGCAGCGGACGACCGGCTCAAACCCCCGGTCAACCGTCGGGACCGTCACTGAGATCTACGACTATCTCCGTCTGTTGTTCGCCAACATCGGTGTTCCCCATTGCCCTTCTTGCAATCGTGAGATCACATCGCAGACTGTCACGCAAATCGTGGAAGCGGTCGTGGCCGGTCCAACCGATGAGCGCGTTAATATTCTGGCGCCGGTGGTCCGGGGTCGGAAAGGCGAGTTCAAGAAAGAGCTAGCTGCGCTTCAGGTCAAGGGGTTTCTCAAGGCTCGTATCGATGGTGAGGTACACCCGCTCGAGGACACGGTCAGGCTCGACCGCCGCAAGAACCACTGGATCGACGTCGTGGTCGATCGCCTGGTCGTCCGACCTGCCGCGGTGCGTCGTCTGACCCAATCGGTCGAGCTGGCGCTGACGCTTGCCGATGATGTTGTCATTGTCAATACGCTGGCTGGCGGCGATCGCCTGTTCTCGCGACATCTCGCCTGTGTGAGCTGCGGTATCAACATGCCGGAGCTGACGTCCCGGATCTTCTCGTTCAATTCGTTGCACGGCGCCTGCCCCGCGTGCCAGGGCCTCGGCGCAGTCGAGGATTTCGACCCGGCGCGGATCGTCCCGGACGTGTCGAAGTCGCTGGCCGATGGGGCGATCCAGCCGTGGGCTCAGGGCGATCGGGAGATGGTGAAGACCGCGCTCTCGAAGTTGTCTTGTCATTTCGACATCGATCTCACGACGCCCTTCGCGCGGTTGTCCCGGAAGCGCCGAGACGTCTTGCTGTACGGTCCGGCGGGGATGAAGGGTGCGGCTTCAGCGGGTGCAGCCAGACGACAGGGTCGTTCCCGGACACGAGTCGAACCGTTTGGGCGAGACTTCGAGGGGATTATTCCGAATCTTCGACGCCGCTACGAGGAGGGCGCGTGGGAGCAGCAGGAGGCACTCGAGCCGTATCGCTCGCTGCGTCCCTGCCCGGACTGTGACGGTCAGCGACTCCGACCCGAGAGCCGTGCGGTGCGGGTCAAGGGACGCACGATGTCCGAGTACGTCAACCTGCCGATCGCCGAAGCCAAACAGGCCGTCGATGCGCTCGAGCTGCAGGATCGTGAGGCATTGGTGGCCGACCGCGTCCTTCGCGAGATCCGAGAGCGGCTACAGTTCCTGGCCGAGGTTGGCGTCGGATATCTGACCCTGGCACGGGGCACATCGACGCTCTCCGGCGGCGAGGCTCAGCGGATTCGACTGGCCACGCAGATCGGTTCCAAGCTGAGGGGTGTGCTCTACGTGCTCGACGAGCCCTCGATCGGGCTCCATCAGCGTGACAACCGTTTACTGCTTGGAACCCTGGGTCGTTTGCGCGATCTTGGCAATACGGTGGTGGTGGTCGAGCACGACGAGGAAACGATCCGGTCGTCCGACTACGTCATCGATCTTGGGCGTGGCGCCGGTGAGCACGGCGGCAGGGTGATCTTCCAGGGGACCCCCACCGAGCTCTTGGCCGATGGTGACGGCTCGTTGACCGGGCAGTACCTGCGCGCGGAGCGAACCATAGCGACGCCGACGGCGCGTCGTCCCGCCTTAAAGGGACGGCTAGTCGTTCGGGGAGCCCGTGCCAATAATCTAAAGGCGATCGACGTGGCGGTGCCCCTTGGTCTGCTGACGGCGGTCACGGGGGTGAGCGGCTCCGGAAAGTCGACGCTGGTCAACGACATCCTCTTTCGCGGGCTTGCCAGGATTCTGTATCGGTCGGCGGATGAGCCCGGTGTCCACGACGCGATCGAAGGCCTCGACCTTGTCGACAAGGTTATCCAGATCGACCAGTCACCGATCGGACGAACCCCTCGCTCGAACCCAGCCACCTATACCGGACTGTTCACGTTCATACGCGAACTGTTCGCGATGCTTCCAGAATCGCGGGCCCGGGGCTACAAGGCCGGGAGATTCTCGTTCAATGTCAAGGGCGGTCGGTGTGAAGCCTGTCAGGGCGCCGGCGTCACAGCCATCGAAATGCACTTCTTGCCCGATGTATACGTGACCTGCGAACATTGCAAGAGCCGGAGATACAATCGGGAAACACTCGACGTCACGTATCGTGGCGCATCGATCGCCGATGTCCTCGACCTGACTGTCGATCAGGTGGTGACGCTACTTGAGAACTTCCCGTCGATTACGACCAAGCTGGCGACGCTCCAGGACGTCGGGCTTGGCTACATCCAGCTTGGACAGTCGGCAACGACACTGAGCGGGGGTGAGGCGCAGCGGGTCAAGCTGTCAAAGGAGCTGTCACGTCGCAGCACCGGACGAACCCTGTACGTTCTTGACGAACCAACGATAGGCCTACATTTCGAAGATACGCGACGGCTGCTCGACGTCCTGAATAAACTCGTCGACCAGGGGAACACCGTCGTCGTCATCGAACATCACCTCGACGTAATCAAGTCGGCCGACCACATCATCGACCTTGGGCCGGAAGGCGGTGCTGGAGGTGGAGAGATCGTCGCGCAGGGAACACCCGAGGATGTCTCGCGGGTCAGTGCGTCGCAAACGGGCCAGTATCTGCGGGAGATTCTCAACAGAAACACCTAGCTGTCAGCGTCATAGGTAGTGACAAAAACGGCTGACAGAGCTGGCTGTTCTGTGGTAAAAAGGGCACGTTTTGAGGGAATATGACTGTGGTGTATAAGCTACAGTCAGGTTTATCCGTCTTCACAGCAAATCAGTTAATACTTGTAAAGCTCACGAAAACAGTAACTTATTAGATGTTTTGCCTTAGAGGCCATCTCGGTATTATTCTTGCTTCTTACCAGCTGACGTGCAAGGAACTGTTCCTGTCGTGAGTCAGACTCAGCAGACGATCCGACGCCCGGTGGCATGTTCCGGAATTGGACTCCATTCTGGACGCAAGGTCACGCTTCGTCTCAAGCCGGCGCCGGCAGACCACGGCATCGTCTTCAAGCGGCTCGATCTCGATGGCCTGGAGATCCCGGCCGATGTGACCCACGTCGACAGCATGCACTATGCGACCGGGCTGGCGCGTGACTCCGCATCTGTGGAAACCGTGGAGCACCTGCTTGCCGCGCTGGTTAGTCTCGAGATCGACAACGCGATTGTGGAGCTGAACCAGGCTGAAGTGCCGATCATGGATGGCAGCGCAGCGTCATTCGTTTATTTGGTGCACGAAGCTGGCATCAGGAAGCTGGCGGCGCCTCGGAAATTTCTCAAAGTCGTCCGTGTCATCGCCTTGTCGCGTGGCGACAAGCGGATCGCCTTGTATCCTTCTGACCACTTTAAGGTGACCTACAGCATTAGTTTCGATCATCCGCTGCTCCGTCACCAGTCGCGGACGATGTGTCTGACTGAGGCTGTGTTCGTGGATGAAATTGCCCCGGCCAGGACGTTCGGTTTTCTCAAAGAGGCCGAGATGCTGCGTCAGAAGGGCCTTGCGCTTGGCGCCTCCCTCGATAACGCGATCGTTCTGGGTGAGACGGGCGTACTCAACAGCTCGCTGCGGTTCGAGGACGAGTTCGTCCGGCACAAGATTCTCGATGTGATCGGCGATCTGGCGCTGGTGGGATATCCGATCATCGGTCACCTGGTTGCCCACCGTGGTGGTCATGCGCTCCATGCCAGCTTCGCGCAGAAGATTCTCGACGATGTCGATGCCTGGCGGCTTGTCGAGTCGCCGACGGAACCAGCCGAAGCCCGTCCCGAGGGCGTGTCGGTGAGCGAACCCCTCGTCCGCTCCTAGCGGAGCGTCCCAATCGTCGCAGCTTGCCGACGAGCTGCCCTGTTTAGGCTCTGTCCAGACCTTATCTCACCAACCTCGTGGATCCCGCCGAGTTGTAGGGCGCTGGACTGTTCGTGCCTGGCCCCACTCACAGGGCCATGAGGGATTTGGTGGTCGTCTCCGAGCCACCAGCCTCGAGCCAGTCGATCCCCTCGCTGACCAGGTCAAACTTCAATGTGTAGCGCCCACGCAGATCAGGGGTCGATATCTCAATCGTGACCTCGGTCGTGCAACCGGGTCGAGTGTCTCGGGGAGCCAAGCTCTCGCGTGGTCGCGGTTGGTCACCCTGCCGTCGGCATTGCACAGCTGGGCACCGAGCCAGACCAGATGCCGGCCGTACGATGCCTGGGCAGGGAAGGGACGAGTACTCAGATGCGAGACTCAGGCTGTGAGCTGGATCGGTCGGTTTTTTCGGCCGATGAGCGGCATCTTCGGCAGCGAGGACTGAATCTCGATGCGCGCCCTCGGTGTCGCGCCAGGAATGGCGTTACCCAGATTGCCGCACCGCATATTTGATGCGGGCCAGCGCCGGGGTCCCGAGTGCGAACCGTCGGGAGAAGGCGTGGTCTGGATAATCCGTGGTCTCCCATGTGAAACGGTCAACCCCGAGGTCAGCGGCACGCCGTCGGGCGAGCTCCATCTCTTCGTCTTAGTCGTTCCACCGGAACAGAATATACCGCCAGTTGAGGAACGGTACGTCGCGACCCGCGCGCTGCTGCTCATCGATCATGGTAGCCAGGTTGCGAAGCGCAGCCTTTAGATCCCCGCGCCGCCTGTACTTCAGGTAGTTCTGAGGAATGGCGCCATCAAGCGAGAACGTGACCTCGTCGATGTCGGTGTGCACCAGAGAACGAGCCCGTGCTTCATTGAAGGCTAGTCCGTTCGCGCTCGTGTACAGGTAGATGTGCGGGTAGCGGTGTTTGATGTACTCGCACATCTCGATCGCGCGCTTGTGCAGGAATGCTTTTCCATAGTTGAAGAAATCGACACGGGCAAGGGTGGCACTCGCCTCGTCGATGATTCTCTTGAACAGAGCGACATCGAGCATGCCGGCTTCGCGCGTCCGGGTGATTCCCGTCTCCGGCGCGCAGCAGGCGTCGAGGCACGACAGATTGCGCGCCGCGGTGCATTCGACGAAAAGCCGATTGGGTAATGGTCCAACATCGAGCGAGCGAAAAGGCGGAGCAGCCTCATCGGGAAGCGGAACTTTCAGCGCGCACTCACCGCAGAAATCTGAGTTTCAAGCGTTGAGATCGCGTCGCAAGGTGTCGATCGTCGTGTCGTACCAGATGTGGGCTAGGGTGTGAGTGTGAGCATCACCGAGACGCTGTTGTGCGTACGGGTCGGCACAGCCACACACGATACGTCCGTCGCAGAGCAAGACGAGCGTCGTCTAGGGCCATGCGCAGGTGAAGCGGGTGGCAAGATGATTCAGTGACACCGGCGGCTACTTTTAGGTGAGCTTTTGCACAGAGACGGCGACCTTCTCGTTTTTGTAAGTCACCGTGTTGAGGAACAGACTCTCGGTGAGATACAGTTCCCGAGGGTACAATACCAGGTTCGTCGTGTCGTGGAGCGTTCCGTCGACTGGGACGTGCGACCGGCTGCCGCCGTGACCAACGCGTGACCGATCTTGCCTCGTCCCCTTCGTGTGCTGCCTGTGACGGTGTCTCGATCACGGTGATTGCGCGGCAGGAAGGCACGCCTGTCTATGTGTACAGCGCGGCGGCCATTCGCGAACGATACACGGAACTCGACCGCGGATTCGGCGACTATCCCCACCGCATCCACTATGCGCTCAAGGCCAATTCCACCGTTGCGATCGTGCGGTTGATCCGGGCACTTGGTGGTCGGGTCGACGCCAATTCAGGGGGAGAGATTGCGGTCGCCGGCCGAGCCGGTTTTCGACCAGACGACATCGTGTTCACCGGTGTCGGGAAGTCACGGGCCGAGCTCGAGCTTGCCGTTGGTATGGGTGTCTACGCCGTCAATGCGGAGTCGCACGGAGAACTGGAGCGCATCGATGAGATCGCGAGAGCCTTGGGGGTCATGGCACGCGTTGCGGTTCGCCTCAATCCCGATGTCACCGCCGGGACCCATCCCCACATTTCGACCGGTCAGAGGTCGCACAAGTTCGGTATTCCGGTTGACGAGGCCAGAGAGATTTGTCGATGGGTTGCCACCCGGGAGGGTCTGAGCCTTGTCGGAGTCCACGTGCACATCGGGTCGCAGCTGGTCGCCTTGGAGCCGGTTCGGCGCGCCGCCGAGGTTGCCGCCGAGTTTGCCGCCGACCTTGCCCGGCTTGGGATTTCCGTCGAATATCTCGACGTGGGTGGTGGGCTCGGCATTTCGTACGATGGTGACCAGACCGCTACAGCCGCCGCGTACGCTCAGGCTGTCGTTCAGGCCGTTCGCGGGACAGGACTGCCGGTCGTGCTCGAGCCTGGGCGGTGGGTGATCGGTCCGGCCGGCGTGCTCGTGGCTACGGTCGTCGATGTTAAGCCGCGTGGTCCAGGTCTGTATTTCGTCGTCGTCGACGCCGGGATGAGCGAGCTGATTCGGCCGGCATTGTACGGATCGTTCCACCGAATCGAACTGCCGACGCCCCGAACCGCACCGCTGGTCACATGTGATGTCGTGGGACCGATCTGCGAGACCAGCGACGTGTTCGGAACAGACCGGGCCATGCCCCTCCCCGAGGTTGGAGACCTGGTCGTGATTCGTGACGCGGGAGCGTACGGGTCGGCCATGGCATCGAACTACAATCGTCATCCGCTTCCCGCCGAAGTGCTGGTTGATGATGGTACTTGGCGCGTGATTCGGCGTCGTCAGACGGTGGACGACATGCTGGCGATGGAGACCTAGTGAAACTTCACTAGTGACGTGCACAAGGAGCCGCTGATACACGATGTTGATCGCTTTCGAGGGACTCGATCAGAGCGGGAAGGAAACGCAGTCCAGACGGTTCCGTGACCGCTTGCGGGCAGCCGGAGACAAGGCGCGGGTCGTGTCGTTTCCCGACTACGGCACCTCGATTGGCGAGGAACTCGCGCGGGCGCTGCAAGGCGAACGCGAGTACGGGCCCGACGTGATGCAGCTGCTCTATGTGGCGAATCGCTACGAGCGCAAGCCAGACATCGTTCGCTGGCAGCGCGCGGACATCACCCTGCTGTGCGACCGCTATGTCGCGTCCAGCATCGCGTACGGGGAGGCCCAGGGTCTCAGTGTCGCGTGGCTGAACAGCATGCAGCAGTTCTTGCCCCAACCAGACCTGACCGTTTTTCTCGATATCGCCCCGGAGACGGCGCTGGAACGGAAGTCGACCGGGCGCGATCGCTACGAGCAGGATCATGCGCTTCAAGTGGGTGTCCGAGAGAGCTATCTTGGCCAGGCGGCGGACCCACGCTGGCTGCGCGTCGACGGTGAGCGTTCCCCGGAGGAGGTCGCTGCGGACGTCGCCGCGCAGCTCGAGGCACGGCTGCGACCGTGAGCGCTCGCACCTCTCGCACCCCCGATCTGAGAAGAACCTGAGCGCACACCTCCAACATCGCACCGGTCGTCACCACGTCGTCGACCAGGACGATGACACGCCCCTTGACACGGCTCTCAGATTGTTAAGTTAAGGCTCAGCGTTTCATTGCGAATGTGGCATGAACGTTACTCTGTCGCTGGACAGCGGTGAGCGTCGTCTGGGGCGCGGTTGGCCGGGTGCGTCGAAGCGAGCTCTGGACGGGAAGACCGAGGTGACGGGCGAGGGCTTCGGCCTGATTGAAACCTCGCGACCAGCGGCGGGTCGGGTTGCAGCGGCACGGGAACCAGAGCGTCGGCACCCGAGAGCAGGTCGTGGCCAGCGGGCGCGACAGCGAACGCCGGTGTTGGTACTTGAAGGCCAGGATGATTGCTTGGGGCGTGCCCTCGTAGACCCTCAACGCTCAGCGCTGCGTCAAACAGGACTCGCGGTGGCCGGCTGCTCGCGCAGCTCGCGTTCTCACACGACGAGGGGGGAATGGTGCGCCACAGCGTTGACACAAGGGCGGTGTCAATCTCGGAAGGTGGCGCCATCACTCGTTGCATACCACGCCGCGGGTCTGATGCGCGAGTAGCCGATCGCAGGCCGTACAACGCGGCGCCAAGGCCAGGGCCATGACTCCGTCGAGGATACGATTGTGCAACGGGGTGGACATCACGAAAGTGGGAACCCGACGCCTCCACGTTGACCGTCATCGTCAGGGTGACGTCCGGCGTCAGCGAGGATTCGAGAACGTGACCTGCGCCGCGCTTCCCCAGAGGCGGTCCAGGTTGTAGAAGCGACGAGCCTCATCGGTGAACACGTGCACGACGAAGTCAAAGCAGTCGAGGAGGACCCATTCGCCATGGTCGTACCCCTCCACATGGGATGGCCGCGTGCCCTGTTCTCGGAGTTGTCTGACGATTTCATCGACGATCGCCCGTACCTGACGTCCTCTGTGCCCGGAGCAGATCACAAAGTAGTCCGTGAAGGCGCCTGAATCCGAGAGGTTCAGCACGACGACGTCATACGCCTTTTTGTCGAGGGCCGCGTCCACCACTTGACGTACTGCCGCCGGTAGTGGCGTGGTGCTCTTGGTCGGTCTGGAGCCTGGCTTAATCATGCAAACCGCTATCCGTGGCGCCTGCACCGTACGCGTGGCAATGCTCGATATACGTCTCAACCGACCGTGGCACGAGCTGATCGATAGGCTCGCCATGGGCCAGACGAGCTCGGATGTCGGACGAGGAGATGTCCCGTGTCGATGCCTCAACCAACCAGATCCAGGTTTCGTCGTGTCGCGGGTCAGAATCGATGAACGTTTCGGTATCCCGCATACGGTTTGCGAGGTCAGGAAGCCGCTCGCGCAGCTCTGAGGCCGGATGACCTGGCCGTGATACTACTACGAAGTGGGCGAGGCTTAGCAGCGCGGGATAGTCATGCCAGGAGGCAATTTCTGCAAACGCATCCGCGCCCGTGATGAAGAAAAGCTGCGACGGCGGTGTACCAGCCCGAGCACACGATTCGAGCGTGGCCGACGTATACGGTGGTCCACCCGCTTGCAGCTCCTGAGCGCTGACCCGATACCCGCGCTGGTCCGCGACGGCCAGTACCACCATGGCGAGGCGATGGTCGGCGGAGGCAACCGGGGCGGTCTGGCGGTGAGGCGGTGTACGCGACGGGACAAAGATCACCTCGGTCAGCTCCAGCGCCCGCCGTGCGGCGGCCGCGACGTCGAGATGTCCAAAGTGGAGCGGGTCAAACGTGCCGCCAAGAAGACCGGTGCGACACAGGGTATTCACTCGGCTCGGGCCCCGTACCGTCTGTAACGGTGTTGACTGTGATGCCGAGACTGCATGCCACATCGCTTCTCGGAGTGGTCCAAGCCCTTTTCCGGTGACGGCCGATATCTCGAATAGCGGAACTCCAAGTTTCGCGAGATGTTCACGCAGGCGGAGCACTCGATCGGGATCATCGAGTGCGTCGATTTTGTTTGCGGCAACCATCTGTGCCTTGTCAGCCAGAGGAACCTCCGTCGATTCTGGGGAGGTCACGGCGTAGGACGCGAGCTCGCTACAGATGACCTCAAAATCGTCGACCGGCTCTCGTCCCGATGCCGAGGAGACGTCGATTATGTGGACCAGGACCTTCGTGCGCTCCAGGTGGCTCAGAAAGCGGTGTCCGAGCCCGTGTCCATCGTGCGCCCCCTCGATCAGACCCGGGACATCCGCCAGGACGAAACTCCGATCGTCGCTCATCATGACAACGCCCAGGTGCGGTGTGAGTGTCGTAAACGGATAATTGGCGATCTTGGGTCGTGCGGCTGACAGCCTGGATACGAGTGTAGATTTTCCAACGTTGGGGAAGCCCACCAGGCCGACATCGGCCAGCAGCTTGAGAGAGAGAGTCAGTTGTCGCAGCTTTCCCGGTTGCCCGGGCTCAGCACGCCGGGGAACCCGATTCGTGGCAGTGGCGAAATGCTGGTTGCCGCGACCGCCTTGGCCTCCACGTGCCGCGACGACATCCTGTCCAACCTCGGTCAGGTCTGCGAGTTTCACCAGCCCGTCATCGGTCTTCTCGTAGACAATGGTCCCCACCGGGACGTCGAGAATCAGGTCTGCGCCCCCACGTCCTGCACAGTTCGCGCCTTCACCGTGGCCGCCACGTTTAGCGCGGAACTGTGGGTGGAACTTGTAGGTCACGAGCGTGTTGTGATGCGAGCTTGCCCGCACAAGGATGGAGCCACCCCGGCCGCCGTCGCCACCGTCGGGCCCACCGTGCGGAACGAATTTCTCGCGACGAAAGCTCGAAGAGCCTTTTCCGCCGTCACCGGCAGCCACGAGAATGTCGACGTGGTCGACGAACATGCTTCTAGTATCCTGAGTTCGGGGTATCTGTGTATTCGGCCGAGGCTGGATCCTGTCTGGCGGTGTAGCTCATCGTTCGGGTGTTTTCGATCTGCTTGCTCTTCGTGCCTGGCCACCCAGGCGCATCGCCGCCTTCGGTGTACAGATACTTCGAACTCACGACACTAGAGTGGGACCTGAAGCCCGCGCCGGGATGACCGGGGAGGAGGATTATCCCGCGACCGGCAGAACGCTGATCACACGACCGCGGGAACCGTGGCCTTCGAACTGCACCCGACCGCTTGCCTTCGCAAACAGCGTATCGTCCTTGCCGAGACCGACGTTGATGCCCGGTTTAAAACGACGCCCACGCTGCCGGACGAGAATGGCTCCACCCTTGACGAGATTGCCATCGAAACGCTTCACGCCAAGGCGCTGGGCCTGACTGTCTCGACCGTTTCTGGAGCTTCCTTGACCCTTCTTGTGTGCCATGACTCTGCAGCCTCTCGGTCTTACATGGTCTCGATGCCCGTGATCCGAACGCGCGTGAGCTGGGTGCGATGACCGATCGTCTTGCGCATGCCCTTGCGGCGCTTCTTCACGAACACTCGAATCTTTTTACCCTGCGCCTCGCCATCGACGACTCCGGTCACCGTGGCACCCGCGACATGCGGCGACCCGCTTACGAACGCTCCGTCGTCGCCCGCGACGAACAACACGCGGTCGAACGTGACGGCATTACCGGTCGGCTCGGGTCTGCGGTAGACGGAGACGACCGCCCCTGGCTCGACTCGCACCTGCCGCCCACCGCTGTCAATGATCGCGTACACGAGCTATCCTTTCTCGAACTCCCGCCCGCCGCTCACCGTCTGTCGGGCACAATCCCTCAGGGTACTACTCCAGCAACTTCACTGTAAAGCCCGTAACCAGAGCTATCTGATCAGAATTCTCGTACCGCGGATGCTCTCGTTGCTCAGCGTGCCAAGGAATGAGGGGAGGAGTCGGTCCATGAGCTCGAAGTAGGACGACAGTGCCGGAGTGTTCTGGCGGTCGGCATACAGAATCTCTTCACGATGCTGCTCCGTGTACAGCGTGGCCCCGGTTCCGCCGTCAATAAAGATGAATTTCGGGCTTAGCACATACCCTCGGCGCTCTCGGAAGGTGCGCGTGGGCACGACGCGGCGCCGACCGAAGTCGTCGTATACCTCGCGCTCCCGCGAGACCATCCCCGAACGCTCATAGGGGGCGAAGTGAATCGTTCCGGTGACGATCAGCGGGTTCTGGTACTCTTCGCCCAGTTGTCGCCAGTAGCTGGCGTCCGCGAAGATCTGCTCATACGCCTCTAGGTCTTCCTCCGTGAGCTGCGTGTCATCTGCCTCGGCGTCGGGGTCCTCGGGGTTGGTCGAAGAGCTCTCTGGTTCGTCGATCGCCGCGCCGTCGCGATCCCGCCCGCCGCGCGGACGGACGAAATCAACCTGTCGCTCGGCTTCAGTTAGGAGTTCGATCACGTCTGCGTCGATTACCTCGAGATCTGAATTACTACGGAGCTGGCTCTTCAGTAGCCTCGCTGTTTCGAGGTTGGTATCGACGTCTTCGGTTCCGCCGACGACAAAGCCGGCAATCAAGATCCTCTGAAAACCAGAGATGTCCAGCTTGGGTTCGAGCGGGGTCTCGACCGGGATCTCGTAGAGATTCGTGCAGCCAGATACCGCAACCAGCAACGCGAGACTGGTGGACTGTATTGCCTGGAACAGCACCGTCCGCCGGACGTGGTG
>Ga0310123_10001222_pt1 | contig 21680 bp, 22 predicted proteins | sample CB6_AW_1057_MG_FD_203505 | JGI IMG/M metagenome (GOLD analysis project Ga0310123, IMG submission 203505) | Marine microbial communities from Western Arctic Ocean, Canada - CB6_AW_1057 | ecosystem: Environmental > Aquatic > Marine > Oceanic | place: Canada: Western Arctic Ocean | collected... | reverse complement strand
AATGGTCATAAGAAATCAGTCCTATATTATTGTCAGCAGTATCTCCAAAGAATATGCTAGCTTTACCAGAGGTTCCCGTTAGCATTCTAAGCTGTGCGTCGTTGTCAGCATCATGAAAAGATGCGTCAACCTCTATAGAAGCGTCTCCATCATCGGTTCTTCTGAATGTAGCAACACTACGACCCGGACGGTTAACTATTAGCTCGCATCCACTGGCTACAATTTTGTTGCTTTCATGCGTTAGGGTTGCGTCACCATTGTTGAAGTTAACTACTCCTCCATTCGCTAGGAATAAGTCTGACCACATCAAGCTACCAGTTCCTAGTGCTGCTCCATCACTTGCAAAAGGAGAAAGAACATTTGCAACTAACGCAAGCCCATCATCGTCATCATTGTTGACTCTAAATATAATCTTATCGTCGGTGGTAGCAAAATCTATTAAGTTATGAGCATCTCTACCTATCTTAAGGTCTGTAGCAAAAGTATCTCCAGAGACGCCACCACTTGAGGTAGACCAATAGGTGTTCTTACTATCGGTTGTTAATACCTGACCATCAGTTCCGTTACCAGAAGGCAACATAAACGTATAATCGCTAAAGGTTAGCTGCGAATTAATGGTTGCAGCCGAAAAGGTTCCAGATGGAGATTCTCTTTGAACCTTCACTCCAGAGGCCGTAGCAAGTCCCGTGGTTGTAAACCCGGCTGCCGTAACTGTGCCTGTTGTTGTATCGTTAGCATCGTTCTTGAGGAAGGCATCATCTACAGCTATCACAGAGTTTGCAGCAGTTAAGTTTGTTCCAGCAAAGAGGGCTGCTATATCACCCAAGTTTTCCTTTTTGCCTGAATTACTATCATTCACATCTACAAACACAAGATAGTCATTATCCGCCACAACTCCGCTTGCCAGCCCGTTTAAGTCTAGAGTAACGGTAGCGGAGCCAGAAGTTGCTCCATCGCTAATTCCCGACCCAGCAACAACGGCGGTGATGTCGCCCGCGCTAGACCAGTATGTATTTTTGCTGTCTGTTGTAAGAACCTGACCATCAGTTCCGTTGCCAGACGGTAGCATAAACGTATAATCGCCAAAAGCTATCTGTGAATTAATGATTACACCAGAAGCAGAATCTCTTTGAACCTTCACTCCAGACGCAGTTGTAAGGCCAGTAGTAGTAAATCCAGCGGCAGTTACTGTTCCAGTAGTTGTATCATTTGCGTCGTTCTTTAGGAAAGCATCATCTACAGCTATCACAGAGTTTGTGGCGGTTAGGTTTGTTCCGGCAAACAGAGTTGCTATGTCGGGTAAATTGTCTTTCTTTCCAGTACCATCGGCATCTACAAATACTAAATAGTCATCATTAGCTATTACTCCGCTCGCAAGTCCATTCAGGTCTAAGTTAACAGTAGCAGAGCCAGAGGTTGCCCCTCCGCTAATTCCTGACCCGGCAACAACGGCTGTAATGTCCCCAGTATTTGTCGTGTAACTATAGCCTTCAATTTTCTCTTTAATAGCACCGGCGCTCATTAAAGTAACATCATCATCGGTAAAGGTATCAGTGATATTTACGCTTGTAATACCAGTAGTACCTCCCGCTGAAGTATCCATTGTCCATGTGCCAGCTGTGGTAAATCCACCAGCGGTAATTGTTCCAGTGGTAGTATCGCTAGCATCATTTACTAAGAAGGCGTCATCTACAGCTATTACCGAATTGGCAGCGGTCAGGTTGGTTCCCGCAAACAACGCCGCCACATCACCAAGACTTTCCTTTTTACCAGAGTTGCTGTCATTAACGTCTACAAACACTAGGTAATCATTATCAGCCACCACTCCACTTGCAAGACCGTTTAAATCTAGAGTTACAGTGGCGGAACTAGAGGTTGCCCCACCGCTCATTCCCGAACCGGCAACAACTGCTGTGATATCTCCGGTATTTGTTGTATAGCTGTAGCCTTCAATTTTCTCTTTAATTGCTCCAGCAGACATGATGGTTACATCATCATCGGTAAAAGCACTCCCAACATTTATATTGGTTATTCCTGCTGTGCCACCTGCCGATGTATCAAAAGTCCATGTACCAGTAGTAGTAAAACCTCCAGCAGTAATTGTCCCAGTAGTTGTGTCGCTAGCATCATTCACCAAAAACGCATCGTCTACAGATATCACCGAATTGGCAGCGGTTAGATTGGTTCCTGCAAGCAGGGCCGATACGTCACCCAAGCTCTCTTTTTTACCTGAGTTGCTATCATTAACATCTACAAATAACAAATAGTCATTATCAGCTATTACCCCACTCGCCAGACCATTTAAATCAAGGGTTACAGTAGCGGAACTAGAGGTAGCCCCTCCGCTTATGCCCGACCCAGCCACTACGGCTGTTATGTCTCCGGTGTTTGTTGTATACCCGTATGCCTCAATCTTGTCTTGTATGGAGGCAGAGGTCATTAAGCTTGTGTCATTGTCGGCAAAAGATTCAGACGCAGCTTGAAGTGTGGTAATTGTTACGCTGTCTAGCAACAATCCCGACGCTCCAACTTGTATTCCGCTAGCCAGAACTATTCCGCTTTCGTCCTTAAATACCGCCTTGTCTGAGGGGTATGTGGCGAAAACGGTATGTGTTCCACTGGTCAGAGTTAAAGCGTTATTGCTATTTGTGCTTTTAAGAACCGTTGTTCTGGCCAACGTGTCTGGGGAGGCATCTGTTACAGTTCCGATGCCAACTTCCCAAGCACTGCCATCAGCGTCTTCAATAGCATAGTAGCAGGTGTTTCCACCGCCAATACCCGCTACAAATGTCTGAAAACCAGTAGAAGCACCGGCCAAATTAATTGTGCCCGTACCTGTACTGGTAGTTGTTTCTTTTACTCGGTCTGCTATAGCTAGAGCCATACCTTTATCCCGTCTGTATAGAGACTGTTTCTAAAGTATTATACACCAATATCTAAAAAAAACCGCCCTGCCGGAAATGCATCCGACAGGGCGATTGGGTGGTAACAGCTTCGGTAGCTTAGAAGGATGCGGCGAGAACTCTACGGTTATCGAGAACCGCAAAGCCTAGCTCGGCCCATCCGTACATACCGGCCTTCTGATGACGATGAAGAGTATCGTCCTCAAAGACCTGAACCTGTTGCTTCATGGGCATCAGGAAGCTATCGTTGCTTTGCAGGTCGAGTCCGATGACGAGTTCGACATCACTAGAGGGACCGAGTGAACCAGAGAGGTCGTTATCGAAGAACTCTTGGTACTCCTGACCCTGACCAAGCTCGTCTAGGTCGTGGAGGTTGACACCGAAGATTCGGGTGATGCCACCCTCACCAGCGGTATAGATTTCGCGGCGTGTGACCTCATCAACTTGGTCCACACCCCAGTTGCGAATATCTTCCAGACCTTCTGGGCTTAGGTAGATATCAGTTAGTCTACCTCTATTAATGGAGGCTGTGTTGCCACCACCGTTACGACGCATGACGGTCTTCATGAGAGAGACAAGTCTCTTCGTGAACTGACCGGCTGCGGCGTCACTGTCATAGACCAAGATGTTTCGGTCTACAGCAGCGGAAAGAATGGTATGCCAACCGTCATCGTTAATCTTCTTAACGAAACCGGCCTCTAGAACCTGAGCGGCGCGTGCAACAACATCCCAGCGCGCATCGCGGGCGTAGCGGAGCAAGTAGTCGATTGAGGACGAAATGCTATAGGTCGGAACCATAACATAATCGCCTTCGACTTGACGCTCGGGAATACGACCGTGGCCGGGGTTGGTGTATGCGACATGCTCGTCTTCCTCACCGGGAGCGAGTAGGTCTAGGGGGAACTCGGTGGTTGTGCCGGGTTCCATGGTAAGAGCTTGGAAAATGTTGCTTACAACATCGCCAACGAGCACACCCTGCCGAAGAGGCTCTTCCAGTGCCTTTGCGATTTCTCGCTGGGCGGAAAGAGCTTCAACCTTATCGGGACTACCAGAACGCTTAATCAGTGCGATAAAAGCATCATCTGGTCTCGTAAGTTTATTACTCATATCGAGATTCTCCTATCTGAGATTAAACGTTTGGATGGTTGCTGTTGGGCAGGCTAATAAATACCTTAGCGTACCCATCCTCGTCCACGCTGGAGAGGAAACGACCAACAACGCCGGAAGCTGACGCGCTTCCGCCACCGGGGCCATAGAAAGGGTCGCCATTGCTAAGATAGCCACTATTGCCAACAAAAGCAGTCTGTCCCGCCACAATCGTGTCGGCGGGGTCGATGGCGTTTGTAACAACCCATCCGTGTTGTAGAAGGGTAACTTTGCCACCCTTCTGAACTTCGTCCTTGTGCCAGTTAATATGCTGACGAGTCTGGTCAATATTGACCATATCGTTAAGCAAAAGACCCATGGGCGCCTTACCCGAAGGGCTTGCACAAGTAACAAGAGCCGCGCTCTGGTCCATTGCTGCACCAGAACCGCCCGTACTTAGAACGGCTACAAAACCTCTCTCTTTTACTTCGTTCATGAAGAAAGAGATATCGGTCATTAGCTCGTGTCTGTCACTCTTAAGAGCCATGATATTTTAACTCCTGTATACGAGGTTAATCTTCTAGATTTGCTGTTGACTTCAAAACGTTTGAACGAAGCCAATCGCTAGCAGAAGTACGAGCATCGGCAACTTCATCAGTCTCACCAGCATCAGTTAGTGATGCTTCTGCGACTTCTTCAGCTTCCTCAAGAACGTCTTCATCGGCGGCGGCCTCTGCCTCATCTGTCTCTTCGTCTTCTTCGGCTTTGGCTTCATCGGCCTGAGCCTCTTCTTCCGCAACTTCTTCTTCTACCTTTGGAGTAGATGCAACTAACTTGACAATCTCTTCAAACATTTCATCGGTTGCATCAGCAAACGATTCAAGCTTGGCTTCGGCGTCTTCAGTATCAAGACCAGCCTCAGTAAGAGCAGCCAAACGAGCGGCCTTGTGGGCCTCGGCGTTTGCGGCATCTATTTCGGCCTGTAGCTTCGCAAGAGTTTCTTCTCGCTCGGCCAAAGCCTCAGTAGATTCCTTCTTCTCTACTTCTAGTGTTACTACAGTCTCTTCTAGTTTAGCAATAGTCTCGGTCTTTTCAGCAACATCAGCGGTTAGAACGTCAACTTCGTCCTTAAGGGACTTAGTATCAAGCTCATTAAGCTGCTGGGTTAGACTGTCTTCACGAGACTTAGCTTCTACTAGCTCTGACTTTAGCTCGTCGATTTGCTTCTGAAGCAAAGTGATGTTTTCATCAGCCATGCTAGATTTCTCCTTTTCGGAATCTATATTAAAAGTTTCGATTTCGCTAGCCTGAGAATTCTGAAATGGTTTGTTACCCGTAAAAATAATGCTTCTTGGGTTTGCAGGTTTTGACACCAATCCCTTTCCAGAAAAAGCTATGTTTCTCAGTAAACGCCCTAGTTTGTGTCCTTCATACTCTCCTGTCCCTCCATAAATTCTAAGATGCTTTGTTAAGAATGATGATTCTTCTTTCCTAGCAATAATCTTATGCTTACCTTCTGGCGTGACTATAGCATAATCAAAATTATTAAAGATTGCCTCCATCGAGACAAACCATTCTCCTGCCTCAATTTCCTGAATTAAACTGGACATCCATTCCTGCTTTTCAGCGGATGACCAACTATTGTACATTACTGCGCTTGTGATAATATCAAACTTCTCTGGCAATTCTTCTGAGTCGTTAGGAATTGTATTTCCTTCTGCATCAAGAACCCAGTTACCAGTTATGTGTCCAATAATATTATCTTCGCTATGCATAAAATTGAACTGTTTGTCTTCGGGGGTATTGCGAGCAGTCCAAGTTTCTTTTGTGTCAAATACATCGTCGTTTTTATTCCAGCCAGTGGACACCAATACTGAATTTATGTAGTATAGGTCGAACTGTTCAACCGACTTCTTAGCATCTATGGCATCAGTAGTAAATAGCTTAGCAATCTGTTTCTCTTGTCTTGTTGGAACATGCGTAGAAACAGGGACGGTATAAGCTATGGTGTTGTTGGAGATTTGTTCTCCAAGGCCAGCCTGTGCTTCTGACGAATATATTTTTATCATAATGGTTACCTCAAATAATTATACACCAGAAAAGCAAGATAATCAAAAAATTAGCTGTCGTCACAGGCAAGAACAACGGACATTAATCTGATATTTCTGGTGTCATCTATCGATAATTCTGAATCCTGCCCCTCCATCAATGAGTTTAAGGACTCTGATACAGATTTTTGCAACGGAAGGTTCCTTCTCAAGACGCTTTCTATAACTTCTATGGTAACTTCATTATGTGGGTTCAAGTTAGAAAGAACACCAAATTTAATATACTCTAAGTTTTCTAACTGACTTTTGGTTAGGCTTCGTAAGTTGTTCTTATCATAGTAAGCAAGTATAGCCGGGTTCACTACTTCCGAGATTTTTTTCTGGGCTTCGTTGGTCCACAAGAATAGGCTTGCAAATTCTGAATCCCCCTTAATGCTGGGAAGAACCCTCTTTTGCTTCCTCTTGTTATTATCTCTGGAAAACTTTGGCCTACCGTCTTCTGGCCTGCCCGTGGGAGAACTCTCCTCATCTTTGTTGGGACCGGGGGACTGCTGCTCCGGTTCCTGTGGGATTTCTTCCTGCTTTGGTCTATCTGACGGAACAGTAAGTGGATGAGGGCCAACATCGTCTGCCGGGCGAAGTCCAACATCTCCGGGGGTCAAACCATCCTTGCTAAGAGCAATCTTTTCCAAGTCTTGTCTATGCTGTGGATTGTGATATGGGCTTGCCTTTGGTGGTTGCAGTTCCATTTGCCTGTTCTTGGCCTCTCTCTTAATTCTAATCTTCTCGATTTCTGGAATTTCTCCAAACCTTTCGACAATGGTTTCAGCGCTGATGACATCCCTATCAAGAAGCTGTATGAGCAGATTCTTTTCTGCCGCCTCATCGGACAACGCCATCTGGTCAAAACGAATTTTGGCAGGAAGCCTAAATCCCATGGCCTTTTGAACTATTTCGATTTCCTTTTTCCAGAACGAAAGCAAAATACCTCTGCCATACTCAAGTCTCTCTATTAGAGTTTTCAGAGAAACAAAGTTATTGGTAAAGCTTCCGCCCGAACTTCCAGATGAGCCGGTAAGTGTGGGTGGAATACCAAGACCAGCGTAGATACTGGATAAAACTGGTCCATACTTTTCTGAACCCAAGAATCTAAATACCTGACTGTTTGATTCTTGGAAGTTTAGCTCTGGACCCCAAACCAAGTCCATTGTTCCGCCGCCAACATTACTAGCTAAAATATTGCGAAGTTTATTAATGGCTGCCTTGGTGGGGAGAATCTTGTTTTCAATATCGCCAAGCTTCCAAAGCCTGATGTTAGAAATTGCACCATCAAGAGCAGACATGTCAGCGAGCTTCATCTTCTCAAGCATGACTATGTCATCTAGAATGGCATAAATCATAGGATTAGCCCACATCATCCAATCGTCCTTCTTGTAGAAGAAGGCGCGGACCTTGTCTTGGTCTAGAGGGATAAGTCGCTCCCCCTTATTCACCTTCATGAGAAGGTCGGATGGAAGATTGGCAACTAAGTCTTTGTCTGGGTTGTTATCAAAAGCACGCTTGATAAGATTTGAAGTTCCCTTGGAAATCTTAAGAGCATATTTAGGTTTTCCAGCGAATACAGCTAGTTCATCCCCAATTACTTCAATAGAAAGCGGGTTTAGAAAATCGTATATCCAAGGAATATCCCTTTTAGCAACCCTATCTGTCATGATATCAACATCGCCTGCGGCTGCTCTCTTAAAAGTCTCTTCCAGCTTTTTGTTTATCTTTGCGGTTCTTCGTTTTACTACAACGTTTCCACAACGATATAGCATATTGAGAAATCTCTCAGACCTTTCTTGACCACCAACCTTGTCAAACCAGCGCTTATAGAACCTCTCTATACGCGCATTTGGGTGAACGATGGTGATTCCCTGAGAAGCAAAATCGCCCATCAGGTCGATGATGTTTTTGATAATTCCCACCGTATTGTAAGCAGACATACACATACTCATAATGTCTTTTTGCTTCTTCGGCAGGGCTTCGTGTCGTCTGAATCTATAATAGTCATCTTTGACAAAATCGCTTCTTACAGACCTATTCGTTTCAATATCTAGAAACGAACGGTGGGAAGACGTAGCCCTCATCACCCCATCGTAGGACTCTATGGTATCAGACATACCGCTAAAAGCTTTAGCCCTTTCTGCGTCGTCTCTCCAAGTAATATATGCTGGGTCTGGTTTCCTATCTGGAACAGAACTATTGGCCATTTGAATTGATGCTCCGGGTAATTGAATTAACAATCGGATTATAATTTATTATACACCAATTAGTCATAAATCCCTTTCATTCCTTCTGAAAACCAGCTTGGAGCTATATAGTCTGGACCCTTCACGTCATCATTCTTTCCACCAACAAATCCGCCAAAGGATTCATAATCCGGCGTATGCGGAGTTCTTTGTATAGTACGAGCCGCAATGTTGGCCATTATCAACGCACTGTATCGGTCCTTCCTTAGCTTGCTCTTTTTTCCAGCGGCAACGATTACTTGTGGTGTATCCCACTTATCCCTACCCGCAGGAGTCTGCGTCATCTCAATAATTGAAAGCTCATTCTTAAGCTCTTCAATTTCCATAACACAGTCTTCCAACGTATCAAACACCCTCTTCTTGAATTTGTCATCTGCAAGAGACAGTCCAATGGTTACAGAATCAAAAGCAGGAAATAACAATACCCTATCCTCAAAGTCCTTCCTCAATCCATGGTTGGCTTCAGAAAGCCAGTCAGATTTTGCAAATTGGCACATCTCCAATATATGCAACCCCGGATTTCCATCAGTATCTTTTTCCTTTTTGTCGTCTATTGCCTCCCAAATGGGAAGCTCTCCCTCCTGAATCTTATCGTTGTCATGAAGAGCCTCCATCACCGCTATTCCGCCTCCCTGAGCATCCATAGCGATTCTTTCACACGGAAACGTTTTCATCAAGTCTCGTATCTTTCTAGCGCAATACGAGTAAAAATCCGTCTCCTTAACAAGTCCCTTCCTGACTTTTTCTTTGTGTTCACTTCTAGTGGTAGTCCAGCAAAGGACGACCCGTCTATGGTCTTCGTGCATCTCTATAACAACAATACTAAAGTTATCAACTTCAGATGCCGGGTCTATTCCGTAGATGTATCTTAGATTTGGGTTTCCTCTTAGAAAAGGTTCAAAAAACGCTTCTCCACTTGGAAAATTAATTGGCTCCTTTTTGTTCACAACGCAAGATTCAATTAATGAGCGCTTAAAGAAACCCTTGCTGTCAGTACTAAAGCAAGCCCCATATTCCATCTGATATATACCAGAATGTACTGTCGCCTTTGAGCGCGCCACCTGAGCAGAATCCATGAACCCCTCTGGAAGAAGTTCTACAGGAACCCTTATTATACTGTAATCACGCCAATCGAAGTCTTTTGGAATATCGTCATCACCAAATATTTCCCCAAGCTTTCTATGGTTTCCCCCACTTGATATTATTGATTTCCATCTTTTCCAATACTCTGCATAGTGATTAAAATCATAATAAGCAGTTCCCGAAAGAATAATCTGGTTCGATTCCGGGTCTCGGTTGTAAAGCTCTTCCTCTGTCATTTCACCAAGCTCTATAGCCTTTTTCTTTGACGCGGTTAGTTTTACATTCTCTATCGGAGAAGAACTAACGGCAGCAAAACCAGCAACAACGTTTTCAAAGATTTCTCTAGGTATAGATGCAAATTCATCAGAAATAATATCGTTTGCACGTTGACCACGAATCTTAGAGCCATCACCAAGAGGGAGGCATGTGATAGTGCTCTCACCTATATGCATAACACATCTGTCAACATCTCGTCTGGGGCCGCTGTTTGATGAAACCATATCTCTTAAGATGGGAGCATTGCTCCATATAGTATCCATATATTCAAACAAGACCTTTGACTGCCTAAACGCTGCGCCCACGATAACGATTTTTCGACGCGGCATAAAAAATGCTCGCATCATGGCGTATAGCGATAAAACAAATGATTTTCCTAGACCACGAGAGCCAACCAACATCGGAAACCGACGCCCCCACAACTCTTTAAGAATTAGGGCTTGCATCGGAAGTACCTCTATGTTGAACACTTCCTTGGCGGCAAAGCTAAAATATTCTGGCTGCATAAACAGCCAAGCTAAACGTAACTCAAACTCATCCGGGTCTCCCGACCTGATGTAGTTTAATGGCTTGAACAAGCTGTCTTCATCGACATCTACATTCAGCCAAGCGTCTTTTATAGCTCTATCATTCATCTGCTTCTCTGCCTATCGTTTCAGTAATCTCTTTGAATATCTCTATCGCCTTGTTTTCTGCGGATTCTCTTTCTCCACAAAAGACCACCTCTATGTCGTAGTCTTCCTGATATCTAGAGAGAAGCTTTGCCATGAACTTACCGTTCATACGTAAATACTTCCATCTGTAAGGTGGTATGCTTGAATTCTTTGGGAACTGCATGAGGTTCTCTAGACTGAACTCGCACAGGATATATGCCCAACGAAATTCAGCCATGCGTTCTAGCTCTGCTTCAAATCGTTTTCTGTGCTTCCCAAGATTCATGGAAAGCTCCCCTGTATTGGCCTTTCTTTCGATACAGAGAATCTCTTCAAGCCCTTCCAGTGTGTAGTCCCCGGTCTTAAGACCCCGCAACTCTATCGCGCAGCTACTATAAAAATCGAAATTCCACCCTTCCTTTTCTCTGGTATCTCGTATAATAGAAAATTTATCTACCATTATGAATTATTTCGTAGAAAAGTCTTTCATAGTGTTTCTCTTTTCCTGTAACTTCCTTATGACACTCCCAGCACAAACATATACCATTATTAACTTCATATCGTAATGATGCAGCGCTAGACCACTTACGTATGTGATGAACCTGTATCCTCTTTCTTTTTTTACATCCGGGCATCTGGCACTTACCTTTATCCCTAGCGTAAACTTTCCTTCTCCAATTAGCATATACTTCCGTGTCGGCTTCCGGCCTAAATCTATTAGGCATTATTTCTTAACCCTCACACTCTTGACAGAAGCTGTTTTCGCTACCTTCTTTGCCAACTGCTTAATTCTAGTTGTGTTTCTCTCGTGGAGTATCTCGTTACATACTTTCCTAGTCCCCTTGGCGCAAGCGTCGTCGGGGCTTTTTGCTTCTACGTAAACTGTCGTGGTTTTGTAATTATGAGATTTAATACCCAACTGGGTCATCTCATCCATTACTTTTACCATGTTTATGACTACCCTGTATAGCATTGGGAGAACCGTTCTTTTTTTCTAGATACTGCTGCCACACGGTTTTCTCTCCCGGTTTTCTCTTTGGAAGTTCCAATCCCTCTCTTATAAGACTGTCACATTCTGGACATGCCGGTTGAGGAGTTTTGTGTGGCTTGGCATAATGGAAAACACGAATCATAGTATCCATAAGGACGTATGACTTTGCTTCCTCCCTTACCTTCATCCCGTAGACTTCGTCCATTTCTTCTTTGATATATTCGACATCCTTTTTCATGCCAGCCGTCAAACGATTTTGTTGTTCGGCTATATATAGTATACCTAGAATATTAGCGCAAACGAGCGCCATAACGCAAATATCCACCATCTTGCTTCTCATGTCTTCTCCTTATATATCTAGTAAGTTTTCCTTCTTGTCGTAAATATATCTAGCAGTTGCAACATCCTCTATTGCTAACCCCGTGGCATCAAACAAAGTCTGATTTCCTTCTGTGGGAAGTTTTCCAGAAACTATATCGGCCAATTGGAACCAATCCTGTTTCTTTTCATAGTAGGGAGTATACTGAATTTCACCAGAGTGAGAACATTGTTCCCAATTATCATAAACAACAAGGTCCATATTTTCCAACACGCAAGGAGAAAGTTCTCGTTTTCCCTCGGCATCTGCCCCAACAGCGTTTATATGTACCTTATCTTTAAGCCACTCGTGCTTTATAAATCCAGTTCTTGAAGGTGTTAGAGTAGTAATTACGTCTGCATCCTTAATGCAGTCAACCAAATCTGTATAGGGAACAACATCTACGCCGTCCATAATAAGTGAAACTGCTACCTGTTTACATCTATCCTCATCCAAATCGAAAAGCCTTACTTGTTCTATGTCAAGCACATGACATACGGCTTCCACTTGAGAGAGTGCCTGATTACCGCATCCAACGAACGCCGCAATCTTCGAATCTTGTCTCGCCATATATTTTGTAGCAACTCCGGTAACTGCCGCTGTTCGTATTGAAGTAATAGATTCTCCGTCCATAATTGCCAGAAGCTCTCCGGTATCAACCTGATTGATTAAAACCTTGGCAAATATATTACACTTTCTTTTCTTCTTTGTGTTGTCTAGGTGAACGCCACACCATTTAATTCCCGCAGTATTGTCTACAATGGCTGGCATAGACCTAAAGTCTCCATCCGGTATTTTCATGTATGCCTTTGGAGGCATTTTGGTTTTTTGTATATTGGCAAATAGTTTTTCAATTACCCCAATACACTCTGTAACGCTAATCAAATCAATAACATCTTGGTTGGATAGAAAATATGTGTTCATTCTAATCTCGCTATATCGTAATTAACCATGGTTTTTACCAAGTCCTCAAACGATATTTTATGATTCCATCCCAATTTTTCCCGAGCTTTACTTGGTTCTCCTCTAAGATATGGAACTTCTGAAGGTCTCATGAAACGTGGGTCTTGAACAACAAATGGTGTAAAGTCATCAATACCAATTTCTTTAAATGCAGCAACAAGGAAATCTCTTACTGTATAGGTTTTTCCAGTAGCAACAACATAATCATCCGGCTCGTCTTGTTGCAACATGAGCCACATAGCCTCTACATAATCCCTTGCATGTCCCCAATCCCGCTTGGCGTCAAGATTGCCCAAACCAAGAATTGGAGCGTCCTTGTCAGAACCTCCATTTTTGAAATGATAGTCTAGTTCTGCGATATACTTAGTAATCTTCTTTGTAACGAATCTTGCTCCGCGTCGTTCGCTTTCGTGATTAAACAGGATTCCACAGCATCCAAATATGCCATACGCCTTTCTATACAAACCAGTAAGATGATGCGCTCCAAGCTTTGCCACGGCATATGGAGACTGTGGATTGAATCTGGTTTCCTCGTTCTGATAGGGGTCTGGATACGTGCGATAAAACCCTTCTGAATCGTATCCTCCACGCGAACCGGGATGTGGCGGTTGTCCGTCTCGTGCGTGTCGTCCATCATCAAGAGAATCTCCAAACATTTCGCTGGAGCTTGCCTGATAAAACTTTGTATTCGGACTATGCTCTCTCAGTACTTCAAGAATGTTTAAACATCCCTTGCACGTAACTTCGATTGACAATAGTGGTTGATTAAATGAAGTGCCAACATGGCTCATTGCTGCCAAATTGTACACCTCATCCGGCGAAGCCTCTTCAACAATTCTAAGAACGCTACTGTAGTCAGTAATATCGCCCTCTACTATCTCAAAATCTTCGTGGTCTAGCAGGTGTTTAATTCTGCTGGTGTTGCCCGTGCTTACTCTTCTAGTTACTCCAACTATCTTGTAGTTTTTCTCTAACAGTAGCTCCAGTAAGTAGCTTCCGTCTTGTCCGGTTACGCCAAAAAGAACCGCCTTCTTCATCGTCTATTCTCCTTTGCTTGGTAATTTACTTGGCGGTAGTGGTTGAAATGATATTCCACCATTCCTGCTCAGGCTTCCGCCTCCTTCTCCATCGCCGCCTTCTCCATCACCGTCTCCTTCTCCACCTTCACCCTGACCGTCTCCTTGGCCGTCTCCATCCTCTCCCTGTCCCTGTAATCCCTCATTGGTCCCCATAACGGCCTGACCACCCATAATCATTTCCAGAGCCTTCTGGCCGTCCTCATGGAGTTCCTTTGAATATTCTAGACGATAAGCCCTAGGCTTGTACATGTTTTCATTAGCAAAAGAGATAAAAAAGGAGCCATCATCCTTTTCCTTTGGGTTCATATCAGTGACCCAAACGTACACGTCTCCCTTGTCTCCGGTTTTTTTATTCGGTTCTTTTATAACAACCCAGTGAACCCTGAACTCTTTTGGAGGCTGTTGATTAGAAGGCCAGCCGAAAAGATTCTCTAAGGAGAAGTTAACAGATAAGCATAGATACAAAGTTAAAAGTATGGTAGCCGCTTTCAGTCCCCATAGACCCTTAGACCCAATAACAAACCAGAGTACCAAACTAGTTAAAAGAATAAAAGCTAAAGTAATCGACATCAGAGCGTTCCCGTACTTTCAGGAAGAAGGGTCTTTGGTAATTCGTTCACGTCTATCACCTCTCCAGCCCTATCGAGCGTAAACCTAAACGCGGTCTTTTCGTCTCCGGTTATTGTTAGCGTTCTTTCTTTGAGAGTTATCATTCTGTATGGATTAAGCTTTTCTAGCTGGATTGTTACGGGCGTGCTTTCGGAGGCTTCTCTTTCCATGTACATGTGAACGTTAACTACATATTCTCCGGGCACTATTCCTCGCAGGGTTACAATCTCCTTATTTTCATTAGACTCGACTGAACCAAACGGGGTTTGAATAACGTCATTTCGTTGGCCTAGGTCGTCTCGGTCTAAATGCATCAATCCATCTTCTCTTCTCATGAAGGCGACAAGATGGCCTACGGGGTCTTCGACATATATATCAACGTCATTGTCCATCCCCTCTGGCCAAGTAATCGTTATTAGAAACTCTGCTTTCGACTCGACATTATTCTGCTCCTGAGAAGGACTAATCAGAACGAAAGCTAATACGAACAGAGCCGCAAAACACAGAAGCGTGTTAAACAACAGGTCCAGAAAAGCCAAGTTGGTATGATAATTACGCTTCATCTCTGACCCTGTCTATCGCCTGACTCAAGTTGAAGTATTGAATCTTTAATAGCGAGCTACAGATTAGACCCACAAGGGTGCTATACAGGGCCGTAGACATTCCCAGCCCCAGCTTTTTGATAAGGTCTTGTATTGTCTGTATGTCCCCGATATCGACGCTGGTAAAGCCCGAGAGCATCATGATAAAACCAGTTACCGTGCCAATCATGCCGATGGTTAAACACAGGTCGCTGGTGAACCAGCCAACCTCGATAAGATGTTCTATTTTTTCTACAAGATGGTTTTCGGTCCTGCCATCATCAAGAAACTTACTCAGTCGAAAAGTCTTGTATCCGCACCATGTGGACATGCTCACAAACAGCACTACCAGTACGAAACTGAGCTTTGTTACATCCTTGTCCCATAGAACGTGGAAAAACTTCGACATGGCTAATGCTACGAACGTCATGGACATCAATACCGCAAAGAGCCACCATTTAAGGAAAAGGGTATGTTGGTAGTGCTTATTCATCTAAAAACGTCTCCGGTGTAAACAATGGTTGGTCTATTACTCCATCATCATATTTATGGTATCCTGCAAGGCGCGTGTACTCTTTCTCTACGGCGAGTCTCATCTTCTCCATGTTTATTGAGAGTTCTTCTCTGAAGGCGGGGTTTTGCATAACACTCTTTATCCAACCCGTGAATGTTTGCTTTGAGTCCTCTAATCGTTTAATACGCTGTTCTCTAGTTGCCTTTAGGTCTTTAAGCATGCCGCTCTTCTTGCCCTGTAAATCCTTATAGTCTTTACTGAGGGCTTCTATGGCGGCGCGGTATAATGCTACCTGCCTTTCTAGGTTTATCAGGTACTCGCGGTCTTGGTCACCAATGAACTTCTTTTTTTCCGTAGATATGAGGGTCTCTGTTTCATCAATGCTATTCATAGTATTTTGCTGCTCTCTAAGAGCGCGATTCATTAGAATTTCGAGCTTGATGGCATCGACGATTTGGAGTTCCTCTGTTGGAAGAACGTCATCGCGGAACTGGCCGACGATGCGCTTCCAGTGGTAGACGAACATCTTCTGCTCGTCTGTTTTGAACTGCGACTTGATTTCTTCCCAGAACGGGCGAGTCTTTAAGTCGTAGGTGGCTTCTTCTTCTTTTTCTCTGCCCATATCGAGTTTTTTATCTATGTGCTTGGCAATGCTGGTGGGGTCTCTATCCAAGTGGGCGGCTATATCGTTAACGGTTTTGTTGATATGGTGCTGTTTAATATAAAGCTGCTCGGACTTGGAGAGTCTACCCTTCTTCATCTCTGGACTCCTTGAGAATCTTCTGAATCTCATTGTAAATCTGCTGGCGGCGGGGCTTAGGGACGTACACGCCGTGTAGAATCTTGAGATAATCTTCCCTGAAAGTAACATCTAGGAATTTATCTATGAGATTTACAATTTCTTTTTGTTCTACTAGTTCTATGAAATCATTTTCGACGCGCATGCTGCTCTCCAACTCGTCTTTTACGCTAGACAAGTCAATGGGGTCCATAATATTTTTCTTGGCTTCATGTTTTTCATTATCGAGCCTGTAAAAATGGTCTCGTTTAAAGTTCTTCAGCCGGTTGTTTACGTGAACTGCTAGGAAGTTTTCCAGCGGGCGGTTGCTATCGTAGCGGTCAAGCGCATCCATCGCTATTATGAATGCTTCCTGTTTCATATCTTCGGCTTCGTAGTAACCAAAACGAAACTTCGCGGCTTGACGTTCAACAACCTTGCTGATTATCTGAAGGACTTCTTTCTCCGTCATTCCGTTTGGAATCTTCATCATCATCATCCAGTATGGCCTTTGCTTTTTCTGGGGAAGGGTCTGGCTGATTAAGTTCAGCCTCTACCTGCTTCTGCAAGCTTTCTGATGCTTTTGTTTCAAGTTTGCTATCGACTTTGCTAGATTTGACCAAGGTTCTTGCCTTTTTAAAGAAATGTGACTATATTATACTATACCCACAAACGGAGAAAAGCATGCGATTAACGGTGGCTGAAAAGAAGTTTATTCGGGCGACATGGGAACTGTATAATGATACGTATATTGCCGTGGCCTTGAACAAGGTGCGGCAGGAGCGGAGCGAGAGGAATCTATCAGAGCGAACTATCGCATCTTTTAGATTAAGAGAGGGGCTGCGGAGGAACATGCGGCGCGAAGGAGGCTAGTTTAGCTAATACTATGGAAAATATTTTTGCCAATTGCGTCTGAACCCCCCCGACTTTCTACCTATTATACGCAAGTAGTACATATTGACAAAAAACTACCCTATAGTCTAGTCATAGTCTGTTTCCGAGTCGTAGTCCTAAGTCTAGTGTCACCAAGAGGTTATACATAGCACGGCCGCGCGCGACGTAACCCCTTTGATACCAACGACTTACGTCGATTCCGACAAAATTCTGGAATTCGTGGCCGTTGGGCTGTCATCTGCCGATACTAGTCAGTATAATAGGGCAGTCAAGCAACAAGGTAGTAGAGGAACGACACATGGAGACGCTTTTCTTGGTGGCGCTGGTGGCAATCATTTACGAGGGACTCTTGGGATAGGCGCCGATTGACCGGGACACGACAGACACGCAAGGGGCACGCAATGCAGACCGTTATCATCACCACCATGCTGGCCATGATTCTCGTTCCGATTATCACGCTGGGCGTAATGGACGCTATTAGGCATCCATGGGGCAAGTAAAGAGATGCGCGACGTAACTCCTTATCTGACAAGGGGTTAGCGCGCGCGCGGCCGCGCGCGACGTAACCTCTTTGATACCAACGACTTACGTCTATTTCGAGAAACTTCTAGAATAGGTGGCCATCGGGCTATGCAAACGTCGATACTAGTCAGTATACTGTAGCAGTCAAGCAGTCACAGATACTAGAGAGACGAGACATGGACATCGTTACCATCGCACTGGCAGCCGCTCTACTCTACTTCGCTCTTAGCCACTAGGGGGCTACGCGACGTAACTCTTTATCTGACAAGGGGTTAGCGCGCGCGCGGCCGCGCGCGACGTAACCTCTTTGATACCAACGACTTACATCGATTGAATGTAAATCCTTATATGACAAAGGGTTACGACGACATGGTGATAGGGGCTGTATAGTCGCGGCTATTCTAGCCCGCTGGCCGTCTTAGATAGTCTACAGTCAGCGTCAGCCGGGGGCCGAGACATATACCTTTCTTGCGGCCCGCGCAGCAATTGTACGAAACGCCTATAACCTTTCCTGCGGCCCGCGCAGCAATTGTACGAAACGCCGTAACGACGTAACCTCTTATCTGACAAGGGGTTACAGCGCGCGCGGCCGCGCGCGACGTAACCTCTTTGATACCAACGACTTATGACTATTCCGACAAAATTCTAGAATAGGTGGCCCGTGGGCTTGTGCCCTGTCGATATCCTTAGTATAGTAGGAGTCATACACAACACTACTGGAAGGGTAAGCATGGACGACACGGGAGTCAAGGTAGTAGGGCCAAGCAGGGACACCGACTGGCAGCATGAGGTGTGGCAGTTCGGTTGGGATGGCTGGGAGTTGGTTGAGTCGTTCCTGCCCATGGGGTCGGCAGTGGCCTATGCTAAGCAACTGACCGAGGGGGCACACTGATGGACGTGCTCACTTGCGTAACGGCGGCGGCGTTGCTATGGGTCGCTCTCTCTCACTGAGAATCGACCTAACTCCTTATCTGACAAGGGGTTAGGGCGCGCGCGGCCGCGCGCGACGTAACCTCTTTGATACCAACGACTTACGTCAATTCCTATAAAATCTCAGAATAAGTGGCTAGTGGGATTGCGTCCGGTCGATAAGTCACTATAGTAGAGGACATACAACACGCAACACACACAGGGGTAGCACATGACACGCCAACTGACTCACACCGAAACAATCGTCGACACCAACGAAAAGGGGCAGCAGTTGTGCCGTCCGAAGTACGGACACCGTTGGACAATCTGCGAACCGATTGCACCCATCTCGGCATTGTCGCCTCGCGTGCTTTGTCACTGGATTGGTGGCGAGGTGGAAATCAAGGCACAGTGGAACGCGAACTACCGCGACAGCTTCGAGCCGCCGGTCGAGCTTGACGGTGGCGGCGTTACTTGGTAGAGTAGTGGAGCGGCGACGTAACTCCTTATCTGACAAGGGGTTAAGGCGCGCGCGGCCGCGCGCGACGTAACCTCTTTGATACCAACGACTTACAACTATTCCTACAAAGTTATCAGATAGGATAACGGTTGGGGTAGACATACGACGATAACATATATATAATGGGGGTCATACACAACACAAGGAAGAGACACTACAATGGAGGATTTTGCGATGTGGCTGCTTTACGGGATGATGGGCGTGTTGGGCTTCTGTTGGCTGGCCTTTATACTTGACCTGTTCGCACCGGGTTGGAACGACCGCGACTAACGAGACGCGCTAACTCCTTATCTTATAAGGGGTTAAGGCGCGCGCGGCCGCGCGCGACGTAACCTCTTTGATACCAACGACTTACATCGATTCCGACAAAATTCCAGATGCTTGTGGAGATAGGGCTTGACGTATGCCGATAATTTACTATAGTGGGGGGTATACAACACCTAACACGGAAGGGCGACACATGTTCGACGAGACACGCGACAACACCACAGCAATCGAGGCCACCATCATCGAGGCCGATGCCCGCGAGGATGACGACGGCGACGACATCGAGGAAGATGACGGCCAACCGTCCGAATACGTCGAGTGGCAGGATTTCATGGGTGGCGACGATTGGGACCACGGGCAATTCGACAACGGCGGTTGGTAGGCCCTTCCCGGCGTGCGGGCGAACGCTCCCCAAGTTCCGGGGTCGGCCCGCCGCCGGTTTCTTTCTTTCGACCTAACTCTTTACGTAGCAAGGGGTTAAGGCGCGCGCGGCCGCGCGCGACGTAACCTCTTACGTAACAACGACTTACATCAATCTCAAATAAACCTCAAGATTAGGATTGACTCTTACCGATAACACTAGTATAATCAGGCATCTCATCACAAACACGGAAGGGCAACCAGATGCACGAAATGTGGTTTATCGACTTGGTGGTTTCAATGTTCGTCGGGCTGGTCATTAGCGGCTGGGTGTACGATAAGCTCTACACGAATTAACGTAAACCCTTATGGGGCAAGGGGTTAGGGCGCGCGCGGCCGCGCGCGACGTAACCTCTTACATAGCAACGACTTACGTCGACTATAAGATTGGTGGCATAGGCAAGGCGGGATGGCGTGCGTGTATCACGTAGTCTAGCCCGCTAGGCGTCCCGTATAGTCTACAGTCAGCGTCAGCCGGGGGCCGGGTAAATGTGGAAATAACTTGGAGATGTGGGTTGACATGTGTCGATATATCACTATAATAGGGGCATACAACACGGGACACAAGTAGAAGGGGCAGACAATGTTGAGCAGAAAAGTGTACGAGGCTCAGGCGGCGATTATCAAGAAGCGCGTCGTGGCGGGCAAAGTGGGACAGGACTTCTGTTACGAATTGGCGACTGAGCTTGCTCAATACTTCGCAAGCGACAACCCGCGATTCGACAGAGAGCGATTCTTCGAGGCGTGCGGGTTGGGTATTCTCCACCTGCGACCGTTGCCGGTGGAGTACGTTGACGCGGATTGGAATTCTGAAATGGGGCGTGGCCCGGAACCGATTGGGGCAGACCTCGAACAGCCGTGACATTTCCTTTTGTGCGGCGGCGGGTGTAAGCACCCCGACCACTGGGGACGACCCGCCGCCTTACCTAACTCCTTACGTGACAAGGGGTTAGGCCGCGCGCGGCCGCGCGCGACGTAACCTCTTTGATACCAACGACTTACGTCGATTCCTATAAAATTCCAGATACTTGTGGAGACGGGGCTTGATATGTGTCGATAAGGTATGTATAATGGGGTTATGAGAAACAAGGAGAGCAACATGAGAGTATCAGAAATCGAATTGACTGGCGGTGAAATCAGGGTAGCAACGAGGACTGACGCCTATCGGATTTTTGTCGGCAATCGTCACAATGACCAAGCATGGCATCGTGATAACTACATTGCCGAATACGGCGACGTAGAAGTGGAATACGATTCCGAGTACAACGTGTGGCGTGTTCCGGCTTTCGCTGAAGAACGGGCCGCTTACTCCGCATCGAAGGCAATAGATTGTGCCAATTGGGGTTGCGAGTAGGACGGATACCTCTAATCGACGTAACTCCTTATCTGACAAGGGGTTAGGGCGCGCGCGGCCGCGCGCGACGTAACCTCTTTGATAGTAACGACTTATGGCTATTCTGAGAAAATGTCAAGATAGTAGTTGACTTATGACGATATAGGGGGTATAACAGTAATATACAACAACGGAAGGGCAAGAGAATGGATGACACGGGCGTCAAGGTAGTAGGGCCGAGTAAGGACACCGACTGGGAACACCAAGTGTGGCAGTTCGGTAGCGAGGGGTGGGAGTTGGTCGGCTCCCATATGCCGATGGGTTCGGCAGTTGCTCAAGCTGAGAAGTTGATTGACGAGGGGGCACACTAGTGGATGCATTGGTTTGCATGACGGCGGCGGCGTTGCTTTACATTGCCATATCTCACTGAGAAGCGACCTAACTCTTTATCTAACAAGGGGTTAGGGCGCGCGCGGCCGCGCGCGACGTAACCTCTTTGACACCAATGACTTACAACTAATTAGAGAAAGTTTCAGAATGTATGCAGTTTGGGGTTCACATATGTCGATATACTATATAGAATGGTAATCATGACAAACACA